>Ga0335080_10000105_pt1 | contig 72756 bp, 60 predicted proteins | sample Lox_Sample_34_FD_206720 | JGI IMG/M metagenome (GOLD analysis project Ga0335080, IMG submission 206720) | Soil microbial communities from Loxahatchee National Wildlife Refuge, Florida, United States - Lox_Sample_3.4 | ecosystem: Environmental > Terrestrial > Soil > Wetlands | place: USA... | reverse complement strand
ACCACCGTGAACAACCCCAAGGGAAGCGTTACATCCACATCCTTCAGGTTGTTCGCGTGCGCTCCCAGAATCTGGATCGATTTCCCATTCGGACTTCGCCGCTTCCCAGGTACAGGGATTTCCGCCGCTCCCGACAAATACCTTCCGGTCAGCGAGGTCGGAGCGTCCGCGATCTCTTGCGGCCTGCCTGTCGCCACCAGGTATCCTCCCGCATCGCCCGCGCCGGGTCCTAAATCGACCACATAATCCGCACGACGGATCGTATCTTCGTCGTGCTCCACGACTAAAACCGTATTCCCCAGGTTGCGCAACTGCTCCAGCGAATGCAGCAGCCTGTCGTTGTCACGCGCGTGCAAGCCAATCGACGGCTCGTCCAATACGTAGAGTACACCCCGCAACCGCGACCCGATCTGCGTCGCCAGCCGTATCCGCTGCGCCTCCCCGCCCGAAAGCGTCGCCGCCGAACGGTCCAGACTCAAATACCCCAAGCCCACTGCTAGCAGAAAATCCAGCCGCTCACCCACCTCCGACAATGGCCGGCCCGCCACTTCCTTCTGCCTCGGCGTGAGCTGCGCCAGTATGTTGTCCACCGCTGGACGCGCCTCCGTAATGGATAGTGCCGTGAAGTCCGCAATCGACCATCCCGCCAGTTTCACGGCCAGTGACTCCGGCCTCAGCCTCCGCCCCAGACACACGTTGCACGTCGTCGCCGACATGTACTGGGTCATCCACTCTCGATACGAATCCGAATTCGATTCCTCGAAGTTCCGCTCGAGAAACTTCAAAATTCCCTGGAATCGGAAACCTTTCTCGCTACTCGATGCCTTCGCCCCTACCTCTCCCGGCATCCTCTTACCGCCCGATGGTGGATACCCGTACAGCAGTAGGTTCTGCACTCGTGCGGGATACTTCTCGAACGGCGTGTCCAGGTGAAACCCGTGCGCGTATGCCCCCAACTCCAGCGTGCGCTTTAGGATCGCCGAGCCTGATCCCGGCCCTAACCCCCCATCAAACAGCGGTCGCGTCCAGTCCACAATCACCTTTGCCGGATCGAAGTCGTATTTCGACCCCAACCCATTGCATGCTGGGCACGCTCCATAGGGCGAATTGAAGCTGAAAGACCGTGGTTCCAGTACCGGTACGGACAAACCGCAATCCGGGCACGCGAGCCTCTCCGAAAAAGTGTGCTCCTTCCCTCCCACCACCGCTACCGTCACCAGCCCCTGCGCCAGCTTCAATGCTGTTGCAATCGACTGCTCCAGCCGCGATGCGATCCCCTGCTTGACCAATAGTCGGTCCACCACAACTTCAATCGTGTGGTTCTTTCTTTTGTCCAGAACGGGTGTCTCGTCCAGCGGCAGCAACTCCCCATTGATCCGCACGCGTACAAATCCGTCCTGCGCAAGCTTCTCCAACTCCTTACGGTACGCGCCCTTCCTTCCGCGCACGATCGGCGCCAGGATCATTACGCGATCGTCCGCCTTGCATAGCTCGCCTTGCAGGATCGCCTGCACAATCTGTTCGCTCGACTGCCGCGTGATCGCCTTCCCGCAATTCGGGCAGTGCGGCACACCCACCGATGCATACACAACCCGCAGATAGTCGTATATCTCCGTGATGGTCCCCACTGTCGACCGTGGCGACCGCGTGGTGGTCTTCTGCTCAATCGCAATCGACGGCGACAGCCCTTCGATCACATCGACTTCCGGCCGCTCCATCTGGTCCAGAAACTGCCGCGCGTATGCTGACAGTGACTCCACGTACCGCCTCTGCCCCTCGGCGTAAATCGTGTCGAATGCCAGCGACGACTTACCCGAGCCCGACAAGCCGGTAATGACCGTCAATGTGTTTCGAGGGATTTCCAGACTGATATTCTTCAAGTTGTGCTGCCGCGCCCCACGCACAACCAATTTGCTCAGCGCCATTCTTACCGCTCCCCCCACAGAGAGCCCTGGCACCCAGTGAGTAGACTGGGCCCAGCATAATCAATCACCATAGCAACAGCCCGAACACATGGTCAAGTCAGCACGACAAACAAAGGGCTTTCACTCTTTCGATTTGCGCCTTCGGATATGCATCCGACGCTCATTCCCTATGCTGCTCGTTGGAGTGCAGTCGAAAGAGAGCAACCCTTCAAGTGCTTTGGGCCGCTCTTGGCGAACGGAAAAAAATTGCCATCCAGTACTACACGTAATTTTTTCCCCGGGAGTACTTCGTTTTTACGTGGTTTCGCACTTTAATCTACTGAAAACGAGATACTTATAAATGGCAAAACGTTTGCATCTCTCCACGCGTGGGGGAGACGAGCCGAGGATCCCTTTAGGGGATTGAGGGCTGGGCCGGTTCGTTCTTCCCCTCTTTTCTTTTCTGCCGACAGTTCACGACGTTTTCTAAATTCTGACGTCGGCTTCAATCCTCACACGAATTCCACCGTCATCAAAGCGAGGGATATCTGTCTTGATTTTGACTGTGGTCTATCGGCTGTAGATTGGCGGCCCGAAACTCGGGATCAGCTGGGGAGGCTTGGACTGACCTCGACGTTTTGCGTCATCGGAAAACGCACGCCGCGGTAATCGACCCGCGACGCGTAATCGCTCAGCGTCATGAACAGCAGAATCGCCAGCCAGAAGATCCCCGCGATGATCACCAGCTGCGTCCGCTTCGGGCTGAACTTCGCGTGCATGAAGAACAGCACCACCAAGGTGGCTTTCAACGTCGCAATCGCCAACGCAACCACGATATTGAACCGGCCAAGATTCACATACGCAGCGGCAACGGTGAGCCCAGTCAGAATCGCCAGCGTCGAAATGATAATCACGTACGTCCCCGGCGCTACGATATGTTCGTGGTGTTGAGGTTCCGAAACTTGGTCGCGGTCTGTCACGCTCGTCTCCTACTTGTGCCTGTCGATTAAATAGAGTAGCGGGAACAGGTAAATCCACACGATGTCCACAAAGTGCCAGTACAAGCCGACAATATCCACTGGCGTGTTCCACTCCGGCGTATAAATTCCCGCAAATGAATTCTTCAACAACCAGAACAGCAGACCTGCCCCGATCACCATGTGTAGCGCGTGCAATCCGGTCATCCCGAAATACGCTGAAAAATACAGCTGAGCATGCGCATTCAAATCGGGGTCGGCTTGCATTGCGGCGTCAATCTCTTTCCGCTCAACCTCTAACTCCTCCGCCTCCACGTCTTCGCACTTGGAGGGATTATTCACGCAGTAAGTAATGTCGAAACTCTTTCCGGGCACCAAATGGTGGTGGAATTTCTGTGCGTACTCGACATATTTGATCCCGAAGAACACAAAACCGAGCAATATCGTCAGCGACAGGAACATCTTCAGCAGGTCTTTCTTTCCCGTCTGCGCCGACCAGACTCCCATCGCCATGGTAAAACTGCTGGCTAGCAGCACGATGGTATTGATCCCGCCCAGCTTCAGACTCAGCGTATTGCTTCCCATCGCAAACGCATGGAAGTACGTGTGGCGGTTGATGGTATATGCCAGCATGATCCCGCCGAAGAACATCACTTCGGTCACCAGGAAGATCCACATCCCCAGCGACGCCGTGTCCTTCTGCTGCTCCAGCGTGTTGAATTGTCCGTACAGCGCTCCGGTGCGATGCACTCGGCACTCCTCTATCGGTCAGTTTCAGGCGTTGTCAGCCCGCCTGCTCCCAGGCTTGCCCCGCGTGTTTCCACGAAGGTCCAAGCCCGGACAACTCTAGTCGTGGCCGTGAGCCGGAACCACTCCACCGGCGGGATGCCCGGTCGGCTCATCCAGTCCAAGATCCGGCCGGTTATGGAAGTCATACGCTTCCCACGTCACCACCGGCGTGACCTCAAAATTTTCCGTTGGCGGTGGTGAAGGCGTCTTCCACTCGAGTCCCGTTGCAGGCCAAGGATTGTCGCCGGCAACTTTTCCGTAGAACGCCGCCCAAGTCAAATAAATCATCGGCAACAGGTATCCAACGGCCAGGATGGAGGCTCCTGCTGTCGACATCACGTTGTACACCTGGAACTCCGGCGGGTACACGTGGTACCGCCGCGGCATTCCCAGGTAGCCAATCACAAATTGCGGGAAGAACGTCAGATTGAATCCCACGAAAAGAATAAACGCTGCGATTCTCGCCAGCCACTCCGGATACATTCGCCCGGTTATCTTTGGCCACCAGAAATGCAAGCCACCGAGGTAACCCATAACCGCACCACCCACCATGATGTAGTGGAAGTGCGCTACGACGAAGTACGTATCGTGAATGTGAATATCAGTGCCAAGGCAACCTAGGAATAGGCCGGTCAGGCCGCCGATCAGAAACAGGCCAAGAAATCCGAACGCATACAGCATCGGCGTATCGAACGAAATCGATCCGCCAAACAATGTCGCAGTCCAGTTAAACGTCTTCACCGCCGACGGAATCGCCACCAGGAACGTCAGGAACGAAAACGCCAGTGCCGCATACGTCGACTGGCCGGTTAAGAACATGTGGTGCGTCCAAACCAGAAAGCCAATCACTGCGATTGCCAAACTCGCTGCGGCCACGAAGTGATATCCAAAGAGTTTCTTGCGTGCGAACGTCGGTATCAGTTCGCTGATTACGCCCATCGCCGGCAGAATCATGATGTACACGGCGGGGTGTGAGTAGAACCAGAATAAGTGTTGAAACAGGATTGGGTCGCCGCCCATCGCCGGGTTAAAGAAGCCCAGGCCGAACAGGCGCTCCATGCCGGCCAACGCTAGCGTGATCGCGACAACCGGAGTACCCAGGATCATCACCACCGAAGTCGCGTAGTGTGCCCACACAAATAGCGGCAACCGGAACCAGGTCATTCCCGGAGCCCGCATCGTGTGCACCGTCACCAGGAAGTTCAATCCCGTCAGGATCGACGAAAATCCGGTAATGAAGATTCCCACTACTGCCGGGGCCACCGCTGAATTCGAGTACACCGTGCTCAACGGCGTGTAGAAGGTCCAGCCGGTATCTAACCCGCCTGTCACCATCGAGTACAGCGTGAAACACCCGCCCACAATATAGATGTACCAGCTCAGCAGGTTGATCTTCGGAAACGCCAGATCTTTCGCACCGATCATCAGCGGTATCAGAAAATTGCCCAGAATCGCTGGGATCGACGGGATCAGGAAAAAGAAGATCATCGCCACGCCGTGCATCGTGAACATCTTGTTGTACGTGTCTGCGGAAAGCAGGTAGCCATCTGGCGTCAGCAGGTGCAGGCGGATCATCATCGCGAAGAAGCCGCCAACGAAGAAGAAAAATGTCACTGATGCCAGATACAACAGCGCGATGCGCTTATGGTCGGTGGTCAGCAGCCAGGAACGAATCCCGTACGTCTGGTTCAGGTAATGTTTCTCGGGAAATTTGTGCGTAATCGCCATCGGTGCAGTGCTCATGCTATTTCTTCCCTGCCGGTGCGGCCACAACTCCGGCGCCCTTCGCAGGCACCGGCTGCGACTGCAGAGACTTGATGTACGCGGTCAGACTCAAAATCTGCTCTTCCGTCACCAAGCCCTGGAACGTGGGCATCACCGGCTGATACCCCGCCACAATCTTTGCCTTTGGCTGCAGAATCGACTCGCGAATATACGCGTCATCGGCAGTCACCGTGGTCCCATCGGCCAGCCTGACGTTACCGCCGTACACGCCATTCAGGGATGGAGCCCGGCCAGTTCCGTTGGCCAGATGACAAGTCACGCAGGCTAGCTGGGTAAACAGCTTTTCCCCCGCCGACACCGGATTTACGTCGCCAGTTTCATCAGACAGCCACGCCGCATAATCCGATGGCTCCATCACTGTCACCCAACCCGTCATCTCGGCGTGGTTCGTGCCGCAATACTGCGAACAGTACAATCGATAACGGCCGACTTTTGTGGGACGGAACCACAGCGTGTTGTACCTCCCCGGCACCACGTCCATCTTCACCCGGAACGATGGCACATAGAAATTGTGGATCACGTCTTCGCTGCCCAGGACTAACTTGATGTTCCGGTTCACCGGAATGTGCAGCTCATTGATTTCGCGCTTGCCATTGGGCTGTTGCAGCTTCCACATCCACTGCTTGCCGATTACATTGATATTCAGTGCATCTTTAGGAGCGGTTCGAAAGTTCACATAGATGACCGCGCCCCATGCAAAAATGCCGATCGCCAGCACCAGGGGAATCGCCGTCCATCCGATTTCGAGCAGCATGTTCCCCTCGACGTCGTCACCAACTTCATTCGCCGAAGTTCGCCGGTACCGGAAGGCCGCGTAGATCGCAAGCAACGTCACCATTACTGCGAAAAACAAACAGGTCAGCAGGATAAAAGCGAACAATGCGTCTACATGCGGAGCAATACTTGACGCTTGATCCGGAAAGAATGGCATCGATGACTGCACGGCTCTAATGTGCTCCTTGCGCCGACGAATCCGCCGCGCCTTTTCCGCTGCTGCCGGCGTGAGCGTCGCGCCGGCGGAAGATGACAAACCCAATCGCCATACACAGCAGCGTCACGACTCCACCCATGCGGATTACGGTCAGGATCGTGGCGCTATAACGGGCTCTGGTCGGGTCGTACTGGTAGCAAAACAACAGGAGATGATCGACGGGCGTCCCAATCTTGCCGGCCGATGCGTCTACCAAACCCAAACGCACGTTGCTCGGTGGAAATTCCACGCCGAAGAAATACCGCGAGATTCGACCATCAGGGGTAAGCAGCAGCAATCCGCTGGCATGGCCAAACAATTTGCTTTTTTCGTCGTAGCTGAAGCGGAAATCGGCCGCCTTGGTCACCGCATTGATCGACTCGGTAGTACCCGTCAGAAAGTGCCAGCCCGCTTCGGTGGACGGCCGTGCGAAACGCGACAGCGCCTCATGTTTTTTCTTCAGCGCTTCATCCGGCGTATCGTTTGGATCAAAACTGACGAATACCACTTCGTAATCTGTTCCGGGGTTGAACGAGATCATCTTTAACGTGCCGACAACTGCCTGCTCAACTTGATTGCAGAGCATCGGACACGTGAAGTAAACAAATGCCAGCACCATGGGCTTCTTACCGGAATACGACCGAAGCGTCACGGCCTGACTGTTCTCGTTCAGAAATGGCGTATCCAGCGGAATCTGCGCATTCAATTGCGGATCAAATCCCACATTCGCCAAGGCCGGCGGCAAACCATTGGACGATTGCCCCACATTATCCGGGATCATCTGGGCATAGCTCACGCCGCTGCATATCAGCAGCGCCGCCAACAACGACAAAATTGCGCGAACTTTCATCGACTTACTTGCTTTCCTCCACCTTAATGGCCGGAAAACCTTTATCCACAATCAACTGCATGGCGTCTTTCACCGGAATCTGCGCGATTCCCGCCTGCTTGTCGATCCATTCCAGCTTGTTATTCGCGTCGACGTCCGCTTTGATCTTTAAACGGTAATCTTCCTGCGGGTCGATCAAGTGCCCCGGCATTTCTTGCAGTCTCGGTTCCGGCGGCATCATGACGTTCGGATCCATTGTGGCGCGCGACGGCATCGGCGCTTCATGCGTGCTCACCCAGAAGTGCCCCAAACCTTTGTAGATGCCATATACCATCACATAAGACAGCACGATCACGATGCCTAGATAGAACAAGAACTTCAGAATCGGCGAAGTCTTGACGTCGCGTTGCTCAAATGCCACGTCCGCGTGAACCGGCCGCCCGTTCGCGGTCGTGCCGTGCGAATGCTGATCAGTGCTCATGCGCAATGGCCTCCGCTAGTTTGGGATCGCCCAGAGGCAACAGCGGGCGCTGTTTCAGATTCATCGCAAAGAAGCCCACCCACAACCCGATCAATGCTACCGGCACGACGATATCCAGCCAACTCGGCATCGGGTGCGAAGTAAACTCCGGTCGCGTCATCCAATACAAGTCAACAAGACGGAACACCAGCATCCACACGGCGACCTTCAAAATAAGACTTGGGGTCTTCTTCACTCTTGCGGATAACAGAATCAAAAACGGCAACGCAAAACTGAACAGCAGTACAATCACCGCTACGTAACCCCAGCCCCCATAAAGTCGCGTCCGGTAAAAACTGATTTCTTCCGGCTGATTGCCTGACCAGATAATCAGCAACTGCGAAAAATCAAAGTAGGCCCACAGCATATTGAATGCGAACAGCCACTTCCCCAAGTCATGCAAGTGCCGTTTGTGGATGAAGCTGTAAACCGGCGTTTCCGAGAGCGCCACCACCACAATAATCATCAACGCCATCGCCGCGATCGCCTGCCCGGCGACAAAAATGAACCCGTAGATCGTCGACGCCCAGTGCGGCGAAACCGACATTACCCAGTCAATCGCCGCAAACGTCATCGCCAAGACATAAAGGATGACACCGGGGCCGGACCACTGCTTGAATCGCCGGCGCAACTCGCGATCATCACGCTGCTCATCCTGCTGCTTTGACCATTTGTTGAACAACCACATCAGACCGAGCCAGATAACAAAATAGATCGCCGCTCGGACCAGGAATCCGCCTTGCGTCAAATAACGCTGCTGAAACTGGGAAAGTGGTTCCTCGGGATGTAGCCACGCGCTGTAAAGCGTTTTCATCCCAAGAATGATCGGAACGAATAGAACCAGGATCAACGGCACGTTCCGCGAAGCCGCCTCGAGCGGTCGCCGCAGGATTACTCCCCAGCGCCCGCCGGTCAGGTGTTGCAGCATCAACAATCCTAGCGACCCCAGCGTCAGCCCAACCACCAGCATGTAGCTGAACAAATACGCCTCGTAAAACTTGTCGGGCGACATAAACGCGCCCACGAGCGACAGCACCAGCGCCGCTCCTCCTACAATCAAACCAAGCGACTGAACGCGGTTGACGCCTGCTGGCGCCTGATAATCTTGCGCGTTCATTTCGCGGCTCCTCCAGACATCAGCTTCTCCCTCACACCCGCAGGCAAATCGGCCGCATGAGCGTTGCGGCTCACCTGAAGTGCTCGCACATACGCAACGATCGCCCAGCGATCCTTAGGCACCAATTGCGCCGAGTATCCGTTCATCGCGCCAAATCCGTTCGTAATCACGTCGTAGATGTAACCGTTCGGCTCGTTTCGCAGACGATCCTGATGATACGACGGCGGATGCTTCATTCCTCGCAGGGTCACCATCCCTTGCCCGTCGCCCTGCAAGCCGTGGCACGGCGAACAGAAGATTCCGTAGCGCTCCTGCCCGCGTTCGAGCAACTCCAAAGTCACTGGCAACGGGAACGCATTCGACTCCTTAGGCACCGCCAGGCTGTCGCTCTCAATCGACCCGCGCGCCACCGTGTTGTCCAGCGCCGGCCGTTCTGAACGTCCATCCTGAAAGAAATCCGACGGCGACAATGGATTCTGCCGCGGTTGGTTCGCCATATCCTGCCGCAACGTGTAGTTGCAGCCCGAGAGCGCAAGCAGGCTCGCCGCCAACAGAAGTGAGGATTTACTCTTCATCCTTCACCTCGGTAACGTGCTTCGCGTTGAGTTCCTGCAAAAATCTCGCGCTCTCTGCCGGTTGGAATTTCGGGTCGCGCGCTTCGATCACCAGAAAAAACTTGTCCGTCGACGCGTGAGAGAATCGCTCTACATTGAACACCGGATGATGCGGCTGCGGTAGCTTGTTCAGTGCGATCATTCCGACAACCGCAAAAATCGCCGAGAACAGTACCGTCAATTCAAACGTCACTGGAATGAACGCCGGCCAGCTGTTCAGCGGCCTGCCTCCGATGTTCAAGGGATAGCTGATCGCCGAGCACCAATATTGCAGCCCGAACCCGGTCAGCGCTCCAGTGACACCTCCGAACAAGGTGATATACGGCACCGCTGTCGAGTGGAACCCGATGTGTTCCGACAGACCTTCGATCGGAAATGGCGTGTAGGCTTCGACGTGCTTGTAGCCCGCCTCACGCGTCTTCTTTGCCGCTGCTATCAACTGCTCCGGCGTATCGAACTCGCCCATCACTCCATGTAGATAAGTGTGATGTTCGCTCATTTGTGTTCCTTATTCGAATGCGAGCCGTGCTCTACCAATTCGCGCATTTCGGCAATCGCAATCGCAGGCAATCCGCGCACAAAGAGGAAAACTAGCATCACAAAGAATCCGAGCGTTCCGATGAACGTGCTATAGTCCCAGAACGTTGGGGAATACCGGCCCCATGCGGAAGGTACGAAGTCACGCGTCAACGAAATCACCACGATGACGAATCGCTCCAGCCACATTCCCGTGTTAATCACCAGCGACATCACGAACAGCGCCGCGATGTTCCGCCGCACTTTTTCAATCCATAGCAGCTGCGGTGTCAGGATATTGCAGAGAATCAGCGCGTAGTAGAAAGGCGCGTACGGTCCATGCAGCCGCTGCTCCGCCAGGAATACGTCGAACTTATTCCCGCTGTAAAACGCCATGAAAAACTCGACGAAGTAGCCGTACGCCACGATCAAACCGGTTGCCAGCATCACCTTCGCCATGTTTTCCAGGTGGCGCATGGTGATGAAATCTTCCAGCCCATAGAACTTCCGCAGCGGAATCGCTAGTGTCAGCACCATCGCGAAACCCGAATAAATCGCGCCGGCCACAAAGTACGGCGGAAAAATCGTCGTATGCCATCCGGGAACGATCGCCACCGCGAAGTCAAAGCTCACCACGGTGTGCACCGAGAGCACCAGCGGCGTCGCCAGTCCAGCCAACAGCAAATATGCTGATTGGTATCGATGCCAGTGCCGCGCGGAATTTCGCCAGCCCATCGACAGCATTCCGTAGATCACTTGCTGGTAGCGTTTCGTCGCCCGATCCCGCAATGTCGCCAGGTCCGGCAGCAATCCCACAAACCAGAACAATAGCGAGACCGTACCGTAGGTCGACACCGCGAACACGTCCCAGATCAGCGGGCTCCGGAATTGCGGCCAGATCCCCATCGTGCTCGGGTATGGGAACATGTAGTACGCCATCCACGGACGGCCGGTATGGATCAGCGGGAAAATACCTGCGCAGGCCACCGCAAACAGCGTCATCGCTTCCGCGAACCGGTTAATCGAAGTGCGCCATTTCTGGTTCAAGAGAAACAGAATTGCGGAGATCAATGTCCCCGCGTGGCCGATACCGATCCACCACACGAAATTAACGATCGCGAATCCCCAGCCGATCGGAATATTGATACCCCAGATGCCGACGCCCTTGACGATCAGCCACCCAATCGACGCGAACAACACCATGGTGATCGTGAATGCCAGCGTGAAACCCGCCAGCCATCCAATTCCCATCGGCCGCGTCAACACTACCGCCGCGATTTTGTCCGTTACCGACGCGTAGGTATGCCCCGGCTCCAGCACCGGATCGAGCCGGCGAATGTGTCCCGAATTCACAGGAGGTTGCGTTACACTCATGCCTTTTCCAGCTCCGGATTCGGATTGCGCACCGCCGCCAAGTACGTGGTTCGCGGGCGCGCGTTCAATTCGCCGAGCAACGTGTAGTTCCGCTGCTGAGCTTTCAATTTCGCCACCTTGCTGTTCGGGTCGTTGGCGTTGCCGAAGACGATCGCTTCGGACGGGCAAGCCGCTTCGCATGCCGTGACGATTTCCCCGTCCCGAATCGGCCGATTCTCTTTTTCCGCATCAATACGCACATTATTAATTCGCTGCACACAATAGGTGCACTTTTCCATTACGCCCCGGCTGCGAATGGTCACTTCCGGATTCCTCAGCAGCTTCAGTTGCGGCGTGTCCCAATCCTGGAAGCGCAAGAAATTGAACCGGCGTACTTTGTAGGGACAGTTATTCGAGCAATAGCGCGTACCGATGCAGCGGTTGTAGACCATATCGTTCAGGCCTTCCGCGCTGTGTACCGTTGCTCCCACTGGACAAACCTGTTCGCACGGTGCGTTTTCGCACTGCTGGCAAGGCACCGGCTGGAAGAAGGTCTGCGGGTTGTCGAGCGCCGGCTGGTATTCCGAAGGATCGCCCGTCGATTTTCCGCTCGTCGCCGATTCTGAATTCGTGTAGTAGCGATCCACGCGGATCCAGTGCATCTCGCGCCCGCGCATCACTTGATCCTTGCCCACCACTGGAATGTTGTTTTCCGCGACGCACGCCGCCACGCATGCGTTGCAGCCGTTGCACTTCGTAAGGTCGATGGCCATACCCCATGCATAGCCGGGATAAGCGAACTCCTTATAAAGCGAATTTTCTTTCGCGGGCAGTTCCGCATGCTCATGCGCAAAATCCGGATTCTTCCGGTATTCGTCGAGCGTTGCCGTGGCCAGAATTTGCCGGCCTTCCATGTTGAAGTGATACTGTGTACAGGCTAATGAATAGCTGTCGCCGGTCGGCGTTACCTTCCCGCCCGTCGCCGTCCACAACGCATTCGATGTGCGTACCACGTACGCGTCGAATCCCTTGTTCGTGCCAGTGTATCCGGCTCGGCTTCGCCCGTACCCGAGAGGCAGCACCACTGTGTTGTTTTCCTGGCCGGGAACCGTCCAGACCGCTGCCGTCACCTTGCTGCCATTCAGTTCCACATCCGCCAGTGGCGACCGCACCTGTCCGTGCTCGCCTCCGCGCGACTTCACCTTGTAGCCGAACTGCTGCTGCTCGGCGTACTTGGCGCTCACCAGAGCAGCATTGTCCCAGGTCAGCTTCGAAACGGGTTTTGGCAATTCCTGCAGCCAGCCGTTGTTCGCAAATCGCCCGTCGTACACGTTGGGGTCCGGCCGGAAGAGAAATTCGATTTGATCCCCTTGTGCAGCCGCCGCAGCTGGCAGACTCGCCGCGTTGAACTTCAACTCCGCCGCGATTGGCGCCGCTTTCGTCCCTTCGATTACGCCGTCATTCAGCCACTTGCGCCATCCCGCATCGATGGATTCCGGCAGGCGTGTCGAAGCTTCTGCCCAATACGCGCGCACCGAGTCGTAAGCCGGCGTTCCCGGCTTGTCGCTGAAAGCCGCCACCACTTCATGCGCGGAATGTGTGTAATAGAGAGGTGCGATCAGCGGCTGCACGATACTTGCCGTGCCGTCGAATGCCCTCGCATCACTCCAGCTCTCGAGATAGTGCGACTCCGCCACATGCCACTGGCACCACGCGGAAGTCTCATCAAAATAGGTGCCCAAACGAATCGTCGTTTGCACCTTTTTCAGCTTGCTTACAAAATCGAAATCGTGCGGCGCGTCGTAAACTGGATTGCCGCCCAGAATGACCAACGCATCCACCTTGCCCGTATCCATGTCCGCGCAGAGTTCGCGCAGCGAGTCGATACTTGCTCCGCCGCCGTCCGCGGACTCGGTGTAATAAAGCGTATTCCCAACATTTCCGAGGCTCGCGTTGATTGCATGGGCCAACGCGTGTACCGCTGCCGGCTGGTATTCGCCTGGGACAACCAGCGAAGCGCCGCGCTCTTTCTGCAGTTCCTTGGCAATCGTCTCCACCCATTTCGCAGCTTCACCGGAAGCGCCTGCGCCGGAACCAATCCCCAGCTTTGCCGCCAGCGCACGTGCAAACAACTCCACCTGGCTCGCGCGCATCGGCAAACGATGATCCGCCGACGAGCCTGTCACTGAGGGCGTCGGCTCGACCACATACAACCGGTTCATCGTGCTATTGGGCCCTTCCAGCTTGCGCCGCCGCGCGAATTGCTTCGCATAAGCCAAGTGTCCCGGTCCGCTAGCAAGGAAATCGGAATCTAGCGAAACAATCACGTTGGCCTTACCGACGTTGTAGACCGTGTTCACGTACCTGCCAAACGCCAGCTTCGACCCGTCCCGCGCTCCATCACCGGCCGCCGGTTCCCATTGGTGCCACTTCGCTTGCGGATACTGCGTAAGCAGTTTCCGGATCTGGCCCACCAATGTTGGCGACGTAATGTTCCCCGAGAGAATCCGGAGGTTCGAGCCTTGCGTCGCTTTCGAACTGGTAGCCAATGCTTGCGCTGCATCCAAAAATGCCGACCATGAACGAATTTCGCCGTACTGTTGCACCGATTGCGACCGGTCTGGATCGTACAAATTCAAAATCGACGCCTGCACCAGCGCGCTCGTGCCACCCAGGCTTGCTGGATGATCCGGATTCCCCTCGATCTTCGTCGGGCGTCCCTCGTGGCTTTCTACCAGCACTCCAACGGCATCCGCCCCAAAAGGCATCGCTGTGGCATAAAAATTCGGACGGCCCAGGGTCATCCCATCCGGCTGCTTCACATAGGGCACGATTTTGCTGACGTCCGGCCGTCCGCACCCCGCCATTCCCGCCAGCGCTAAGGAGGCCCCCATAAGTTTCAGGAAATCGCGGCGATCCACGGCTTCATCCCACTCCGAAGCATGCCGCGGGAATTCGCGGTGCAACAGATCCTCGAATTGTGGATCGTCAGCCAGTTCTTCCAGCGTCCGCCAATATTGCTTGGCCGACTTCGCTTTCAACTTTTCGCGCAGGTCCGCCAAGTCCAGACGGTGCTCACGCTCCGCCAAATCGGCTTCTTCCTCCCCATGCTCGTGGAGGTCCACTCCATCTACCGATTCGGGGGTCGGCGCGCCTTGCAATATGCGTAGCTGCTTGTCTTTTGCCGGATCGTTCATATCGCTCATCAGCGGTGACAGGTCGAGCAACTTGTCAGCTCGTTCACCGTTCGAATTTTGTAGTCAGCCACCAGTCTTTTGCCCATTTCTTCCTGATCAGGGGGCGCTTTCCAATCCATGTTGAAGACCTGATCCTTGGGCCGAACATTCTGTTCGGGATGTCGATGGCAATTCAGGCACCACTCCATCGTCAGGGGCGATGCCTGGAAAATCAGCGGCATTTGATTCACGGAACCGTGGCACGACGAGCACCCGATCCCTTTATTGATGTGAATGCTGTGGTTGAAATAGACGTAATCCGCCAGCCGGTGTACCTTCACCCACTCGATCGAGCGGTCCGTGCGATAGCTGTCCCGAACCAGTTCCAGGTATCCGACATTATTGAAGAGCACGGAGTGGCAATTCATGCAGGTTTTCGTGGGCGGAATGCCAGCGTACGCCGAAGTTTCCACGCTCGTATGACAGTAGCGGCAATCAATTCCATCGTCGCCTACGTGGTGTTTGTGACTGAATTGAACCGGCTGCACACGGGTCAATCGCTGGTTCGTAATGTATGGGGATCTCGCAACCAGTAGCACTCCCGCGAGAGCTAAATTGGCTAGAACCACCAGCGCAAGCACAGAAAATCGCGCGATTAAATTTGCACTACGGTGAAAAATCTGGGCCATGTCGAAATTGTGCGCTTGAGCGTACACGCTCTCCGCGATGCCGTCAAATCAGAGCGTGAACTACTCCCGTGCCAGACAGCGCGCGTCTGGGTCAAAATGCGACCGAATAGTGTCTATCAAATCTTTACCGAATGCAACTTTGTTCCCGGCTTACTCGACTCGATTTTTCCGTCACAAAATCCGTCAGAAACATTCCATTCAAACCACAAGAAATAAAATTCCGCATCGGTTTGTCTTCAGCGTTCGGGAGGGGGGCCGGTTTCGTGCTTTCTTGGGCGATAAAGATTTTTTATGCACCAACTAATTGCATTCCATTTTGGCTGATATTCCCCGCGTGCTATTCTTGGATACTCTCCGCCGCGGGCTCCGCGGCAGAGCCGAAAGCCGCTTCCGGGTCCGCTGCGTTTCAGCTGGGGCGTGGTCCAACCGGTAGGACACCTCACTGTTAATGAGGATGGTGAAGGTTCGAATCCTTCCGCCCCAGCCAATCTTTCTTGCGACTCACCCTTTTTGCGTCGGGAAACCCGCCTCCAGCCAGCCTTTCCACCCGCCGTTCATCGACTCCACGTTCGTATAGCCCATCTTCTGCAGGTTGTCCGCGCTCAGCGCCGAGCGGAATCCGCCGCCGCAATACAGAACGATCTTCGCCCCTGTGTCCGGCACTCGCGCCTCGATATCTCTCTCGATCACTCCCTTGCCCAGGTGAATTGCGCCGGGCAGATGCCCATTTGCCCATTCATTGTCTTCGCGCACATCCACCAGCAACATCTTCTCCCCACCGTCTATGCGGCGTTTGACGTCCGCCACATTGGTCTCCTTCACCCGAGTCTTTGCTTCATTCACAATCGCCAGAAATTTTGGTGCATGTGCCATGAGGATCGCCCCCGGATTATTCAATTTCCACCCAGAAGCATAACGCAATCGCAGAAAAATAGGCGCCCTGAGCATCAGGGCGCCTGAAGACGTCTTGCCGAATTCACTTAGCTATTGCTTGGCAGCTTCGTCTGTTTTCTTCCCGAACGACCGGACCAGGTTCACCAGGTTCCACCGCACTTCTTCCTTCGTGCGGTCCCCTTCGCCACCCACCATCTTGCCCCGGCCATTTGTGATGATGTAGAACAACGCGCCATCCGTATACTTCGATAGCGCATCCGGACTCCGCCAGTCACTAAGCTGCAACTTCATCGAATCCGCTAGATCGCCTTTGCCGTCGCCTTTTTCCCCGTGACACATGGCGCAGTGATAGCCGTATAGCTTCTTCGCCTCCGCCAATCCCTCCGTCGTAGGCTTCACCGGATTCTTCTTTGCCGCGTCGTCTGCCGGCACAGCACTGGGAGGCGCTTCTTGTTGAGCCTCTTTTTGTTGGGCGAGCGCCACGCCAAAGGTAAGGAGCAGGGCCGCACTAACGAACACTAGAGCACGTCGCATAAGTACCCCCTGATTGCATAGGAGAGCAGTCCGAAGGACACCCTTCGGCCACTTTGCCTCCTCCTACCTTCCTCCATTTGCATCCTGGGGCGCTGTGCGCTGTATCACGTTTGTTTCTAGTGGCCTGAGACGTCTTTTGGACCTTCTGCTACCCGTTGATTCGCTACTACTTTGCGACACACCTGGAACGGTGGACCCAGGTACAAAAAAGCGGGCAATCGTGCGCAGAACCATGTACGGGCTGCCGATAGGGATAATCGCTCAAATACCAGCGCTTCACTCACAACACCCGCCAGAGCGGGCACCAAGCATTATCCTGCGCGCTCGCGCTAATCCATGTCCCGCCAGTTCGGTCCCGTGCACACCTCCACAACCAACGGCACCGCCAGTTCGTACACGCCCTCCATCTCTTCCTTCACTAGCGTCTCCAGCGCTTCCTTTTCCTTTGTCGGAGCCTCAAAGAGCAGCTCGTCATGCACCTGCAGAATCATGCGCGCAGCCAGCTTCTCTTTGCGCAGCCGCTCATCTATGGCAATCATCGCCAGCTTGATTAAATCCGCCGCCGTCCCTTGCAGCGGGGAATTCAGGGCCGTGCGTTCGGCAAAGTTGCGTAATTGGACCTGACTTGCGTTGATTTCCGTTATCGGCCGGATTCGCCCAAACAGTGTTTTGGCCACTCCCGTCTTGCGCGTTTCGATCAGGACGTTGCCGAGGTACGCCTTTACCCCCTGATATCTTGCGAAGTACGCATTGATGAATTGTGCGGCTTCTTGTTGCTCGATCCCCAGTTGCTTCGCCAACCCAAAAGCGCTCAACCCGTAGATGATTCCGAAATTAATCGCCTTTGCCGCGCGACGGTGCTCCGCCGTCTGTCCCAAGGGGCCGACACCAAAAACCTCTTGCGCGGTACGCGCGTGGATGTCCTCCCCATTCCGAAACGCTTCCATAAGAACCGGATCTTTCGAAAAATGGGCCATCACTCGCAATTCAATCTGGGAATAGTCCGCCGAGAGCAGGATCTCCCCCTTCTTTGCCACGAACGCCGCCCGAATTTCCCTGCCCAACTCCGTCCGTATCGGGATGTTCTGCAGATTCGGGTCGCTCGAACTCAGCCGGCCGGTCGCGGCTCCCGTTTGCGAGAAGCTTGTATGCAGTCGCCCCGTCTCTGGATGAATCAGCTTTGGCAACGAGTCCACATAGGTGGACTTCAGCTTCGCAATTTCGCGATACTCGATGATCTTGGCGGGCAGCTCGTGCAGCTCCACAAGCTCCTGTAAGACATCCGCGGCGGTCGAGCGAACCTTTCCTCTCCCGCGCTTGTACGGCGGCTGCAGGTTCAATTTGTCGAACAGGATTTCCGCCAGTTGCGTCGGCGAATTGATGTTGAACTCCACGCCTGCCGATCTCCAGATCTCTTTTTCCAGCCGCCGCACTTCTTTTTCCATAGAATCGGACATCTTTGCCAGCGCCGCTGGATCGACACGGACTCCCACGCGTTCCATGTCGGCCAGAACTCCCGCAAGCGGCAGGTCGATTTTTTCGTATACGTACTCGAGCTCCTGTTCCTTGACCTGCTCGCGCAGAAGCGGCGCCACCCTCTGCAGAAAATCCGCACGTTCCCCGGTTCCTCCGCCGAGCGGTACGTTGAATGTCCGGAATACCACATCTGCAAAATCATGTTTGGCCGTGGTCGGCCTCAGCAGATATGCGTACAAAAGCGTGGCGTGTTCAATGCCCGCCGCCCTTCCCCCCAGCAGTTGCAGCAACTTCGGGTCGTGAACAATCTTTTTTCGCTTGCTATCGGCCAGCACTGCTTGTGCTGCCTTCAGCGCCTCGCCTTTTTCGTCCGCCCAGATCGCTCGCCCTTCGCCCGGCTTGGAAGAGACCTCAATCCCCGTGACTGATGTCCCAAATCCCTCCGCTTCGCGCTCGTCTGTCGCCAAATTCATCCACAGAGCGATGGCAGATGCCGGCGGAATACTTTTCAGATAAGCGCTAAGCTCCCCCGCATTGGCCAGTTGCGCGTAATCCTTCTTTTCATGGGCGATCTTGGCGCCACTCGCAGCGGCGGTCACTGCACCCCCGGCCACAACGCCTTCCGCGGCGCCGCCTGCCAGTAGCTCTTTCAACAGTGAATTGAATCCCAACTCCCGGTAAAGCGTTTCCAGCAGCTTTACGTCCGGCGCCCCCATCTTCAATTGTTCGGTATGGAGCTGCAACGGCACTGCCGTCTCAATTGTCGCGAGCTGCTTGCTCATCAGGATTTGCGGTTTCTGCTGCTGCAATGCCTCGCGGTAGCGTTTGTTCGCAACTTCGTCCGCGTGTTCCAGCGCGCGCTCCACCGTGCCATATTTCTGAATTAGCTCCGCCGCGCCCTTTTCCCCAATGCCCTTGGCGCCCGGAATGTTGTCTACCGTGTCGCCCAGCAGCGCCATTAAGTCAACCACCTGGTTCGGTGGCACGCCGAGTATCTCTTGCACCTTCTTGGCATCCACGATCGTATCGGCCTTCGCGCCACCCGACCCAGTGCGCAGCACGCGCACCCCCCCGTCCACCAACTGCATCATGTCCTTGTCGTTCGAGATGATCAGAACATCCAGCTTCTTTTCACGCCCCTGCTTCGCCAGAGTGCCGATCACGTCGTCCGCTTCATAGCCATCGAGCTCCACAACGGGCAGCCGCATCGCCTCACACAAACGCCGCACAAATGGCAATTGCACACTCATCTCATCCGGCATCGGCGGCCGTTGCGCCTTATACTTTTCGAATAATTTGTCGCGAAACGTGGGCTTGCTGGTATCGAAAATGATCGCCAGATACTCCGGCTTGTAGTCTTTCACCAACCGCCGAAGGATATTCCCGAACAGGAAAGGCACATTGGTGGGTTTGCCGTCCGGACCTCTCAGCCGCATCGGCATTGGCGCGTAAAACGCACGGTAGACATGCGCCATCGCATCCACAAGAAACAACTTCTTCGGATTTTCTTCTTTCGCGGCCATCGCGCGAGTATAGCAGGAGTGTGCGCCCGCTCTTTTATCCCCTAAGCCACAACGCCGAGTGATCGCCCAACTTCGGCCAGCGTGTCCGCGGCTTTCGACAAATGCTCACGCTTATGCGCCGCGCTGACGATCGCCCGCAAACGCGCTTTTCCTTCCGCAACCGTCGGGTACCCCACCGCGGGCGCAAACACGCCGGCCTCAAACAGCTTGCGCGAAAACTCAAACGCTTTTGCCGCGTCGCCCACGTGAATCGGCACAATCGGCGTCTCGCTCACCTTGAACTCGAATCCGCGCTTCTTCAGCTCTTTCTTGAAGAATTTCGTATTCGCCCACAGTTTCTTCACCAGCTTCTCGCCTTCGGCCGAGTCCAGCAACGTGAACGCCGCCTGGCACGCCGCAGCAGTAGCTGGAGGATGCGAAGTGGAAAACAGAAACGGTCGCGCCCGCAAATACAGAAAATCAATCAAGTCCCGCGACCCGCATACATAACCACCCATCGAGCCGATCGCCTTGCTCAAGGTGCCCACTTGAATGTGTACCCTGCCGTGGCAATCGAAGTGATCCACCGATCCGCGTCCACCGCGGCCCAGCACGCCGCTTGCGTGCGCATCGTCCACCATCATAATGCAGCCATACTTTTCGGCCAGGTCACACAACTTGGGCAAAGGCGCGATATCACCATCCATGGAAAACACGCCATCTGTGATGATCAGCTTCTTTCCCGGAAAACTGGCGTGGTCTTGAAGGATCCGTTCGCAGTCCGCCGCATCTTTATGCTTAAACACTTTGATGGTTGCCTTGGAGAGCCTTGCCCCATCAATGATGGACGCATGATTCAACTCATCCGACACAATCAAGTCGTCTTTTCCCAGGACCGCCGACACGGTCCCGGCGTTCGCGGTGAATCCCGACTGGAACACCACGCACGCTTCGACATGCTTGAACTTCGCAATCTGTTCCTCGAGCTCCATGTGCAGCTTCATTGTCCCCGCAATCGTCCGCACCGCTCCCGCACCAACTCCTAATTTTCGGACTGCCTCAATGGACACCTTCCGCAACGCCCGATGCGACGTGAGCCCCAGATAATTATTCGAAGCCAAATTGATCACTTCGCGCCCATCGAACACGCACACAGGCTTCTGTTCGCCTTCCAAGACTCGTAATCTCGGCGCCACACCCTTGGCGCGCAAATCCTGCAAGGTCTCCGTTACGTACTGGAGTGGATTCATCTTTGTCGCTTGTGTACCGGATTCGCTCATCATCGCCCTCCTGGCCGCACGGCAGTTTTCGCCATCACTTCTTCATGCCGTTCGGATACATCAGAATTTTCCCGGCCAATCCGTCGCGCAGCTTCGCAAACGCGGCTTCAAAATTCTCTAACTCCATTCGTTCGCCAAATAACGGCTCCAGGTTCACCCGGCCTGCCTTCAACAGTGCCGTCATCTGCACCCACGTTTCGTACATCCGCCGCCCGTAAATACCCTGCACCGTTGCGCCTTTAAAGATGACGTCCTGCACCAGGTCCAACGGCACATTTTCCGTCGGAATTCCCAGCAGTGAAGCCCGCCCACCTGCGCGCATCGCTTTAAATCCCTGCTGAATCGCCACCGGATTCCCGCTCATTTCCAGCAGCACATCTACGCCCGTTCCCCCGGTCCCCGCAAGAATCTTTTTTACAGGATCTTCGGTCAGCGGATTCAACACGAAATCCGCGCCCATCTCTTTCGCGAGCGTCCTCCGGTGTTCATTCGTCTCCGTCGCAAACACCGTTGCACTTCCGCACGCCTTCGCCAGCGCAATCGACATCAGCCCAATCGGTCCGCATCCGGTGACCAATACCGTCTGCCCCGCGATCGGCCCCGCCAGTACCGTATGCACGGCGTTTCCGAGTGGGTCGAGGATTGCTCCGTAGTGCTCCGCTATTGCAGGATCAAGCTTCCAAACATTAGTCGCGGGAATTTTCACGAACTCCGCAAATGCGCCATCGATGTCAATTCCAATGATCCTCAGGTTCTGGCAAATATGCGCCTCACCCAAGCGGCATTGGTGGCAATGTCCGCAGTTCAGATGCATCTCGGCACTGACGAAATCGCCCGCCTTCAGCGCCGTCACTTCCTCGCCAGCGCGCTCCACCACGCCACAAAATTCATGGCCCAGCGTCACAGGAGGTTTGATGCGGCCCTGCGACCAGCGGTCCCATCCGTAAATGTGCAAATCGGTTCCACAGATCGACGCAGCTTTCACCCGCACCAGCACATCGGTTGGGCCAATCGAGGGAACCGGAATTTTCTCGAGCTGTAGACCTTTCCCCGCTTGCGTTTTCCGCAACGCCTTCATCGTCGCAGGCATTCAGGAGGCTCCTTGCCAGGCAGGTTGCTCTTGCGCAGACAGTAATGCTAACACAGCCCTCAGATTCGCTTCAGTGAGCTTACGCGCCTCGACTCTAGCGCATCGAACATCGAGTGAAAGATTCCACCATCTTCGGACGTATCATTATTTAAGCCTATGGCCGAACCGCAACCCGCCGTCCAGTTGGATCGCGTTTCCCGGCATTACCTCATGGGAGAAACCAGTGTCCGCGCCGTCGACGAAGTTTCGTTGACCGTCGGTCGCGGCGAGTTTCTCGCTCTCCTCGGCTCGTCCGGTTCTGGTAAATCCACACTCCTCAATCTCATGGCCGGTTTGGATCGGCCCACCGCCGGTTCCATCCTCGTCAACGGCTCGAACCTCGCCTCCCTGTCATCTCTGGATCTGGCTCGATATCGCCGCAACACTGTTGGCATGATTTTCCAGTCCTTTAATCTTTTGCCGCGTATGACGCTCGAAGAAAACATCGAACTTCCTTTGCGCTTGGCCGAGGTTGATCGTTCGGACCGCTCCTCTCGCGTGCGCGAGGCCTTGGAAAGAGTCCGCCTCACGCACCGGATCGGCCATCGGCCTGCCGAACTTTCTGGCGGGGAACAGCAACGCGTAGCGATTGCTCGCGCGCTCGTGAATCGCCCGAAACTGCTTCTGGCCGATGAGCCCACCGGCAATCTCGATTCTTCGACTGGCGAGACCATTCTGGGTCTGCTTCGCGATTTGCAATCTCAGCTCGGTATGACCATCGTCATGGTCACTCATGAACGCGCTCTAGCAGAGCGCTTTGCCGACCGCCTAGCCAGTATGGGCGATGGCAGGCTACTTGGCACATCGCCAGCAATGAAGGTAACTGGCGAATGAAAGCGCGCGACCTGACCGATCTGGCTCTTCGTAACCTTCGCGAAGCGATTCTTCGCAATGCCCTTACCACCCTCGGTGTCGCCGTCGGCGTAGCCTCTCTTGTGGCTATGCTCTCTCTCGGTGTCGGCTTGCAACAGCTCGCCTCCAAACGTCTCTCGCAAAGCGGCCTATTCGATACCATTTTCGTCACGCCCAAAAACAGTTTCCGCGGAATGGGACGCCCGCAACCCCGCGAGACCGACTCCGAAAAGCCGCCACGCCAACTGGATGAAGATGCCCGCAAGGAACTCGAGAAGCTTCCCAATGTCATCGAGGTCTACCCGCAAATTCGCTTCTTCACCGAGGTCCGCTTCAACAACAAGCCCTACGCTACGGTTGTTGCCGGCATGCCGGATTCTTCCCGCAATTCCGGTGCTTTCGACGGCATGCAAGGCAACTTCTTCTCGTCCACGTCGGCCAACGAAGCGATTCTCCAGATAGAATTCGCAAAAGATCTCTCGGACAAGCCTCCTTCACTTGTGGGCCAAGAGCTTACCTTGCGCTACGCTGAACGCCAGGCGATCCCCACAGCCGGCTCCGGTGATTCCTCCACGGCGCCGGGTGACTTGGGCAACGGCTTCTCCGTGGTTCCAAAGGAACTGAAGCTCAAGATTATCGGCATTGTCGAAACCGAACCCGCCGCCGGTTACGGAGGTTACGGCAATGCTCGCCTTCTTATTCCTCTGCAGACTGCAACCACTTTGCGGGCCGCCCAGGTGAACGATCTTCGCGATATCGTTCGCGGCGAAACCTCGAACAAAATCACCTTCTCCTCGCTTTCTGTCCGCGTCAAATCCCCTACCCAAGTCGAATCTCTTGAGGCTTCCATAAAGAATCTTGGCTTCAACGCTTTTTCGCTTCTCGATGCCTCCAAGTCTCTCCGTACCTTCTTCTCAGTCTTCGACCTTCTGCTCGGCATCTTCGGCAGCCTCGCCCTCGCCGTCGCAACGCTCGGAATCGTTAACACGCTCGTGATGGCTATCCTCGAACGCCGCCGGGAAATCGGTGTCCTCAAGGCACTAGGCGCGGCCGATTCCGATGTGCAGCAGCTGTTCTTTGTCGAAGCGGGCGTGATGGGCTTCCTCGGCGGGATTTCTGGAGTGACCCTTGGCTGGATCCTTGGCCGCGCGATTTCTTTCGGAACCAACCTTTATCTGAAACGACAGAGCCTCGATCCTATTGAGCTCTCTTCCGTTCCTTGGTGGCTCGTCCTACTCGCTTTGTTTTTTGCGGTCCTTGTCAGCCTCAGTGCCGGCCTCTATCCTGCTTCTCGTGCCGCGAAACTCAACCCTGTCGACGCCCTGCGCTATGAATAAGTTCCGCCTGGCTGTGCTGTTGCTGGGGATTTTCACGACCCCACTCGCCGCCTCCGCCGCTACCGGCCGTGTCGAGTGCAATTCCCTCCCCAGCAAAATCCTCGCGCGATCCATCCGCTACTGCGTAGTCCTTCCCGCCTCTTTCGACCAGCAAAAATCCAGGCAATTTCCGGTACTCTACTTTCTTCACGGTCTCGGCGATGATGAGCAGACCTTCATCCACTCCGGCGCATTCAACCTCGTCGAAGACATGCGCGAAAAAGGCGAACTGAGCGACTTCCTCATTGCCACCCCCGAAGGCGATGCGACCTTCTACATTAACGCCAAGGACGGCAAAACACGCTACGAAGACTTCCTTCTGCAGGAGTTCTTTCCCGTCATCGAAAAACGGTATCGCGTCGCTTCCGGCCGCGCGCATCGTGCCATCGCGGGCATCTCGATGGGCGGCTACGGCGCACTGCACCTGGCCTTTACGCATCCGCAGCTCTTCATTTCTGTGGCGGCGCACAGTCCTGCCCTTATCGAGAAGCTTCCAGAATTTCTCGGCCCTACTCCGAATTCGCCGCGTTCCCGCGTTCTCGGCCAAGTCTTCGGCGCTCCTCCCGATCCTGTTTTCTGGAATCGCAACAGTCCCATCGCGATGGCTCGCACCGCGAATCTCACCGGCCTGAGAATCTATTTCGATTGCGGCGATCGCGACGACTACGGTTTCGAAGCCGGCGCTGCTGCCCTCGACAAGGTTCTCACCGGCCGGCACATACCTCACGAGTACCACCTCTACCCCGGCCGCCACGATCCCGCGTACTTCGCCGAACATCTACCCGCTTCATTGCGTTTCGCTTCCCAATCCTTCCCGAAGTAGTCCCATCGCGCGATTCCGGTGTAACATTTCTCCTGCACCGGCAATTGCCGGCAGATGGGGGATCTGTGAACCGCCGTTCCGCCTTGTTGCTTTTCCCGCTGCTTCTCAGTGCACTCGCCTCGACCTTCGCCCAGGAGAAATCCACCAACACTCCTCCGCCGAGCCCGACCTCTGGCCCTCGCATGGAGTTTCTTGACGAGGTCTCGTACTACGAGCAGCGTTTCCTCCGCCTCGCGGATGCAATTCCCGCCGAGAAGTTCGCGTGGCGTCCGGGCGAGGGCGTTCGCTCCGTTGGCGAAGTGTATATGCACGTTGTCGCCGCCAATTATAATTTTGCGCGCATGCTCGGCACTCCAATTCCCGCAGGTGTTGACACGAAAGCCCTGCTCGCTTCGTCAAACGATAAGGCCAAGGTCATACAAGGCCTGAAGGATTCCTTTGCTCACTTCCGCGTGGCGATCTTGAACATCAAAGATTCCGAACTCGATAAGGAAATCAAATCCCCCCGCGGACAATCCACCATTCGTGGGACTTTCTTCCTGATTTCCGGCCACTACGGCGAGCATCTGGGCCAGTCCATCGCCTACGCCCGTCAAGTCGGCATCGTCCCTCCTTGGACCGAAGAACGGCAGCGTCAAGAAGCTGAGAAATCGAAGCCTTAGGGCATGGGCCTGGCTCTACATGATTCCCCGCGTAGGCGACCATCCCGCCCCGTCTCTGCTAACATCCACTCCTACACCCACACGGAGGCGGCATGCCCTTTGCTCAGCGGCTCGGAGAAGTGCGCCACGGCTTCGAGCGATCCTTCTGGGTCGCCAACATCAGTGAGATCTTTGAACGCCTCGCTTATTACGGCTCCTTCGCGTCCCTCGCCAACTATCTCCACGAAACGCTCAGCTTCCCTACCGAACAAACCGGCACTCTCACTGGAATCTTCGGCGGCATGGTTTGGTTCCTCGCAATTTTCGGGGGCGCGGTCGCTGACCGCCTCGGCTTCCGCCGCGCACTCTCGCTCGCTTACTTGATTCTTTGCGGTTCGTATTTCCTGTTGGGCTCGATCAGCGCCCCATGGCTTTCGCCCGTTCGCAACTTGCTTCCTCTCGGCGTCTTTGTTGGCTTCATCCTCATCTTGCCCGCCCTGGGTGTTTCCCTGGTCAAACCCTCCGTCGTCGGCACCACGGCCAGCGCGTCGCGCGAAAATGTCCGCTCGCTCGGCTACTCCATCTACTACACCATGGTGAACATCGGCGGGTTGCTCGGCCCATACACAGGTTCCTGGGCAAAACACCATCTCGGCGCCGGCAAGATTTTTTTGATTGCTTCGGCTGCCGTCGGCGCGATGTTCTTGTTCGTCCTTCTGTTCTTCCGCGAGCCAAAACGCATCGACTCCGCGCCCGCCCCCAGCCTCTCTCAGACCGCGAGCAATTTCCTCACCGTTGCCGCGAATCCCAAATTCATGCTCTTCCTGTTGATCTTCACCGGCTATTGGATTGTCTTCTGGCAACAATGGATCGTCATGCCCGTTTTTCTCCATCAGTATGTCAACAAGGACATCGACGTTGAGCGCATCCTGATGACAGATAGCATCATCGTCATCACCTGCACCATCCTGCTCAACTTCCTTACCAAGAGAATCGCCGCGTTCACTGCCATCATTCTCGGCACTCTCATCACCGGAGTTTCCTGGCTGATTCTGGCGATTCATCCCACCATGTGGGGCGCGGTCGTCGCGATCGTCGTTCTCGCCATCGGCGAAATCATTCATCAGCCGCGCTACTACGAATACGTTTCCCGTCTCGCTCCCGAAGGACAGCAAGGCACCTACCTGGGTTTCGCGTTTCTTCCTTTAGGAATTGGCTCGCTGATTGGTGGATGGTTCGGCGGGAAGGTCCTTCACTACTTCGGCGAAGTGCAAGGCAAGCCCCAGCTCACCTGGTACGTAATCGCCAGCGTTGGCGTCTTCACCGCGCTCCTGCTGCTGATGTACGACCGCATCGTCAAGCCCAGTCAAGCACAAGCTGAGAGTTAAAGTCTTTAAGCTGTGGACTGGTGGCTGTCGGCTGTCTTAATTCACCATACGCCGCAGCGATTCCAACGCCTGCCGCGCCAGCGAATATCTTGGCTCTACGTTCAACGCTTCCTGGAAGCAGCGCATCGCCTGCCCGTACATTTCCTTGCCCAAATATGCGCGCCCTAAGTTGTAGTGGGGGAAATGGCGAGGCTCGTACCGGCGCGCATCCACCGCCTGCTGCAGCCAGGGGATCGCTTCGTCGAACTGCCCCAGCTCAATCATGTACGCGCCAATATCGTTGTAGGGATTGCCAAAATCCGGGTCCAGCTCGATGGCGCGCTTGCACTCCGCAATCGCATCCAGCAGCTTGCCCTGAAAGTGATAGGTCCAGCCTAAAAACGTGTGTGCTTCCGCCGTGGGATGCAGCTCTAAGGATGACTGGTACAGCTCCACCGCGCGCTCGTAATCGCCTTCCATCTGCGCTTGATACGCATCTTGCAACACTTCCCACGCGCGAGTCAGGAGCTCCTGATTCATGACCCTATTGTGAATGGCGGTTCTCTCTTGGGTCAAAGGTACGAAGGTTCTATTTGTGCAAAAGGCGCAACTGTCCCTTTTGCCGGGCATCAGTGGAAATTGGGACAGAGAATAGAGACAATGTTTAAGTCGATTTAACGCTTGCATCGGCACTGGGGGATATGGTGAATCGTTTCGTGGGCATCGCAGCTTCGGTCGCTCTCTGCAGCACGCTCCTCGTCGCCACTTCGATACTGGCGCAAAGCTCCGGCAAGAAATCCGCGCCCAGCAATTCCGCCGCAGTGGGGCGGGGCAAGTCGCTCTTCCAGCAGAAATGCTCCATCTGCCATTATGACACCAGCGATCAGAAGAAGATCGGCCCCGGCCTCAAGGGCCTCTCCAAGCGCGGCACCTTTACCGTCAACGGCAACAAGATCACCGACGACAATCTGAAGACTTGGATCGAAAATGGCGACCAGCTTATGCCTCCCTTCAAAGACGTCCTCGAAGAGAGCCAGGTCAAAGACGTCATCGCGTACGTGAAGACGCTGTAGCTACGCCGAGACTCCGCTCCGCCAACCATTACACGATTCAGGCCTGCGGTCTCGTTGATTCTGTAAACTGTCTTCAGGCACTTCGCTCCCGTTCTTAGTGTCGTTCCAAATGTCCGTGAACCCGTGATCTTCGCTCCGGCACGAACCTTCATCGAGTAACCGATTGCTTACGAAACGGAGAGCCACATGAAGCTTCTGCGTTTTCTTGCTGTGATGTGCTTTCTACCGGGAATTTGCTGCGCCCAATTGCCGGAATACTACCAGTCCATTAACCGAGTCACGTGGCTCACCCGCAATATCAACGCGATTTTGCCCACCTGGATCGCACTCGGACTAACCGACGTCCGCAAGGACGAGAACGTAAAAGGCGTGGGCACGGATCATGGCAAGCCCGCCACCATCCATGCCAGCCAAGCCACCGGGCGGCTCGGCAATCTCACCATCACGTTTGTTCAACCCGCCGACGGCGCGTCGAACTCGTACACCGATTTTCTCGTGAAGCATCACGACGGCATTTTTTCGGCGGTCCACGAGGTTCCCACCAAAGAAGCGATGGACCAGGAAATCCAACGCATGGCCAGCCTCGGCGTAGCCGTCCTGCAGCAAGTGACCGTCGAAATCGACCGCACTTCCGTGACTTACACCTACTTCGACACCGAGCCACAGGGCAAATACGTTCTCGGCCTCGTCTACTGGCCTGGCGGAGCGCCGCAGCCTCTCGCGCAGAAAGCCGTCTCGCACCTCGCGCCGGTGGTTCGCGACGCGGCTGCCGCACGCGCTTACTGGCAAAAGCTCGGCTTCCCCGGTTTTGAATTGGTGCATGCCACGCCGCGTAACGATTCGCGCTATCGCGGCCAGCCGCTTTCGCTCGCGTTCGAAGTGGGCTTCCAACGGCTTGGCCCCATCAGTCTCGAATGGATTCAGCCGCCATCGACACCGGCCAATATTTATGACGATTTTCTGCAGCGCCATGGCGAAGGCATCCAACACATTGGCATGCCCCTGGACGATCTCTCCAATGCCACCGCCGCCTACGAAAAGCTTGGCTTCTCCGTCTGGCAAGCCGGAGCCTGGGGCGATGTCGGCAAGCCCAATTCCGGCCAGTACCACTACATGGACACCGACAAAATCGGCGGCGTCAGCCTCGAACTGATCCACGCCTATTAGCACTCCGGCCCGGGCCGAGGTCGTCGATAAACCACAGTCTACTCGGGTCGAGGAGCCGACATTGTTATGCAATCAAGTTGCTTCCGCTACCGCTCCCTGGACCCCAGCCTCGGTTTGAACTTTGCGATATACTGCCCGCTAGCAGGCACGGGAAAGCCTAATCCAATCCTGCGGCTGTAGGTCTTATGACGCCTTCAACTGTTTCTTCGGACTCCGTTCTCATAAACGTCATACTCGCTACCCTGGCGATTGGTCTGCCGGTAGTGATGGTGCTGCTGATTCGTTTTCTTTGGGACCGCAACGTGAACCTGGGCCGGTCAAAGGATCTGGACAAACTCATTTGGCAGTTACATCGAATCGCGAGCGCTATGGAGCACCAAATGAACCTGTCCTTTCCTCCGGTTCAGCCCGGCACGGAAGAACCCCGAGACCTGGCGTATCTGAAAGAGATTGCCGCCGAACCGAAGGCGGCGGCCCCTGCAGCCTCCCTAACTTCTTCTCCCACAGAAACGGTCAGCCAGCAGCAAGGCCCAGTGGTTCATGAACAAAGTCCTGAGACCCTCCCACCGCTGCAGGTAAGTTCTTCCGAAACACCCAAGCGGGCAGGCGTCAATTCGATGTTTGATCTGTAAGCGTGCAGCTCCTACCGATGAGAGTAAGCGAGTGATTGAACCCCTTGACGTATACCGGGTCAACGAAGACAAGCTAAACGTATGGATCTCCGGCACCGTAACACTGGTTGATGCGCTCGAAACAATTCGCAGAAAAGGCCCAGGTGAATACCTGATCGTTTCACAACGTACGGGACACGAGTATTTGTACGAAGTCGCCGTGGATGGACACGTGGTTTTCAGGAAGCGGACATAGCTCGTGACACTCAAGATCGGCGCAACCACCTGGTCCTGCGGTTCAGGTAATCAGTTGGAGACGAAATGTCGGCTGGTCCTCCCCACCCGGGCCGCAGCGTTCTACAGTCGACCGTAGGAGCCCGCCGCCATGACCCTGATCCTTTCCCGCAAGGCAAAACCTCTTCGCGCCCGCTGCTCAGGCCTTGCACTATTTCTCCTAACGAGCATTGTGGTTGCTTGCGGCTCTCCCACCAAAAACATCGAAATCGCCAAAGACAGCGTGGGGATGTTTCACGCTCAACTAGATACCGAGCAATACAGCGCCATCTACGCCGCCACGGACCAGAAGTTCAAGGCAGCGTCCACAGAGGCCGACTTCGAAAAACTTCTGCGAGCGGTTCACAACAAGCTCGGCAGCGTGCAAACGTCCAACCTTCGCAACACCGGTGTAGCTTGGTACTCCGGCCAGGGCGCCACCGTCACTCTTGTTTACGACACCCAATTCTCGCAAGGTTCCGGCACCGAGCAGTTCCTCTGGCATATCAAGGACAATCAGGCTGCCCTATACGGCTATCACATCAATTCGAACGACCTGGTCACACAATAGCTATGGAGCGCGGGCCAGTTGCGTCGGCGAGCTAAAGACTGGGGCAAAGCCGTTTCCCGTACGCAGGCGTAAGAGCTAGACTGGCTGCTCACAGCCTGTCGCGCGCTGCGTCTGAACAACCACGAGGTCGAGCTGTGTCCACACTACTCACACGCCGCTCATTCCTACAAAAATCCGCGACCTCCGGCGGCGGTCTCATTCTCGGGTTTCACTTTCCCGTTCGTGGTGACCTTGAGAACTCCCATGGAGCAGCCTCCTTCGCTCCCAACGCCTGGCTCGAAATTTCCGGCACCGGCACGATAGCCATTTGGTGTGGGCGTTCGGAAATGGGGCAGGGCGTGCAGACTTCTCTTCCCATGCTCGTCGCTGAAGAACTTTGCTGTGATTGGCGCCGTGTGAAAGTGATTGAGGCCGATCTCGATTCCAAGTATGGCAATCAAATCACCGGAGGCAGTGGCAGCGTCCGTAGTTCCTTCAACGAGCTACGTAAGGCTGGCGCCGCCGCACGCGAAATGCTCCTCGCGGCCGCCGCATCCGCATGGACCGTTCCCACCGCCGAATGCCGCGTGGAGAACGGCTCCGTTCTTCACGTTCCTACGCAACGAAAACTCCCTTATGAACAACTTGTCGGTGTCGCCTCCAAACTCGCAGTTCCGACTGACCCGCCGTTAAAGAATCCTGTCTCGTTCACGTTGATCGGCAAGCCCACCCGCCGCACGGACGCGCTTGCTAAGGTCACCGGCGCGGCGAAATTCGGCATCGACACCTCTCTTCCGGGAATGCTGATCGCCTCGATGGAGCGCTGCCCCGCTTACGGCGGCACGCCCCGCAGCTTCAATGCCGATGAGCTGAAATCACTGCCCGGCGTCCGGGGCGTCTACGAAATCCCCTCTGTTCACATGACCCATCAATTCGGCGAATCCTCGGGGCCCGGCAGCCGGAACTACACCTGCTCCGGCGTCGCGATCGTTGCGGATTCCACCTGGGCGGCCATGCGAGCCCGAAATCGCTTGAAAGTGCAGTGGAACGAGCCTGTGCTGATTCGCGAAAGCACGGAGACGCTCCGCCAGAAGATGATCGAACTCGCTGGCAAGTCCGCCCCGGTAATTCGTAATGATGGTGACTTCGATCGCGCTCAGGCCTCCGCCGCAAAAACCGTCGAAGCCAATTACGAAATTCCCTTCCTGGCTCACGCCACCATGGAGCCCGTCAACTGTACTGCCCATTCCTGCGACGGCGAATGCGAGCTATGGGCGCCTACCCAGATTCCCGACGCAGCGGCCGCCAGTGTTGCAGAGGCTCTCAAGATTCCCAAAGACCGCGTCAAGGTTCATGTCACGTTAATTGGCGGCGGCTTCGGCCGCCGTCTCATTCAGGACTACGCCGTCGAAGCCGCGCTGATTTCCCGAGCCGCAAAAGCCCCAGTGAAGCTCTTTTGGACTCGCGAAGACGACATCCGCCACGATTTCTATCGGCCTGCTGCGTATCACGCGCTGCAAGCCGGAGTCGATGAAAAAGGCAATCTCATTTCCTGGAAGCATCGCGCTGTCTCGCCTTCCATCGGAATTTTCTACAGCGGCTCCGGCATCTCTGCGGGTGAGGCCGCCGGAGTCGATTCCCTGGATTTTCCTGCCTTCTCCGTTCCCAATCTCCGTCTTGAGTTCGCTGTCGCGGATTCCGGCATGCCTCTCGGCTACTGGCGCTCGGTCGATGACTCGGGCAATCAATTCGTGCGTTCCTGCTTCCTGGACGAAGCGGCTCACGTAGCAGGGCGCGATTCCGTGGAATTCCTCCTCGCGGCCCTTGGCCCGTCGCGCAAAATCGATCTCGGCCCGAACAACGGCACCATCGACGTCGGTCGACGCCGCGCCGTTATCGAACTGGCTGCCGAAAAATCACAATGGACGTCGCCGATGCCGCCAGGCAAAGGCCGCGGCCTCGGTTTCATGTACGGCTGGGGCACCTATGTGGCGCAAATCGCCGAAGTCACTTGTGATTCGAAGCGCGGCACTTTGCGTGTGGAGCGCGTCGTCTGCGCCATTGACTGCGGCACCTGCGTGAATCCACTGGGTGTCGAAGCCCAGATGCAAAGCGCCATCAACTTCGGCCTCGCCCAGGCTCTCAAGAGCGAAATCACCGTTTCGAACGGTCGCGTCAATCAATCCAATTTCAATGATTACGAAGTCCTGCGCGTGAACGAAGCCCCGCCGATCATCGACGTCCATATCATCACGAACAACGAACGGCCGGGGGGTGTGGGTGAACCGGGTGTTCCGCCGATTGCCCCGGCTGTGGCGAATGCGATCTTTGCCGCCACTGGCAAGCGCCTCCGCAGCCTCCCGATGCGCTCCGCCGATTTGACCTAACTTGGACTTATATAGTGCCGGCTTTTGGGCGGCGCGTCCGTGCGTAGCTTGGTGGAAGCGAAGAATCTCTCTGGCCTCGACTAGATGCTCGCCAGTTGCGCCCGGCGGTCGCTGGCGTAGGAGCGGAGCGCGGCGTTAGCAGCTGTGATGGTAGCGAGCGCATCGGCGACGCGTTCCAGAACCGCACCGCGAATAACGACGTACATCTCGTCCTCGGCTAAACCGGTGTAGACCCGATTGCCGATACAGCCGAGGCTGGTGATGGCTCCATGCTGCAGCGAGGCGGGCAGCGCCATGCACGTGGGGCGCCCCAGCGCGGCCACACCCACACCGATTCCGGCGCGGTTCGCGGCCTCATGGAGCAGCATCGCAGCCGCGGGCTTCACCGCGAAAAGCACTACGTCCGGGACGCTAGCAGCATCAGCGAGCGGTGAATAAAGGATCGCTTTTGGGGGCTTGGACAGCCGAGGGATCTGCGGCACTTCCTCGGGCTTGACGTAGCCCAGGTCGAACATCATCTTCAAGGTCTGCTCGGTTTCCTTTTCGCGATCCGGGGAGAGGGAAATGTTGTGCGTGTAAGCACCCACGGCGCAATTGAAATGGTTCTCGGGGACGGTATAAAAGGTTCGGCCCGTGGCAGCCAGCCGCCAAAAGGAACAGCCGGAAGGTTCCGTGCCATCGAATTTCTGGACGCCGGGGGGAGGCGCATCGAGGAATGTGACGGCGACGGGATGGCGGCCGGTGGCAATCACATTGCCGAACCTCCGCTGCAGCTCCTGGGCGTTCCATGTGGAAGTCATACGATTACTCTCCTTAAATCGTGTGAGTTAGGAAGAATAGCACGCCAATTTTGTGCAGCAAGCGGGACAGAGGCGCGAAAAGCCGCATAAACGCTGGACTTTTGCACATGCCCCCAAAAAAGTGGCGTTTTCCCTTGATTTTTGGCGGTTTCGGCCTTGCATTGAAACATCGGCTTCGTTATAGTGCGGAACGGCCCGAGTTTTTCACTGCAAAATAGGGTTTTTTTCACTCGGACTGGCCTCGTGTATTCGGGGTGGACAGAACAACCAGGAGGATAAGCAGACTAAATGGCAGCCAAGCCACTGAGCAAGACCAAAATCGTTGCACACATCGCCGAGAAGGCGGGTACGTCGAAAAAGACGGTGGCAACTTTCTTTGAAGAGCTTCACAAGCTGGCCGTGAAAGAAGCCAAGGGAGCGGCGGGCAAGTTCGTCATTCCGGGAATTGGCCGAGTTGTGAAGGCTCACCGCAAGGCGCGCATGGGCCGCAATCCTCAGACCGGCGAACAGATCAAGATCAAGGCAAAGACGGTGGTCCGCCTGCGTCCGGCGAAGGTCCTGAAGGATGCGGTGTTGAAGTAGATTTTATTCTTTGAGAGAGAGAATTCCCCCGGCCGGCCTGAGCTTTCAGGTTTTCCGGGGGACTTTCTTTTTGGTGAAGTGAGCTTACAGGGACGCAAGGCCCTCGTAGAAATGGGCGATGGACTTGATGCCGCCGTAGTAATTCTCAAGGGCGAGGTGCTCGTCAGGAGCGTGGGCGTTTTCGTCGGGGAGCCCGAAGCCGATCAGGACGCAGGGAACTCTGAAGGTGTCGTGCATCTGCGTGACGAAAGGAATAGAGCCGCCTTCGCGGATGAAAACTGCCTTTTTGCCGAAACCCTTCTGGAGAGCTGCCTGCGCAACTTGAAAAATTTCGGCGTGATACGGCGCGACCCAGGGCTTACCAGTACTGAGCACTTCAAATTTGCAGTGGACCGTTTTCGGCAACAACTGGCGCACGTGTTTCTCGACGAGCCTGGCGATCTTGACGGGGTCCTGGTTGGGAACCAGGCGCGTGGAGAATTTCGCGTAAGCCTTTGAGGGAATAACCGTCTTGGCGCCTTCGCCCTGGTAGCCGCCCCAGATGCCGTTCAGCTCGAGCGTAGGACGAATCCAGATGCGCTCGACCGTAGTGAAGCCCTCTTCGCCGACATAGCCGGGAGCGCCGACTGCGCGCTCGAAATCCCTTTTCTTCCACGGCAGCTTGTTCAGGGCTTTGCGCTCTTCGCGATCGACTCTCGCGACATTGTCGTAAAAGCCGGGCACAGTGATGCGTTGTTTTTTGTCGTGAAGCCGCGCGAAAAGTTCGGTGAGGATAGTCAGCGGATTTGGAACCGCGCCGCCATAAACACCGGAATGGAGGTCGCGGACAGGTCCGGTGAGTTCGATCTGGTAGTAGTTCATGCCGCGCAGAGCGTAGGTGATGGAGGGTACACCCTTGCCGAGCATGGAAGTGTCCGAAACGATGAGCGCGTCGGCGTTGAGTTTTGGTCTGTTGGCCTGAACGTAGTCCCACAGGCTGACGCTGCCGACTTCCTCTTCGCCCTCAATGAGGACTTTGATATTGATGGGAAATTTGCCGTGGAGCTGGTGCAGGGCTTCGAGGGCTTTCAGGTGGATGTGCACCTGGCCTTTGTCATCGGCTGTGCCGCGGCCATAGATGTTTCCACCGCGAACTTCGGGCTCGAAAGCCGGGGAGGTCCAGAGGTCCAGCGGCTCCGGGGGCTGAACGTCATAGTGGCCGTAGAGAAGGACGGTTGGCTTGCCGGGAGCCTCGAGAGATTCGGCATAAACGAGGGGGTGAAGACTGGTGCGAATGACTTCAACCGTGGAAAAGCCTGCGGAGCGAAGGCGGTCGGCCACCCAATTGGCGGCGCGGTCGATGTCGCCCTTGTGTTCGGTTTTGGCGCTGACCGACGGAATACGAAGAAATTCGTAGAGTTCGGAGAGATGCTGCTCCCGACGGCTTTCAATCAACTCAGTCAAATTCATAGGCCCCTCAGACGCTATGGTTCGTTTTCCGCTAAGGTCTTAAAGAAGTCCGAGAAAATGCGACGGAATGACCGCGGAAGCAAGGCAGATGTGCCGTAGCCGTTATGAATCTATTTTAAAGCGTAGAAGGAAGAGGGCACAAGTTGACGGGATAGTATCGCTGTGGCGGAACACCTGTCCTTTGGGGCAATTGACCGGTCTTTAGGGTGGACCGATGATGGGCGCATGGCAGAACTGCTCAAAACCGGCGAACGGCGCAGCCAGCGGATGTTTCATAAGACGAAGCTGCAGGCGCTCGGACGCAGCCAAGACGGGCGCAAGTTTCGCGAGATTTGCGAGACGGTTGTTGTCAGCGCACATGGGGGACTGCTCGTGCTGCGGCACGAAGTGGTGAATGGCGAAATTCTGGTGCTGGTGAGCCCAGAGACGCAAGAAGAGCAGGAATGCCGCATCGTCTATCTCGGTGATACCGGTGAGCGCGGCAACCGCGTGGGAGTCGAGTTCCTCACACCCGCGCCCCATTTCTGGGGCATTGATTTCGACTTGAGTCAAGCAAGTAACTGACCTTCCCGCATACCCGGAATCAGCCTGCCAAAGTCAGGGGCAAGGCGCATTGCGTTACGGCGACAGTCGCGCCACCTTGGATGCATGGCTACAAAACGTTCGACGAGCAGTAAGCGACGACGGCCCCTAAAGGGCATGTCTTCGCGTTTCGCCAGGCAAGGCTCTTTGCCTCCGAATCAGGACCAACACAAATACCCCGATGAAGTCTACGGCGATACCGAAATTCCGTTTCGCAAGCCGTAGGGCAATGGAGGGACGGATGTGGCGGTGCTGTGATGGATTTTGCGGCACGAGCAGCTGATTGCGAAGTCAGTCGGCAAGTTTTTGATCATGAGGTGATGTATGGCGAGTCTGAAGGGTGTCCGGGTAGCGATCCTCGCGACCGGCGGTTTTGAACAAGATGAATTGATGAAACCGCGTCAGGCACTGAACGAAGCGGGTGCGGAAACAACGGTGGTTTCGCCGAACGGGGGAGAAATCCGAGGGTGGAAGCACACGGAATGGGGAGACAGGATCAGTGTGGACGAAAGTCTGAAGAATGTAGCGCCGGAGCACTTTGACGCATTGCTGCTGCCCGGCGGCGTAATTAGTCCTGACAAGTTGCGCATGGAACCGAAGGCAGTGCAGTTTGTGCGATCTTTCTTCAACGCCGGGAAACCTGTGGCAGCGATTTGTCACGGGCCATGGTCAGTGATTGAAGCGGGTGCCGCATATGGCCGGCGGATCGCCTCCTGGCCGTCCCTGAAAACCGATCTGCGAAACGCCGGAGCTGAATGGATTGATGAGGAAGCCGTCATTGATCGAAATTTGGTGTCAGCCCGCAAGCCGGACGATATCCCGGCATTCAACAAGGCGATGATCGAGCTATTCGCGAGTTCGAAGGAGCGTGGCGCAACTCTGAGGGCGCCAGGAACGCCGTCGGGAATTTCGGAGCACAACGGCGACGCGCAAGTGCACGCGCGAAGAATCAAACAAATGCTGGACGATCTTGCGACGCATGCACGCGAAGATTCGCATAAGATTTCGGACCCGAAAGCACAGGCCCTGTTCGAGACCACTTCGGAGACCTTGCATGGGCTCATGAAGGCCTACAGCCACTATGAGGAGCATGGAGAGCGACAGGGCGCTGAGTTCGAAAGACACTGAGGCCTGGAATTCCGATTAAGGTCAAGAGGAGGGAGAGATGGCACGTTATGGCAAAAGTGCGCAGAAGCGTGTGGCGAGCGCGATGCGAAGGCGGAAGCACGGAACACTGCTGTCCGGAAAAGCAGGCAAGGGCGGAAGAGTAAAAAACCGGAAACAGGCAATCGCCATCGGTCTGTCGGAGGCACGGAAGAAAGGGGCGAAGGTTCCGGCGAGACGCTCGCGGCGTCGAAGCTAAGTACTGATCGGACCGGGCAATCTCGATAGGAATCCAGAATGCTTGGCGAAGTTAGTCAGATTGCTTCCCGGGCTTGGAATACAGGCTCACCAGTCGGGCAACGAGAACCGCCAAAAAGAGTTGGCCGCCGACTCCTTCGATTATAGCCAGGCCACGCGCGAGGTCTGCACGCGGCGCAATGTCGCCGTAGCCGAGAGTGGCCAGCGTGACGAAGCTGAAGTAAATGGCGCTCGTCTGCGAAAACTCGCCGGTTACCGCAAAGGTGCCTGGACTCAGCTGTTCGAACAGCCAAAATAGCAAACCCAAGTAAATGCCCGCCAGCAAATATGCGCTGAGGGCCGCATACAGATGCTCCGCATCAACTTGGGTGGCACTCATCGCGAAACGCAGTGCTGCCGCCGCCGCAAGCAGCCCGATGAAAGCCCAAATTCCAAGAGTGATGGTCGATAACAATCGATGATCGAGCAAATCCGATACAGGGCGCGCGAGCCACACGACGAACATCGCAGCCAACAATGAGGGACGGGTGCGGACGGCGCTGACCGGGAGTATCGCCACAAGGAGGCTGGCCGCGAGCAACAGCTCCATAAGTGTTCCGCTCAAGTGCAGGGAATGAAGAACCGGGGACAGCACGAAAGTCAGGAGCAAGGTATAAAACAGAATTTTGTAACGGCTCTGCAAGTAGTTGCGAAGGAGAACCCCAAGTTTTCCGCTGGAAGAGTCCATCGGGACGCAAATTCCTCCTATTGCGCATCCGCCGCTTGAGCCGGAGCGGGAGTCTGTCCCAGCCACGCGAGGGCAAGCCTATGGCCAACCGAAAGAACGACGGCTCCAACGAATAACCCTACGAGCCCGAAGGCAACGAATCCGCCGATGGCGCCAAGGAACACGACAACAATGGGAACCGCAGCGCCGCGACCTAGTAAGAGCGGCTTGAGAACGTTGTCGAGGAGGGCAATAATGACGCACCAAATCAAGAAGACTACCGCTTTGGTGGTGCCGGAAATGGCGAACATGTAGATCACAGCGGGAATGAGAACGATGGTCCCAACCTGGAGCACCGCTGCGATGAGAAACACCACGGCCCACAACCCAGCAGCAGGAAGACCCGCCACGAGGAAGCCAAGTCCCGCGAGCACGGATTGAATGAGAGCTACGCCGAGAATGCCGGTGGTGACACTCCGAATGGTGGTTCCCATCAATTGCTGTAATTCGGGTCCTCTCTCGCCGAAGATGCGCTTGCACAACAAACTCGTCACCTGAGCGGCAGCCTCAGCGTTCGCGAGAAGAAGTCCAGCCACAACGACGGACAGGGCGAATTGCAATACGGCAAGCCCGAGGCCTGCCGAAGCAGAAAACAAACCTGGGACGATCGCTTTGATCTGGGGAGTAAGACTTCGGACAGCGTCCGTCAGGTCAGTCGATGCCCGGCTCCATAAAGAATTTAAAGGAGTCCCAATAACGGGCCAAGTCGCGACGCTGGCGGGAGGCGGGGGGACAACTAATGTTCCACCTTTGGCGTGGGCCACGAAGCTTTGGGCGCCGCTGACCAGCGTTCCTGCAAGCAGAATCACAGGAACAATCAATAGAGCTAGAAAGACAACCGTGAAAAGAGTTGCCGCGAGCACACCGCGGCCGCGCAGCATCTTCTGGAAACTTTGGAAGCTTGGATAAGCAGCGACCGCGATGATAATGCCCCAACTAAGGAGAGGGATAAAGGGGAGAAGGATCAACAGACATGCGGCCGCTAACAAAAACGTCAAGCCAATATGAATGGCGGTTTCAAGCGGGGCATTCCTTGAGGTCTTGTCGATCGCTGAAAGCTGGATGGTCACAGTAAAAGCCCCCTTGTGGCATGGAGGTTCACGAGCGTTTTCTCGGCACGCAAATACAGTTCATAACGACCAGGAACTCTTATTGATCATCATTGTCGCCGTGTGGAACGGGAGCCCAGGACTTATCGGGATCGAAGCGCTCCATCTTCGCAAATTCCTCCAGCGTGGAGGGACCGAAGTCCCTCTCATAAACAACGCCGTCCTGGCTGACGATGAAGGTTTTGACACCGGTCACGGCATACTCGGCGGGAGCGGCCACGAGCGCAAAACCACCAATCATCACGCCTTTGACAACATAGTCCAGCTGCCCCATCGGTGCGGCAGGCCCCTGCCCGATCAAGATCTTGAAGAAGTAGCCGTGATAAGGTTCCGCGCCGGTCGAGTAGCCTTGCTCGATGGCGTGGGCGATCTTTTCCCCAATGGGTCCGGCCCAGCTTCCATCGTCGTTTTGCCAAGCGAGACCATCCTGCTTGCCTGGTGTGCTGATGATTTTCTGTGCGTACTGATTGACTTCGTATTCGCTGCGTTTACGGAATGCAAAGTCATATTGGGCTTCAACATATCCGCGGCACACATCGATGGCGTCCAGTTCATTGCTTCCGATTCTTCGATAAAGGAGTTCCTGGCGGCCGGCCTCCGGATCGAACGACCACCGATCGCCGTGTTTGACGATGGGCACGGGGAAAGGCCAATCTTCGTTTCCAACCAGAAGAAAAGCGCGGCTTCCCGTTTTCGGGTCGACGGTGACATTGGTCTTTTCTCGCGCTTCCGCAGCAAAATCCAATGCGCGTTGCTTGTCTTGCGGGAATTCGCCCGAAAAGACGATGTCTTCTCCGCCGGGGCCAAACATGGCGGCGAGAGCTCCGACGTCAAACTTGCCGGCGGCTGCGATCAGAGCGTCCGCCGCGCCCTTCGCAGAATCGAAAGTGCGGTGCGTACTGGCAACAGGGGTTTCCGTTGGCTGCGCCTTCGGCTGTTGCCCGCAAAGCCATGCAGGGACAATGAGGAACACAGCGGCGGTGAAAGTCGGCGGAATTCCAGATCGCAGGCATTTGATAATTTTAGTAGTCATTTTGTCGCCCTCGAAGAAATCTCCGCATCAACTACCTGCGGCGTCCGCCGCCACCACCTCTGGCGCCACCACCTCTGGATCCCATGCTGGACGCGCCACGGCTGCTGCTGGATCGCGCGCTTGCGCCGCTATAACCCTTTGAACCGCGAGAGCCTCCACCGAAGGCATCGCGGTTGCCGCCACCGCTGCGCGAGAGATCACGGCTGCCGATACGGTCGGCTCCGCCACTGGCACGGTTTCCTCCGCCAATTCCGCCGGAAGCGCGATTGCCTACCCCTGCAGCGGAATTCCGAGCGCTGGGCATGTTGCCGCCTTGGCGGCCAACCTGTTGCCGAGCATTGGCTTGGCGATTGGACAAGGAGTCTCCGCGGGTGGTGCCGCCGAAGCGGTCGGCGGTTGCGCGGTCCTTATAAGGAGCACCACCGCGGTGTTGCGGATTGTGTTGCCATTTGTTGCCACCGTTTCCGCGCCCTCCAGCGGGCTGAGTTGACGCGCGATTGCCGTTGCCGCGATTGCCTGTGTTGCCGCGGTCGCCGCCCTTAGGCTGAGGCCGGTCGCCGCGATTGATGTTGTTGTTGCGGTTGAAATTGTTGTCGACGTTGATGTCGATGTCGTTTCCGCCCCAACCGCAACCCCAGCCCCATCCACCACTCCAGAAAGCGCCCATCATCACGCCGACGCCGAAAGAAATCGCGACTCCGGCGGCATAGTATCCATACGGCGGGTAATAAATGGGTGGGTAGGGATAAATCGGTGCGCCATAGACAACCACCGGATTGTAAGAAGGGACGTAAACAACTTGAGGATTGGACTGCTCGATGACGATGACTTCTTTCTTTTCAATCACCTTGGTTTCGACTTTTTGCTGCTCGTTGGACTGGAGATTGCCTTTGTCCTGTGCCTTTTTGCGCATGCGCTGTACCGCATCCATCACGTCGCTCTGTTGCGCGAGAAAGGCGTTACCCAGGTCGGCGGTCCACTGGATGTCGTCGGCTAAGCGCTTGACGACGTCGGGCAGTGCCGCCATGGCCTGAATGCTGGGATCCCAAGGCTGCTTGGCAACGGCATCAGCAAGGGCTTTGTCCTTGAGCCCAGAATTCTTGGCTAACCACTGTTGCAACTGAATAAGTTCAAGCGGATAGGTGGACGCCGCAAGAGTTTGGGCCAGCAAAGGATCGGGATAGAGCGCGATGGGTGCAACCAAGGCATCCAGTTGGTCAGGGGGCACTTTGGGGGGAGTCGTGTCGGTTGTGGTGGATTGCGTTTGGGAAGCGGGTCGCACATTTGCCAGCAAGTCGCCAGGTAGGATGGCGACTGCCGAGAGGATCGCCAGATAACGGGAAATTTCACGCGTGAACGTTCGCTTTCGGTTCATAGGAACCTTCTTTTTCGCGACTGTTTTAACCGCAAGGATTCGTGCCCCAAGTTACATCCGGGGTGGCGGGGCGGCGATACTGGTAAAACCTACAGATGTTGGCTTAAACGGCCGCGCACTTTACTTATTGAAGGAATACCGAGCCAAGCAATACGGCCAAGACAACCGCCGAGACTACGGTGACCAATCCGGGCAGCAGGAAACTATGGTTGAAGAGAAATTTGCCGATTTTCGTGGTCCCGGTCTGGTCGAACGAGACTGCGGCCAGCAACGTACCATAGGTTGGGAAAAGAAACACACTGTTTGCCGCCGGGTAGAAGGCCACCAGCAAGTAAGGCTGTAAGCCGATTGCCAGCCCAACCGGAATCAGGATGGCCACTGTGGCCGCTGCGCTGAACAACATGCTCGAAAGAATAAAAAGCCCAGCCCCGAATGCCCAGGCATGGCTTTCTACAAGTTGAGAGATGCCGCTGACGATGGTATTGCGGTTGCCTTCGAAAAACGAAGAACCCAACCAGGCGACGCCAAGAATGGAGATGACCGCGGACACTCCGCTGTTCATGATCGTGCCTTTGAGCATCTTGTCTGGCGAAGCCTTGAAGAAAATCGTGGTGAGCGCGGCGATCGCCAACATGACGATCATGATGGCGAATCCCATGCCGATTTGATCTGTGTCGACCTCACCGTTCGTGACGGTCTGATACATCGGCCGGATCTGTGGAAACATTCCGATCAAGACGACGACAGCGATACCAGCAAGAAATAGGATCGTGGAACCTCGCGCCCTGGCGATTTCGGCCTGCGGCATTTTTGCGGTTTGCTGGGCTACCGCCAGTTGGCCAGAGGCGCATCGTTTCCGGTATTCCGGATCGTCGTTCAATTCTTTTCCTCGCCAGGCTACGGACAAGGCGCCAAGTATGACAGCGATCAGCGTGGACGGTATGACCACCAGCAGCATGCGCGGAAGCGAAATATTTTTTTGAACCAGAAGACCGATCATCGCCACGGTCGCAGCGGAAATCGGCGACGCAATCACACCCTGGAAGCCCGCGATGACGCTGATGGACATGGGGCGCTCGGGGCGAATGCCAGCTTTGCGGGAAACCTCGGCAATCACCGGCAGCAGCGCGTAAATCACGTGGGTGGTTCCCGAGGCAAAAACCAAGAGGTAGGTTACAACCGGGGCCACGATAGTTATGTATTGCGCGTGGCGCCGCATGACCTTCTCCGCGACCGCCACAAGATAATCGAGACCGCCAGCGGCTTGCATTGCCGCGAGCGCTGTGATCACGGCGATAATCATGCCGAGCACGGCTCCTGGCGGCCCACCGGGCGGCATTGCAAAGACGAAGACGAACAGTGCAAGCCCGAGGCCAGCTACGGTGCCCAGCGCGATCCCTCCCAAGCGGGCGCCGACCAGTATGCAGGCCAGAAGAATGCAAAGTTCGATCCAGATCATGGGCGAAGACTCCGACTGTGCGGGAATCAATAGGTCTGGAAGAGTTGCTGGAGCTCAGAATTGGTTCTGGGCTTCAGCAGCGCAAGGGTCAGGAGGATGCGTGATTTCTGCGGGTTGAGCTCGTCGGATGCGACGAAGCCCATTTCGTCATCGTTCACTTCGACGTTGCGGCCGACGGAGCCCGTTGCGACACGACTGCTCCGCACCACGACCACACCTTTCTTGACGGCCCTTTCCGCCGCGTCCAAGGAAGCTTTGTTCATGTTGCCGTTCCCGACTCCGGCGATGATGATGCCTTTGGCCCCATTAGCTACGGAAGAGTCAATCAAGTCCGGAGACATATCCGCGTACGCATAGAGAATATCTACACGGGGCACGGTGGATAAGTTGGATACATCGAATTCGCTCCCTAACGTGTGTTTCCAGCTGGGGGAATTGTAGAAATCATTTTTCCCGTAGGTGGACACACCCACCAGGCCGCGCAGGGGCGAGAGAAAGGTCTGAACGGCGGTCGTGCTGGTCTTGGTGAGGGAATGCGCGGCGTGGATCCAGTCGTTCATCACGACTAGGACTCCGCGCCCTTTGGCATTCGGGTCCGCGGCGACAGCAACGGCATCGTAAAGGTTCAAGGGACCATCCGCGCTGACGGCGGTAGAAGGCCGCATGGAGCCGACCAGGACTACTGGCTTATCGCTCTTGACGACAAGGTTCAAAAAGAAAGCAGACTCTTCCAAGGTGTCGGTGCCATGAGTAATCACGACGCCCGCGACCGACTTGTCGGCCAGCACTTCGTTGCAACGTTTTGCGACAGTCAGCATGATGGCGAAAGTTATGTCCTGGGAGCCAACATTGGCAATTTGTTCGCCCTTGATATTGGCGAGGTCGCGAATGCCCGGCACGGCGGCCAGCATGGCGTCAATGGTGACCGCGCCGGAGGTGTATCCCGCTTGGGTGCCGGAAGCGGCGGCTCCGGCGATGGTTCCGCCGGTGGCCAACACGACGACCGTCGGGAGATTTTTGCTCTGCGCCGCCGCGAGCGGGACATGGCAAACGCATAAAAGAACTGCGAAGAATCGTGAACAATATTTCATGGTGGAGAATCGCTCCTTTCGAGAAACGGTAGCTATCTATTCTGATACTTCTCCTTCTCGAGGCCTGTCAGTTTCGCGGGATCCAACAGTTGTTGAATTTGCGCTTCCGTCAGGATGTGTTTCTCCCGAATGATTTCGAGGATGCCTTTGTTGGTTTTGTACGCTTCGTTGGCGAGTTCCGTGGCTTTTTCGTAGCCAATGATCGGATTGAGGGCGGTCACGATGCCGACGGTGGTCTCCATGTAGTGGTCGAGGATTCGGCGGTTGACGGTGATGCCATCGATGCACTTCTCGCGGAAGGCCATCGAGGTGCGATAGAGCAAAGCCTGTGACTCGATCACCGCGAGCCCGGCGAGAGGTTCATAAGCGTTCAATTCGAGCTGTCCGGTGTGCGCACCGAGATCCACGGCGTAGTCGTTCGCAATTACGCGAAAAGCCACAATGTTCATCAGTTCCGGCATCACTGGATTCACTTTCCCCGGCATGATGGAAGAACCCGGCTGCAAAGGGGGTAGATTGATCTCGAACAGCCCCGCCCGTGGACCAGAGGCCAGCAGAATCAGATCGCTGGCAATTTTCGACAGCTTAATGGCTAGGCTCTTCAGCGCGGCCGAGTAGACCACGAATCCCTGCTGGTCCCAAGTGGCCGAAATCATGTCCGAAGCAGGAACGATGGGCTTTCCGGTGAGTTCGGCGAGGTGCGCGGCGCACTTCTCCGGATAGCCTTTCGGAACATTGATTCCAGTTCCGATGGCGGTCGCACCCATGTTAACGGTGTAGAGATATTTTTCCGCATCTCGCAGCAGGCGGATTTCTCCTTCCAGGGCGTCGGCATATCCATAAAACTCCTGCCCCACCGTCATGGGTACGGCATCCTGCATTTCGGTGCGACCCATTTTGACAACTTCGAGGTTGGCTTTGCCTTGCGCCTTAAACGAATTCGCCAACTCCTGCAATTCCTCGATGAGCTTGTCGTTTCGTAGCAAGAAAGCGATTTTGATCGCAGTCGGATAGGAGTCATTCGTGGACTGTGCCATGTTCAAGTCGTCGTGCGGATCCACGAACTGGTACTCGCCTTTTCTGTGGCCAGAGAGTTCCAGGGCGATGTTGGCGATTACTTCGTTGGCATTCATGTTTGTAGAGGTTCCCGCGCCCCCTTGGTACCAATCGACCTGGAATTGATCATGGTACTTGCCAGCGAGTATGGCCTTGCACGCCTTTTCGATAGCCGCCAGTTTTTCGGGCTTCATCGCCCCCACATCGGTGTTAGCTCGCGCAGCGGCAAGTTTTACGATTGCCCAAGCCTCCACAAATCCCGGATAGTGGTTGATGGCAACACCAGAGATTTGAAAGTTTTCCAATGCCCGGGCGGTTTGGACGCCGTAGTAGGCATCGGCAGGAACTTGCTTTTCTCCGAGAAGATCGTGTTCGGTGCGGACGTTCTGCGCATGCGTGGAGAAAGAAATCAGGAATACCAGGAGGATCGTGAGACAGGTTTTAATCAAGCTCATAAATAGCCTCAGTGCAACGATTGATTGAGCAAAGCAAACGGCGTGCGAAAGAGCTTGGAGTTCAGGAGAGCAAACCGTCTGTTCGACAACTCAGCGTTCATTCCGTGTGTTGGCGACCGGCGAACGATGCATGGCTGTTCCTTCTCCGTCGCCACGCCTCAGGTTGTCTGATGTTGCGTAGCCTGCCAGGCTATTCACACTGGCAGAACTAACAGCGGCTTTCTGGTGTTCAGTTCTAGCGCGTCGGGGGAAGGGATCCAGAACGGTCGGTCCATGAGGGTGTAGATTGGGGGACTGGATCCCTCCCAAGTCAGGTTGCCGCAGAGTTTCGCACTCCCGAGATACAAACGGAACTGAAAGAAATGCCAGAGGTAAGCAGTTGCACGGGAAAAGTTGTTTACTTCACCAGAATTTTGGATTTGATGGCAAACTGCACTAGTTCCGCGGAAGTGGTCAGGTTCAATTCCTCCATGGCCCTGTACTTGTGAAAGGCCACGGTCCGCTCTTTGATTTTCAGAATGTCCGCGGCTTCTTTCATGCTTTTACCCTCGGCGAGCAACTGCACCACTTCGCGCTGCCGTGGAGTGAGGACTTTAGCCTGTCCGGTAGCGTCAGGATTGCGAATGAAGGCATCCTGCATGCCTTTTGCAATCAACGGCGTGACATATGTCTTTCCTTTGAGCGCGATCTCGATGGCTCGCAGTAACTCCTCAGCCGCGGAATTCTTCAGCAGGTAAGCCGAGGCACCTGTACGCATGGCTTCAACGGCAAGGTCCGGGTCGTCGTTCATGGTCAGAATCACGAGCCTCACGGTTGGCATTAGTTCCTTGAGACGCTGGCCAGCCTCGAGTCCGTTCATGAGGGGCATGCCTATGTCGAGGATGACGACTTCCGGTTTCAATTGGGGAGCGATATCAAGCAGAGACCTGCCATCGGCCACAGCCCCGACGACATCGTAATGAGGCTCGAGAAGTTTCCGGAAGGCTTCCACCAGTATGGTGTGATCATCAGCCAGCATGACCCTGGTGCGTGACATAGAGTTCTCCAATCCCTACGGAAAGGACTCTGCTGCCGCCAAACCGATCAGGTGGCAAACAGTGGCGGTCGCCGGTCGCGGCCGGCATACGTCGTCCCACCGGCGACACAATTTTCGCAATGGAAGCTAGCAGGTATCGGAATGCGACAGATACTGTCGGTTCTTACAGGGACCGATTTTTGTCGGAGCACTAGGCATAGGCTAGGAATCAAGAACTTGCTGCCGCTCTTTTCAACGCTCGCAATTTGCTTACGGGAACCTTGAGCTCGACTGACCCGCAATCTTCACACACCTGAATGTCTTGGCAGACGTAGATAGGAACGAGCTTGGCCGCTGACAAGCTAGAAGAACTAGCCGTCAGCTCTCCACGTAGAATTAGCTGATTCTCCGATCCACACACCCTGCATGTCATTTGTGCCTCGAAACCGGCTGGACTATGTTTAGAAGATTCTAACACCCCGGGCGAGGTTGCCCCAAGGTACTCTGTCAGAGTTGACAGTTTCCAAGTGGGCCGGGAGATAGCAAGTTCACGCTGTATGGACACGGTGCGAGTGCTTTTGGCAGACGACCATCCTCACTTTGCAGAGATGCTGGAACGTCTACTTCTTCCAGGTTTTGAAGTGATTGGAAAAGTGCGTGATGGACGAGCGTTGGTGGAGTCTGTATTGCGGCTTAAGCCGGACTTAATTCTCACGGATATTTCAATGCCAGTTCTGAATGGGATCGACGCTATCGAAGAACTCAGAGGAATGGGCAGCACGACCAAAGTAATTTTCGTGACGGTGCATTCCGATGCCGAGTTTGTGAAAAGCTGTCTCGCAACCGGGGCGTTAGGATATGTGGTGAAGCCGCGTATTGCCCTGGATCTAGCGCCCGCCATTAGACAAGTGCTGGCGGGTCAAGTGTTTGTCTCAGAATCCGACGCGGAAGGATGACCCGTATTCGCGCGTCTGGCGCCTCTTGATTTCAGTTCGTGGTCTTCTCGATGATGTGAACAAAAAAGGCGGCCTGAGCCGCCCTTTTCGTTTGGCGTTGTTCGCCTAAAATGGTTTTCAGGCCAATTTCCGAACCAGCATGGAAACGAGCGAGATCCCGCAGAGCAGCGTTCCCAAGAACCCAAGCAGGGGCAACTGACTGGCGGTCTTAGGCAGCTTAGCCGGAGCCTGTTCCGCCGGGGCGGCTGGCGCTGCTATGGCCGGAGCTGGCGCTGGAGGTGCGGCGGCAATCAGGATGGGTACATCCGCCTTGGGAGTTGGGGGTGGCGGCGGCATTTTGCCAGTGCGTTTCACCTGTTGGGTAACCACGGTTTCAGGAACTTCAGTTACCCGCTGAGCCGAGACCACCATTCCCTTGCGGAGTGCAAAGACATCGGTGTCCTTGCCCTCGACCGTAAATTTCTGGCCATTCGGAACCTTGAATTTTTGGTTTTGTCCGTTTTCCAAAGTGAGAATCACCCAATTCGGGGGAGAAACCTGCCACACCTTGCCAGTCACGGTTTCTACCGTCGTGACAACCTTGGGTGTTGTTGTGGTGATGGTCTGCTTTTCGACTTTCATGCCCGGCTTTATCTGATGTACGTTTAACGGTTTGCCATCCACCAAAACGGTGACGCTGTCAGGGACATTGTTGAAATGCCTGAGTTCGCCATCTTCCGTCTTTATGACTACGTCGTTGCCCGAGACATAGACGACTTCACCGCGCTCGACCTTAACCTCGTGGGTCGGGTCGCCGTGAGCGACCGTCTTGCTGGTTTGCACTTGCGCCGCCACTGGCCAGAACGAAGCTAAGCAAACAGCTCCTCCGACCAGCAGGCCTCGCATCATGCTTCGCGAAAGACCGAGTGACTTCATCGTTTCTCTCCTTTTGTGTTCTCGCCAGTCCTGACCCGACAATTGCTGCCTAATCAGGCCGACTAGAATTTTTCATAACCGCGGTCACGATGTAGCGTTGCGGTGCGCTTCCGACGAAGTAGAACGGGAAGCAAGTGACCAGCGTAAGAGTAGGCACCGTAGTTGGAGCCAGTACGTGGGTGTCTTCCGGATTAACGACCTGGGTTTGCGTGACGACGTATTCTTGGGTTTTTCCTCGTTCTTCCAGTTGGATGAGATCTTCCGCGTGAATATCTTTGAGGACGCGAAAGAAGCCATCGCGATGTCCCGCGATTCCCAAATTCCCCGGCTGCCCGATTTGGGCGGTACCCAGGATTCGGCCCACTCCGCGGTCGAGGGTGAGATCATCGGTGCCGTTGAAAACGGGAACTTGGAGTTTCAGAGCGGGGATGCGTAGAACGGCCAAAGGCAGATCGTTCTTTTGCGAAAGGCTCTGGATGTACGCCGCGATGCGTTTCGAAGACCACAGTTGAAAATCGACTTTGGAACCGACAGCGGGATCAACAGCCGGGGACAGATTTTGGGCCGAAGCTCCAGCCACGTTTTCCTGGAATCGGGCAATCGCTGCGCGGGAAGCCGCGGATTGATAAATCCGGGTGCTGCCCCAGACGAGAATGAGCAGCAGTCCGAGGGCGAAAACGATTCGTTCTGCCCGACGGATGATCGGACCCGCATGGGAATGCGATACCGGAGCCTTCATGTTTCCGTTTCCCACCTTGTTACAATTACTGTCCCGCCGGCGAAAGAAATTTGGCTTGGATCATTGAGCGTGCTTTTCGCGGGCTGTTCTTCGGGCAAAGGTAAGGCTAATAGGCTTCGACGCTGAACTGTCAATACTTACAGGGCTTCTGGACAGTGGCACCGCATCTATCGAGAAATGATTGCGTTGGTCTGTCGGATACCGAGACGGGCAGAACGTCGAGCCCCTGTCATTTTTGGCAGTGTTGCGCAAACGCTTTGAAACGTATACCGTCGGCAGAGTTACCCCAGGGGTGACGAATGAAAATAAGTGTGTCAACTCGCCTGATCGCGGTGCTGTGCGTCGGTTTGCTCATTTGCGTACCTTCCGACGGGAGCTGGCCAATTCAACAGCAGGAAGGAGGCGCGCCACCCGCGGAAGAGCAAAAGATACCCAATGACCAGCTTGATTCCTTGGTGGCACCCATCGCGCTTTACCCCGATCCGATGCTGGCGCAAGTACTAGCTGCATCCACGTATCCGCTCGAGCTGATTCAACTCCAGCAGTGGCTTTCTAAGAACACGGGGCTTAAGGACAAAGCACTGACCGAGGCCGTTCAGAAGCAGCCGTGGGACGCCAGCGTCCAAGCCATGGCGGCGTTTCCCGACGTGGTGAAGCGGCTGGCGGACGACATTCAGTGGACCACCGACGTGGGCAACGCCTTCCTGGCGCAACAATCGGACGTGATGGACGCAGTGCAACGCATGCGTGCGAAGGCCAAGGAAAAAGGCAACCTGAAAACCACGGAACAACAAAAAGTCGAAACCAAGGTGATTGAAAAGAAAGAAGTGATCGTGATTGAGCAATCCAATCCCGAGGTGGTGTACGTGCCAAGCTACAACCCGACGGTTGTATACGGTCCACCGGTCTACCCTTATCCACCTGTCGCGTATCCGCCGCCGGGTTACTACGCCGCTGGAGTGGCCATTTCTTTTGGTGTTGGGATGATGGTGGGAGCGGCGATGAGCGGCGGCTGGGGATGGGGCTGTGGCTGGGGACACAACGATGTGAACGTCAACGTAAACAACAATTTCAACCGGAACACGAACATTCAGGGTGGAAATCGCACCAACGTGAGTGGCGGAAACCGGACCAATGTAGGCAGCGGAAACAAATCCTGGCAACATAATCCCCAACATAGGGGCGGAACACCTTACGGTAATCGGTCCACGGCGAGCAAGTATGGTGGCACGGCTCGCGGAGATTCCATGAGCAGCCGTCAGGCCAACGCACGGCAGCGCCAGCAAACAGGCGGAGGCAATCGGCCTTCCGCCGGTACGAATGATCGTGGCGGACGCGACGCGGCCAGCGATCGAGGTGGGGCCGGGGACCGTGGTGGTGGGGCTGATCGTGGAGGAAATCGGCCGAGTGCATCGACCAACGATCGAAGCGGAGGCCGGGGTGGAGGAGGCGGCGAACGAGTCGGCGATCGAAGCGTGTCTTCGGGCTCGAACGCAAGCTCCAGGGGTGGAGCGTTTGGCGGTTCTTCCAGCAGCGGCGGCAGCGCGCGCCAGAGCAGTTCGAGAGGTTCGTCGAGTATGGGAGGCTCACGCGGCGGAGGCGGTTCACGTGGTGGCGGCGGAAGGCGGAGGTAACCATGATTCCGGTACGGAATGATATGTTCAGGCGTACGTCAATGCTGCGCTATTGCTGTGTATTGTTCTTCGCAAGCGCACTCCTAATCCGGCCAGCGTGTGCGCAAACAACGCAGGCTAGTGCTTCGGGGCAAGCGTCGCAACAAAAACTCTTCACGACGCCACAAAAAGCGGCCGATGCTCTGATTCAGGCCGCGACCACATATGATGTGCCGACGCTGAAGCAGATTCTTGGTTCCGGATCCGAAGACCTGTTTGAATCGGAGGATCCGGTTCGAGACAAGAACAACGCAACGGAGTTTGTGACCAAGGCGCAGCAAAAGACGGAGATATCCGTCAATCCGAAAAATTCGGCGATGGCGACACTACTGGTCGGCAACGATGGCTGGCCCTTGCCCATTCCCATTGTCCGCAAGGGTAGCGAATGGAGGTTTGACACCAAGGCCGGTCGCGAAGAAGTGTTATTGCGTCGTATCGGATCGAATGAGCTGGATGCGATCACAATCTGCCACGGCTATGTCGATGCCCAATTGGAATATGCGATGGAGAAACACGACAATGCGGAAGCGAACCAGTACGCGCAACGTGTCATCAGCACGCCGGGCAAGCACGACGGGCTGGTGTGGAAAAATCCAGACGGAAGTCTCGGCGGACCGATCGCGGAGGAAATTGCAGACGCCTTGCAACAAGGCTACACCGATAAAGCCCAACCGTATCACGGGTACTTTTTCAAGATTTTGAAAGGTCAAGGGCCTGCCGCTCCCTTGGGAGCGATGGATTTTGTAGTGAACGGAGTAATGATCGGCGGGTTTGGGCTAGCCGCCGCGCCGGCAGACTACCAAGTTACTGGAGTACAGACCTTCATCGTCAGCTATGAAGGTGTTGTCTACCAGAAGGACTTGGGTCCGGACACCTTGAAAGCCTTCCGCGCGATGGAAGTCTACAACCCAGACAAAACCTGGCATCGAACAGACGACACCTGGTGAAGGTGTTCGTTGCGCTCGATGAAGAGTCGAAGTTTCAGTTCTATTCGCAAGGAGAGGGAAATGAAGAAGCTCGCATTACTTTTTCTGGTGATGTTTGCATTCGGGGTGGGTGTCGCGAAGGCACAAGATGTTCGCTACGACTTCGATAAGGACAAGGATTTTTCCAAATACAAGACCTATAAATGGGTGCCCATCAAGGATGCGGATCAACCGGACGCACTCACCGCCAAGCGCATCACCGATTCGGTAGACGCCGAACTGGCGGCGAAGGGGCTAAAGAAGACTGACGGCGACGACGCGAATCTTTATATCGGTTATCAAACTGCAATCGGGACGGAGAAGCAGTTCACTTCCTACAACACTGGATGGGGCTATGGTCCAGGCTGGGGCGGGGGCTGGTATGGTTATGGAGGCGCGATGGCTACGACCACGACCTACGGCTCGACGTCAACGGTGTATATCGGACAATTGGACCTGAGCATGTATGATCCCGCGACGAAACAACTCGTTTGGCGGGGCGTCGCCACAAAAACACTCGACCCGAAAGCCAAACCCGAAAAGAAAGATAAGAACGTGGCAAAGGCGGTTAAGAAGCTGCTGAAGAAGTTTCCACCGGAACAGAAGAAGAGCTAAGTCGAACCGATTCAGGCCAGACCCTCTGGGAAGCGGAAAACTCTGGAGCGTGGCCGGTACGCTTGGGTGTTTACGCTTCCCGTAACAGCCTTTGCTCGCGCGTTGCCGCAACCGAAAACACTTTCCCTTAAGTCAGGACGGCCTCGATAGACGGATGAACACTACTCTTCGCGGAAGACGTCAACGGTTGCCGAAGGTCCAGCTCAGCCCGATGTTGGTGCCGTAGTCGCTTCCCGAAAAGGTCGGCGGGGGTTGCGTGTCCCAGTTTCCATAGAAAGAGATATTGAAATTAAGTTTGCTCCAGATCTTGATGTAGTACGCCGAATTCATATTGAAATGCACGCGTCCGGGATCGGATAGGGCCGGCAAGAAGCTCGCGGTCAACGTGAGATTGGTCCTGTCAAATTTGAATAGCTTAAGCTGGCCGACGAACCAGGCGGAGGTTACGTTCTCGGCAGGAGCGGCGAGCACCCCTTGTGAATAAGCGATTCGCTGATAAGCGACTCCCGCGGTGAGCGTTATCGAAGTATGATTCGTATTTTTCAGGTATCGGCCAATCCCGCCGGCGTAAGTGGATTGCAAATCGATTCCCTGCTCAGAGCTTTGCAGGAAGTTGGTTGTGCCCTTGTAGTACCACTGATTCCATTGCATCAATCGAAAAGCGGAAGCATCAACCTGATTGCGCGTCGACGGAGAAGTGCCTTTGCTAGAGGAAAGCGTGGAGTCGAAGCTCGCGGAAGCGGCCCACCGCTCGCGAGGATAATCGACGTCGGTGGACAGGCTATATTGCGTGGAGTCGTTACCTTTGTTGTAGATCGCGCCGAGCCCCACGCTACCATTGAAGCGATCCCAGAAGCTCTTGAATCCCTGGTCCATTTTTGTGACGTCGACCCGCGGTAGTTCGACCTTTTCGCCGGCCGGTTCGATCACTTCGACCGAAACGGGACGCCCAGCGTCGGTCTTGGGCATAGAAAGTGTTCCCGAGTAAACACTGCCGTCCGCGGTTTTCACCATAAACAACTGGCTGCTTTCGAGATGATCCACCTTGAACCAGTCGATGGAAATGGTTCCCAAAGCATAGTCGAGCTTGACGTAGAGCACGTCCGCGATGAGGCTCTTGATTTCACAAGTCAGGTGGTCGCCATTTCGCATTACCAACACGTCTGATTTTTCTCGGGCCGCGAGAGGCCGGCACAACAAAAGGAACGCGCAGAAAAACACTATGCGGACCTTCATAACGCGTGTCCCCTTCCTGGTGAAATGTGAGTCGCTGGAACAGACAAAAAGACGCAGCACTGCGGCGAGTGTAGCACGGTGTCCGTACCCCGTTTTGGGCCCGCCGACCGCACACCTGCCGAGAGGGCTAGCGCACAGGGAATTCGCTGGAGCCGACCAGAGAATAAGGATCACGCGGCTCGTACATACTGGCTTGATGTGCCGCTTCCCAGTCCCTTACCTTGCGCCGCGCTTCATCGAACAGCCGCGCATAGTTGCCCTTGCGGACTTTTTCGCTCGCCTCGGGGGACAGTTTTTCCCAGAGGGGCTGATACAGATTGTAGATCTTCAAATACTTTTCTTGTGTTGCAGGTGCAACTTCGTCAGTGCCGAACAGAAACCGGTCGGGATATCGGTTGATCAAACCGGCGACGATTTGCAAGCTTTCCGGAGACGCCACGATGTATTTCGCTACTTCGTCCCACGAGATGTCGAAGTAGACGTTGCGCATGGCTGGGTCGCCCAGGATACTCTCCAGCATAGCGGTGTGCTGCTTGACCGGCCTGACGATCCGACCTACGCCGCAATGGGCCCAAATAATCGGGCCGTTGGGATGCCTTCTTAAAAGCGCCTTCATTTGCTCCAGATAAGCGGGATCGGCACCTTCTTTCGGGAAGGGGACATCCACATCGTTGTGAATGAGTACCACCAAGCCGGTTTCGGCCGCAAAGTCCAGGATGCGATCAAGTGCGGGATTCGTCAGGCTCGCCGTTTCACCTGGGATCTTTCCGGAAACAAACTCTTTGTGAATGGTGAACTCACCGATCCCTGAAAACACCCCCGGAAAAGTCAGCAGCACGCGGCGAATGTGGTCCGCGGCATACATGTCGGCCGGATTAAAACCCGTGATCATGGGATCAAAGCGGGTTTGTTGTATTGGAGACAGCGACCGGTACGCGATGGCGATGTGCGCGTCGGTGAAAGAGTAGTAGTAGAGGGGCGCGTCGGTCTGCAGATAGTACGTGGGCGCAAAGTCACCGGAATTCTGGTAGGACCATTGTTGCTGCAATGGAATCCCAAATAGGGCCACTCGGCCAACCTTAGTTCCCATGATCGCCAGGAAATCATGGATGTCCGTGCCCCTCTGAATGTAATTCGTGAGATGGAAATGTACGTCGTTCAATTCAGACTGATCGGGTACCGCTTGTGCCTGTGCTCCGGCATCGCCAAGGAAGAATACAACCAAGCACAGTCCGAACATGCCGGCCTGACCGAACTTGATCCAGGGTCGCTGCAGCATAAAGATCCTCTCTAGCCTTGGAGCATTCGCCTACGTTTCAAAATGCGAGCTCAAGATTGGTGTGAAACACAGGGCCGGTTCCTCCCAATGCAAACGGAACCGCCGTATATCCCACGGGTGAGTGATACAGATACAAGAACTCGTTGTTCCAGCGGACGACGCGGTTATGAAACGGAAAGTAGTTAGTCCCAAGACGAAAGTCATAGGGGTTCCCGTACTTGCCAGTCAGTGTCGAGCCGCCAAGATAAATCTGAAGCGATTTGGGGATGACCATTGCTGACGCCTGTAGCTGGAACCCGTGGGAGAAAACAGTAGGAAGCCCTGCCGTACCCGGGCCCTTGAAATTTTCCAGCCAGCGCCAAAAATACTCTCCTTCGAGCGAATATCCGTGGTACTTCAGGCCCGCATCGAAGGAAGTCATCTTGTAAGTCACATCGCTAACCGTTATGCCCGGGCCGAAGATGTTGGGGGTGAAGATAACCGTGCCGTCCTCCAGACGGATTTGGGTATTTTCAAATTGATTGCTGCTTGGCTGTTCCTGAGCATCTTCGTCGCTCCGGCTGAAGTGAATGCCCAGGCGCGTGGCGAGACTTTCATGGTGCTCAAAATCTCCAAATCCCGTCCCGAACTCCCCGGTCGTCGGTTTCCACACAAGGGAGCCCGAAAAGGTGTTAAAACCGTTGTTCAGTTGCGCGGCGCTGACGCCGAGAGTGCTCAAATTGTTGGCAACCATCGCGATGTAGTCCACTTTGCTTCCGAGTTGGCCCCAAGCCCAGACTCCAGAGCTGTAGGATGGCCGGAAGAACTCATCCGCGATCAGCCTCGTATCCACTCCGAGCCAAAAAGGAAAATTGCCTTCGACGCTGCGAGTGCCTGGCAAGGAGCGAATGCCCACGCCTACGTTGAATGTCTTGTTAAACGAGTAGTTTAAATTCCCGGCAAGAACAACCTGGGCTCCCAATCCCTGCGAAGCGTTGGAGGTCCATGCGTAGAGGAAGTAACGAAATTTTTCGCTCATAATCCAGCCGAGAAATTTGATCTGCACTTTGTTGAGCTGGAAGTCTTGGCGCTGCTGAACATTTTTTACGTTGCCAAACGCGTCGGTGTAAGTCGGGTTAAGGCCAAGTTGATTCAGATACCGGCCATAGGAATAAATGCTGATGTTGAGATCGCCTTTGTCAGTGTCGACTATTTTGTAGCCGAAGTTCGGAGTGTAACGACCCCATTTGTAGGGTTCCTCCTCTTTTACGGCGTTCTGCGAGCTTAGCGCTGGCTCTGCCGGGTCAGCGGCACCCGTGGAGGTACTCACCCCGGTGACTGCTGTAGCTTCAGTTGGTAATGACGCACTTGGCGCCGCAACAATTTCCGAGCTCTGCGGCTTAGCATCCAAATGCGCTTGCTTGGCCAAATATTCGCGCAGCAAGTTGATCTGTTCCACGAGCTCCTGATTCTGTTTTTCGAGTTGCCGATTCTTTTCCACCAACTGGTCAAGCTTGCTTAGCAACTCGGAGGCAGCCTTGGCGGACGCCGCCGCGTTTTCCGTCACTGGCACCACCTTCTGCGCGCAAGCGAAACCTGAGGTAATCGTTAAGCCAACAATCACGGCGAACAGCCACAGGCAATTCAATCGTTGGAAGCGTCTCACTGTGCTTTCTCCAATCGTGAGATTTTGGCTTTCACTGAGCCAAATTCAGAGGAGGCCGGACCGATCAGAAGAGGTTCTCCGCTCGCCGAGCCGGCCGGCTAGGGTAAAGGCGCGAGCTCTTACTTCAAACCAACGGAACTTGGAGAATAGAGGTTGTAGTCCAGTTTGCTCGCGACATACTCGATGACTTTCTGCGCTTTGACGCTGTTTCCAGCTTCGTCGAGCGGCGGCGCAAATACCGCGATGGCTCCTTTGCCAGGAGCAATCGCTACAATGCCACCACCTACGCCGCTCTTGGCAGGAAGGCCAACATGCCAGGCCCATCCGCCAGAACCGTCGTAGAGTCCAGCCATAGTCATGGTCGCAAGGACGTACGGAATGTCTTCCGCCTTGATGACGCGCTCACCGGTGGCGGGATTGACGCCGTTGTTAGCAAGCGTCGCGCCCATGCGCGCAAGCTGCGTTGCATTGACGCCGACGGAGCACTGCTTGGTGTAAACGTCCACGGATTCGAAAGGATCGGCGTAGATTCGATCGTATTTAGCCAAGAGGTAGGAAAGCGCTTTGTTACCGGTGTTGGTCGCGGCTTCCGACTTGTACACCTCATCGATCAGGACCAATTTCTCTCCAGCCGCTTTGCTATAAAAGTTGAGGATCTTGTTCCATTTCTCATCTTCCGTTTTCGCAGGGATCAAACTCACGGTGGCAATGGCGCCGGCATTGACCAGCGGATTTCCGGCATGGGAGGGCATGTCCACCACGGCGATCGGCGAATTGAATGCGCGACCCGTCGGCTCCATTCCGATTTTCTGAAAGACCTGCTCGGGGCCGAGTTCCTCAAGCGCCAGTGCCAGCGAATAGACCTTGGAAATGGATTGGATCGAGAAGGAGTACTTCACGTCGCCGATTTCCAGAATCTGATTGTCGGTGGTGACCACGGCAATTCCAAACATCTTGGAATCCACTTGCGCGAGATATGGAATGTAATCGGCATTCTTCCCGCTGGTATCGCCCTTGAACTTTTCGTAGGCTTCACGCACGATCGCCTCGACGCGCGCGCGGTCCGGGGCTACCGGACTGCGTTTCTGCGCGAAAGCGGGGACCACACACACCGTGGCTAAGAAGTACGCGATCACTACGAGGCTGCCAACTCGAGTGCTTGCTTTGCTCATCTGCTTCCTCCACTTTTCCGTAATTGTCTAAATCGACGAAATTCAACCTGGGACCTACCACTCGAAACCTTTGCTCCAGTCGTAGCGGAAGGAGAACTGCATCTTGTAGTCGTTGTAGTTGAATCCGTCGGAGAAGTTGACGCGGCGGCCGAATTGGAATTCACCGCCCATGGTGACTTGCTTAACGGGGTGATAGAGCAAGTTCGCGAGGGCGTAGTGACCCTGATGATAAGCATTCGATGCCATGGCATCGGAGTTCTCGATGTTCACCATGGAATAGCCAGCCGCAGTGCTGAACTTTTCGCTCCAGTTGTGATCGAGGAAGGCCACCACGCCGAGTACTGGAAGGGGCACACCCTTGATCGGAGTTACAGGATTCGAAAAATTCGTTTTAACGCCAACGTCCACGGGCGCATCGTTCATGTAGTTTTCTATGGCTTTCCCGTAGACCACGGACATGCGCGCCGTGTCGTTTTTGGTGATCTTGACGTTCGAACTGGTGTTCACACCCCACCCGATGGCGGTGCCGCTCAAATTGAAGGCAGTTCCACCCTGGTCCACCCAGGCGATCTTTCGCACGATGGCGCCGACTTGGACGTAACCCCAGTTTCGGGCGAGCCGCGCGTGTCCGCTCAAGTCGGGCCACTTGAATTGAGGTGCGATATTTTCAACGGCAATGCGATCCGCATAGACACCTCCGTCGGCACTCGCACCGGGCCGTTCGAGGGCAATCATGACGTTGCTGTTGCCTTGAATGGGCGTCCAACGAACCTGCACGTTGCGGAAGAAAACCATGCCGTTGGGTCCCCAGTACTCCAAAGAATTCGGAAAGACGTCGATGTCCATGAAAGGACTCCACGTCTGTCCCGCACCAAAGTGACCGAGTTCACCCCAGGCATGGCGCAGGCGGAAGGTGGTCTGACCGGCATCCACGCCAGTACCGAAAAGCTCAAACTCAAAAATAGTTTTCAGCTCACCCAACGGTGTTGCTGTGGAGCTTTTGACGCCGAATCGCGTCTGTCGCACACCCCAGAAAGTGCTGCCATTCGGACCGTATTGTCCGGTGGCCGCCGGCAACTGTGTGGGGCGCTCCGTATCAGACCAATCTGGATTAATGGAGCCGAAGTTATAGCCACTGTCCAGCATCGCAAAGCCGTAAAAATTGAGGGAATTGGACTGGGTCGCTTCTTCGCTGTGCTGTTCAGCCTGACGCGTCTCTGTGGTCGCTTGGACGCCCGGGCCCGGTATAGCCGTTGCCGCAAGATCCGCCGCTGGGGCTTTTGTGGAAGTCGTGCCAGCTTTGGCCGCCTTCATTTCCTCTTTCAGCTCGTTCAATTCCTTTTCCAACAGCGCAATCTTCTGCTGCATCTGTTGGAGATCGGGAGTCTGGGCCACTTGTTGTTGCGCGAATCCTCTTTGCAGCGCGCCGAACAGCCCAAACACAGACAATAGAATCAGGGATATTCGAAGTCGGTTAAACAACATCCGGAGCTCCTTTTCTGACACACGGACCACGGCACTATGTCGTTAGACTAGTCATGGGCCAGGCTTTCACTTAGACCTGAAGTTGTTGTGCCGTTGCACGCAACATAGGCAAGCTGGAACACACCGCAAACTGGCAGAACTTACAGGCGAGAGCCTTGGGCTGATCCGAGACATATGCGCGTTGGTGCTACACTCTGTCCGGCAATCGGCCACTGTCACTATTAACAGTTTTTGTTCCCGGTACTAGCTACTAGTCTGCACTCCATTTAAGTCGAGCTTCGCCAGCAAGAGGAGTTGCCATGTCTTCCAAACCCCCAGCCTCAGCGTTTACAGATTGCACGGAGCAAAAGCGACTCAACGACGCCCGCAATCTCGGGATTCCCTGGAAGAAGTGGGGGCCGTACCTCAGCGAACGGCAATGGGGAACCGTCCGTGAAGACTATAGCGCTGATGGAGACGCGTGGAACTACTTCAGCCACGACCAGTCGCGTTCGCGCGCCTATCGTTGGGGCGAAGACGGGATTGCCGGTATCTCCGATGAGAAGCAGCAACTCTGCTTTGCCCTGGCTCTCTGGAACGGTCACGACCCGATCCTGAAAGAACGCCTCTTCGGATTGACGAACAGCGAAGGCAATCACGGCGAAGACGTGAAGGAATATTACTTTTACGTGGACAGCACGCCGACGCATTCCTACATGAAATATCTCTACAAATACCCACAGAGCGAATTTCCGTATAGCAATCTTGTGAAAACGAATCAGAAACTTACTCGCCATGATTTCGAATACGAATTGATTGACACGGGCGTGTTCAACGGCAACCGCTACTTCGACGTGTTCGTCGAGTATGCAAAGAGTGACCCCGGGGACATCCTGATTCAGATCACCGCGTACAACCGCGGTGCCGAAGCCGCGGTGCTTCACGTACTGCCAACGCTGTGGTTCCGGAACACGTGGTCCTGGGAGAAGAACAGCGTCAAACCTGTGCTTCGTCAACAACAAAAGGACGCGATTCACGCAACTCATCCGGAACTCGGGGAGATGACGCTGTATTGCGACGGGCAACCGGAACTCGTTTTCACGGAAAACGAGAGCAATCACGCGAAACTCTGGGGCCAGACCAACGCGTCACCCCACGTAAAAGATGCGTTCCATGAATACGTGATTGCGAAAAATCAGGCTGCCGTAAATCCCGACAAACGGGGAACGAAGGCGGCGGCGCATTATATTCTGGAAGTTCCCGCCAATGGTTCGAGGACTGTGCGGTTGCGTTTGACCACTCAGACGTCCATCCAGCAGCCGTTTGCGAAGTTCGATTCCACCGTTTCCGAACGGCTCGCTGACGCCGACGAGTTTTACAACAAAATCACTCCGCATAGCTTCACGGAAGACGAGCGGCGGGTACACCGGCAAGCGCTCGCTGGAATGCTGTGGACCAAGCAATACTACTACTTCGATGTGGATCGATGGCTGGACGAGCATGGAGCGCACCCCTTGACGGGTGGCGAGCAGCAGAAGGCTCGAAACTCGGAATGGTTCCATATGTTAAACCGTGAAATTATCTCGATGCCCGACAAGTGGGAATACCCCTGGTACGCCGCGTGGGACCTGGCATTTCATACCCTGGCGCTTTCGCTGGTTGATTTCGATTTCGCAAAGGAACAATTGCTCTTGATGCTCCGGAACCTCTACGCCCATCCGAACGGGCAGATTCCGGCGTATGAATGGAACTTTAGCGACGTTAATCCGCCGGTGCATGCTTGGGCCACGCTGTTTCTTTATAACGTTGAGAAAGAACTGGGCCGCGCCGACATCCGGTTCCTGGAGCGCTCCTTCCAGGGCCTAATGCTGAATTTCAACTGGTGGGTGAACCGCAAAGATCCGGAAGGCCGCAACGTTTTTGCCGGGGGCTTTCTGGGTCTCGACAACATCGGCGTATTCGACCGGAGCGCGAAACTTCCGACGGGTGGCAATCTCGATCAGGCCGACGGCACTGCTTGGATGGCGTTTTACTGTCAGAACATGCTGGAGATCGCCTTGATCCTTACCGAAGCCGATCCGATGTATGAGGAGATTGCATTTCGATTCATCGAGCATTTTCTATGGATCACCTATGCCATGGACCGTATTGGAGTAAATCGCGACGAGATGTGGGACACCAAAGATGGCTTCTTCTATGATCTTCTGCACTTCCCAGACGGAAATGTTGTGCGCCTGAAAATTCGTTCTATGGTCGGGCTTTTGCCGCTTTGCGCCTCTACCGTGTTTGAGAATAGCCGAGTAAAAAATCATCCTCGCCTATTGGAGCTGATAGAGCTGTTCAAGAACAGGCATCCGGAAGTGGTAAGACATATCGCACCAGCCGATGACAAGTTCATCGGTTTCAATGGCCGGCGGCTGTTGTCGGTTTGCAATAGAGAAAAGCTGGAGCGGATTCTGGCGTACATGCTCGACGAAAACGAATTTTTCAGCCAATATGGGATTCGCTCCCTCTCCCGCTATCACTTGGATAATCCGTATGTTTTCCAGGTTGAAAATCAGGAGTACCGGGTTCAGTATCTTCCCGCGGAATCTGACACGGGAATGTTTGGCGGAAACTCCAATTGGCGCGGACCGATTTGGATGCCTGTCAATGCGCTGCTCATTCGGGCCCTTTTGAACCTTTACCAGTTTTACGGCGACGACTTTAAGGTCGAGTGCCCTACTGGCTCGGGTAATCGGCTGACCTTGTATGAAGTGGCAAGGGAAATTTCACGCAGACTGGAAAGTATGTTCTTGCGCGATTCGAAGGGAAACCGGCCCGTCTACGGCGGCAACAAGATCTTCCAGGAAGATCCACACTGGAAGGATTACATTCTTTTTTACGAATACTTCCACGGAGAAAATGGCGCCGGCCTGGGAGCCAGTCATCAAACTGGTTGGACCGGAGTGATTGCGCGTTCCATGGATCTGTTCGCTCGCGTGACGCCGCAAGACGCGCTCCAAGTTTCCAAAAGCGAGCTTGCGGCGCGCATAACACGTGAACAAGTAGCTGGGCGATGAAAGCGCGCTATTCCCACACACGTGAAGACTCTGGCTGGCAGTGAATTGCTGCGTTTGATACGCGCCATGCACAAGTTGGTGCTGTATTCTGGGTTGGTCTTTTGCGCTGCCACGCCGGGATTTGCACAAGATCTGGCGCCGCGAGCTTACTTCGTTACTCCGGTGCGTTCGAACGCAGTGACTCTGGCGTGGTCCTTTTATAACGGGTCGGTCGACTTCAACGGAGTGGTGCCCATCGAGGGTACGCACGGAACCTACAACGTTCCGGTTCTCAGCTATTACCACGCCTTCAGTTTTTTCGGGCGCTCAGCAAACTTTGTGACAGTCCTGCCTTACGGCGTCGGAAATTTCAGTGGCAACGTGGCCGGGACCAACATGAGCGTTTATCGGTCCGGTTTGTTGGATTTCAGCGCCCGGCTCGCCGTGAACCTGCTGGGGGGGCCAGCGATGGAAGGGCAGCAATTTCTAAAATGGAAGCAGAAGAGGATCCTCGGCGCGAGCCTGAAGGTCGTCGCGCCAACCGGGCAATATGATCCAACCAAGCTCGTCAATTGGGGCATCAACCGATGGGCGTTCAAACCCGAGCTTGGATATTCTCAGCGTTGGGGAAACTGGGTGCTCGATGCTTATGCTGGGGTATGGTTTTACACGGAAAATCCCCAAAGCTTTCACATCCCCTTTCCAGTGCCGCAAACCCAGGCGCCCATCGGCAGTTTCGAGGGGCACTTTAGTTATGATTTCAGTAATTTGGTGGGACGGAAATTGAGAGGTTGGGTTTCGCTGGACGGAAACTTCTGGTGGGGTGGAATTGCTTCGCTCTATGGAATACCCAATCCCGATACCAAACAAACCAGCTCTCGGGTTGGCGTAACCGTGTCGGTCCCCTACACCAGACATCAGTCCATCAAAGCCTCCTACAGTGGCGGCACGTACAGCCGTTTCGGCGGCGACTACCAGAATTTTCAACTGGCCTGGCAGTACACCTGGATCGGAAGACACTGGTGATACAAGGAAGCGGCGACTCCCGTTCTCAATCCTTTAGCTGGCGATATGCCGGCCGCTGGGGTAAGCTTTCTCCAAATTCGCGGAGATCCTGACCCTAATCGCTCGAATGAAGGTGGAGTTCCTGCGAGCGACAGGATGTGATGTCGTGGCGTTTGGAAAGAACGATAAATCAGGTCCAGCTTTCGTTCGCCCGTGGGTTGGGCGCCGTACGCCTAACACCTGGCTCTTGCAGCCATGCCTGCTTCTCGTTCTTCTCCTCCCACAAGGCCCAACCGCGGCGCAAGTCAAAGAAGTCCGGCGAGTTCTCGTTTTCTACGAACTGGGATTGTCGTCACCCGCGGTCAGCCTTCTGGATCATCGGCTCTCAATTGCTCTGGAGAATTCTCCTTATCAGATCGAGCTGTATCGTGAATATCTGGAAACCACGCTCTTTCCAGGCCCCGAGGAGCAACAGGAGATTCGTGACTCGTTCATCCGCAAGTATAGGGAGCGCCGGCCCGACCTGATCATCGCGTTTGGACCTTCCTCGCTGAGGTTCATGACTGACATACACGAGAAATCTTTTCCGGGCGTCCCCATAGTCTTTGGAGGCACCTCGCCGGAAGAGGTAGACAATCCGAAGCTCGATTCTCACTTTACGGGTGTGTGGCAGAGCTGGAAGCCTGAAAAGACGCTCGAACTGGCGTTGCGGCTAAAACCAGACACAAAGAATGTTTTTGTTGTGGGCGGCACTTCGTCGTTTGACAGACATCTGGAGGTGATTTTCAAGGAGCATCTCCGAGAGTATGAGAAAAAACTAAATCTCTTTTATCTGGTCGACCTCGACATGCCAGGTCTTCTCGATCGCGTAGGACATTTACCGAATCAGTCAATCATCCTCTATACCCACTTGGGCCAGGACGGAAAGGGGACCAAGTACATCGGGGCATCTCAATCGGGTCCAATGGTTGTCGCGGCCGCAAATGCGCCTGTTTTCAGTCCCTCGGACGTGGATTTAGGTTATGGAGCCGTAGGTGGAGATCTGGAAAGTTTTGAAAAAGAGGGCAATATTGTGGGCGGTGTCGCGCTGAGGGTCCTTGGCGGAGAAAAGCCGCAGGAGATCCCGATGGAGAAGGGTGCGAACGTCTACATGATCGACTGGCGAGCCATGAAGCGTTGGGGACTAAACGAAGGCAACCTTCCTCCGGGAAGTGTCGTTCTCAACCGGGAACCGAGCCTATGGCAGCAGAACAGGAGATACATGATTCCTGGAGTCATCATTCTCCTGGCCCAAACGTTTGCGATTCTTGCTCTTCTGTGGCAGCGGTCTCAAAGAAGGAAAACAGAAGCGGAACTGAAGAGGTCGGAGAATAAATTCTCCAAGTCGTTCCGACAGAGCCCCCTTGCGGTCATCATCACGAGACTGCGCGACTCCTATCTGCTTGATGTTAGCGAATCTTTTGAACAGCTAACGGGTTGGCAGCGCGAGGAAGTTATTCACAAGATGGCACCCGAATTCGATTTATGGATGAATGCCGAACGCAGGGCCGAATTCGTAAACAAAGTTCAAGCGCAAGGCCGCGTAAGCAATTTGGAAGTTCTCATTCGGAGAAAAGACGGTCAGACCCGCACGATGCTGCTTTCGGCCGAATTGATTGAGATGGACGGTGAGCGGTGTGCTCTTTCCGTGGTCGCGGACATCACTGAACGGAAACTCGTTGAAGACGCTCTGTCAAACGTCGGCCGCAAACTCATTGAGGCGCATGAAGAGGAACGCAGGTGGGTTGCAAGGGAACTCCATGATGATCTAAATCAGCGGCTTGCCTTACTGGCTGTCAATCTTGATGTGTTGAACCGCGAACTTCCTCCGTCCGCAAGCAATGCCATAGTTCATACGGCGGAGATCAAACACCAAATCAGAGAATTGGGGATGGACGTTCAGGCGCTTTCCCACCGGCTGCATTCTTCGAAGCTCGAATATCTCGGCTTGTCCGCGGCTGCGGGTGCGTTTTGCCGGGAGTTTTCCGACCGCAAACAGATACCAGTGGATTTTCGCTGCGAAAACATCCCGAGATCCTTACCGGAAGAGGTCTCTCTTTGCTTGTTTCGCGTGCTTCAAGAAGCATTGCAAAATGCCGCCAAACACAGCGGTTCGCAGAAGCTCCAAGTGTCGATCACCCTTGAAGCGGACCACCTCCGTTTGACTGTGTCGGACTTTGGCAGCGGATTCAACATGGAAGATGCTCTGAAGACCCTCGGGCTGGGCATAACCAGCATGAGGGAGCGGCTCAAGGTCGTGGACGGCGAGCTACGAATTGATTCGCGAAGTGGCTGCGGAACCGTCGTTAGTGCCAGGGTGCCTTACCATGAGAAGAGCGTGGTTGCGCGCGCGGCGAGTTCCGGAGCCTGAGTCACGTGCAATTCCCGTTCAAGCTCAAAAATGGCCGGCGGCGACCAGCAATCAAAACCGAGAGTGTCACAAATTCGCCGCTAACTCGCAGAGTACGCTAAGATTAGAAACGGAGGAGTGGGTGAGCGGTTGAAACCGGCGGTCTTGAAAACCGTTAGGCCCGTGAGGGTCTCGGGGGTTCGAATCCCTCCTCCTCCGCCAGCGTTCAGTGGGATTGAAGCCGCTCAGATTGACCGTAAGTGATGGCTCGGCGCACATTCGCCAGAGGCGCCTTATCGTTGAAGGTTACTGTGTCGCCGCTGCGTTCGACACCTAGATCCATCCACAGGGCAGGCAGGTCCACGTCGTAGGGCTGATCTTTCATTTTGTCGTAAAGCGGTACAAGAACCGCAACACCGGCTGCTTTATCTCCAATCCGCAAGGCGTCCGTGAGTTTCCAATCGCTTCGAATGTCCCCACCGGCATCGAGAATTCCTCGCAGCGCATCGTCGAGCCCTTTGCGGTTGTTCGTGTGCCTATGGATTTCGACATCCGCTAGAAAGCAAAACAGCGCGCCGCCCCAATAGGTACGCGCCCAGGTGTGGGTATGGTCGAGACCTTTGTCGTCATCTTCCGGCAAGCCTTGATGGAGATCGCGCATCACTTCAAACCACATCTGATGTACGTCTAGATTTCCGGCCCGGACACGCGCGATCGGCTCAACGTATGTCGAGAGGCCTTCCTCGATCCAATGATGTTCATCGGCTACTGAGGGAAACGCCAGATGTACCATTTCGTGCGTAAGCATCCAATCTGTTTCTAATCCGGCCTTTATCGTTTTGGTTCCGACGTGAATGCGAATCGAACCGCCGTCGGACTCCGGGAAAGTCTTTCCCCCGCGTATCCCACGTCCGTCCGTAGGTATGATCCGCAGCGCGACATGAGGTACCGGGTAGCGGCCGTAATAGTTTGCGACCGAATCGGAAGCCGAATGCGCCCATTCCAGCAGATCCTGTTTCGAGACGCTGAGGGAATCGGGACGATCGACCTCGATATCGATTCGTGATGAACCGACTTGATAGCTTGTTGCGAAGTCGTCAAAAGGAAAATGGTTCGTCGGGAACAGCAACAGCAGTGCGGCGAAGCCGGCAAACAATCGGAACGGGAGTAATCGAGGGGGGAGACGGCAGTTCTCGAAGAGCTTAGGCATTCCTCAATTGAGACGCGCGCCACATCTCAACGGTGTCGCTTTATTTGGAGAAGAGCTTCAAATTGATGGAATCGGCCATGATTTTGTAGCCGGCATCGTTCGGGTGGAGGTGGTCGCCGCTGTCAGCTTTAGAAATGAGGCTGGCAATGTTGTCGGGATCGCGCGTGGCAGCGTCGAGGTCGATAACGGCGTCGAAAGAACCACTGGTACGAATCCACTGGTTGATGGTCTGGCGGGCGAGTTCGGTACGAGGCGTTGAGTAGCCTGCGCCGGCAAAGGGCAGGATAGTGGCACCGTAGACCTTTATATGGTGGGAATGGGCGCGGACGATAAGCTGTTGGTAAGCGAGGATAACGTCACGAGCGAGGGCATCAAGATCACAATCGGATTTGCACGTCCCAATGTCGTTCACGCCTTCGAGGATCACAAGCCAGCGAATACTCGGTTGTGCGAGGACATCGCGATCGAAGCGCGAGAGCGCGTTGGGGCCCAGCCCGTCGTGAAGGAGACGATTCCCGCCGATGCCTTCGTTGAGCACGCCGATATTTCGGGTGTGCTTGTTGGATTGGAGGCGCAGAGAGAGATTGTCGGGCCATCGGCCATTGCCGTTTGTGGTTGAGCCCCGGCCATCGGTAATGGAATCTCCGAGAATCGCGACGGAGGAAGAGGATTTTGGGGCAAGCACATCGACGCCGCTGAGGAAATACCAGTGGTCAATGGATTGTTGTGAGGGGAGCGTGGTTTCGGTAACGGCATCGCCAGGAGTGAAATAGGACGTGGCGCGCGAGCCAGCATGAGTGGTGACGCCGTCGGGCATACCCTTCATGTGGATCGTTACGGCAAGATCGGATAGGGGAGCCAAGTCAAAAGGGACAGGATCCGAATAGATCAGAGCGCCTGAAGGAATTGTTACGGAGGATTGCTTGCCGAAACTGAGCGGTCTATCGGATTCCGGCGCGATGGCTCCGGCCTTGGCGCCTTTCGCAATATGCGCAACGGTTATGGTCAGAGGAGTCTTTCCGAATTCGTTGGAGAAACGGATGCGGAGCGTGGTTCCGCCGATCGAGACGTGAACGATTTGGCGGAGAGTAGTGTCGGAGAGGTCGGGAGTCGGGGGAGAGACGGAGGAATCGGAGAGTTGAGGAGAGCATGCCCAGGTTCCAGTCCATGGATCGGTGGTGCCTGCAGCGAAGGAGGAACCGGGCGCGGATGCCGCAAACAACGCAATCGATGCTATGCCGATCCGGACCGCGAAGATCTTCAACGGCACACCTCTTCGAGCCAAGCGAGACTCAGCGGTGGGTTGTGAACCGGCGCAACATGGCGCGAGGCCAAAGACTTGTCGAGAAAAGTGCCGTCATATTTGGAGGGAAGGTCGGGATGCATAGAGTAAGCGGGATCACTGGCAGCTTCGGGCAGCGTGATCAGATGGAAGCCGCGCTGATGGAGAAGTTCGAGCAAGCTGGGAAGCATGACTGTCTGGAAACTGCCCACATGGAGAAGCATGATGTGTCTAATGTCGCGGCCGTACAAGAGCTCGGCGTCAGCAACACTCTGCTGCAGAGAGAGCGCGGCGCCGTCGACGTAACCCTGTTTTAGTTTCTCGATTCCCTGCTGGTTGTTTTTGGCCAGGCAGCGGGCGTAAGGTTCGTTGTAGGCGTAATCGCCGAAACTGACGGTGACTTCGGCGACCTTGTAGCCGTGCCCGGCGAGAAACTCATTGATAGCGCGGTGTTTTTCGGACGTGTCGCCTTCGTGGAGAAATGGGAAGCGCAACCAGCGCCAGTCGTTGTTGCCCATGGCATCGTTCAACGTCGGTTCATTGGCCAAGAGATCTTCTTCGAACCGCTCGACGGGATTTGCGTCGAGATCCATATGAGAGAAGGTGTGATTGCCGAGCGGAAATCCGGCATCACGCCAGAGTTTCAGAAATGGCGCGCTGGCGGGCTCTGTCTGGAGGCCTTGCGCATTGACGAATCCGTAGACTTGGGGGGCGTGCACGGCTTGCAGACTATGGATGATGCTGTTGGCAATATCGAGCCGGGTCATGCCTGGGGGCAGCGAGCCATGCACGGGAAGATCGTCGAAGGTCAACGCAACTTCGTGAGTGGTTGCAAGAGGTTCGGCGAGCGCTGGACATTTGATGTAGCGGCTCGCCCAAGTGAGGAAGGTTGGCCAGTTAGGACCTGTGGTGTGGCCACCGGTGTGTTGACGGAATGCGATATCGCCGTCGATGAGCGCGGTTTCGATGGGAGGGAATTCGGTGCTGCCCAGATCTCTCTTGCCGAGTAACTTGTAGACGGGCCCTGCGCCGACGCCGCCGAGAAACATACCCTTGGCATCGACCCAGCCGCCTTCGACTTGTTGCGAGCCACTGCTGATGAAAACGGGACGCGGTGCGCAGAGGGCGATGAGTTCGTGCTGGTCGACGGGCAAATCATTGACGGTGAGCGGGCCGGCGTACTGAAGGAAATTGCCGGCCATCCAGTGATATTCGGAGGTCGAGGCGACGTTCTCAACTTGCTCGCCAAAATTCCGCCGCCAGATTTTTGCGCCGCCGGCACCGGATGAGCCGATGAAGCCGATGGCGAACCGAGGATCGTAGGCCATGGTGACGAGAGCGGCCTTGCCATAACGCGAGAGGCCTTCGATGCCAACTTGTTTAGCGTCGACCGCTTTGTCGGTTTCAAAGTAATCGAGAGCGCGGCTGGCGCCCCAAGCCCACGCGCGCAACGCACCCCAGTCGTCGAGTTTGCGCGGTTGTCCTTTGTTGACAAGGCCGATGATGCCTTCGGTCAGGCCAGCGCCGTTATCGGCTTGGACAGTGGCCGGAATGAGAGTGGCGTAACCCCAACCCATGCGGGCGACTTCTTCTTGCCACTTGGGCCCGTCGCCGAAGAGAGCCTGGAGTTGCGCTTCCGAGAGACGCTTCTTGATAGCTTCCAGCGCTTCCGCGCTCAGGCCGAATTCCATCATCACGGGAACGGGGCCAGTGGCTTTGGCGGGCGTGCTCAGCGTGAGTTGAATGTCGACGGTGATGAGCGGATAGGAAGAATTATCGACATGGCCGACGAGCTTCTTTGTGACGACCGGAATACCGGCGACAGTTTCGTTCGTGGTGCTGACGATTTCCCATTTTACGCCAGGAGTTTCTTTTGGAACGCGGCCGTAGATCTCCCGGTTGAAGAGCTCGAAGATTTCCAGACGGCGCTGGTCCCACCATAGTTGAGGCATGGCGACACGCTTGCCATCGCTGAGAAGCAACGGGTCGGGAAGCTTAATGTTCGCGGACACTTTGGATTCGTCGAAATTGGCGGCGCGCGGCGATTTGGGATCACCGTCGGGGCCGTTGCGCAGAGAAGCGATGTGGAGAAGATCCATGAGGCGCTGATGATCCTGCTCGGCGGTGAGATGAACAACGGGAGGATTGGAGACAGCGAACGCGCTGACAATCGTGAATGCAAGAAGAAGAACGAACGAGAGAGGCGGTCGGCAAGGCATAACAGAGCGATTGTATAACGGAACGCCGTTAACGTTAACGTATGGGGGAAGTGTGAAAGCTTTCGGGAGGGCCGAGATAGCTCGGCTTCACGCCGTGGAGATCGATGACGAGTTTCTGCAGAACCACGGCGGGATCGACCATCCAAAATTTCAGGGTGTGATAACCGGGCGCGGCTATTGCGTGAGTGGAAGTGGATTTTCGGACGCTGTCCTTCACGGCTGTGGACCATGCCTCGGCGCTGCGGTCGGCGAGCGCGTCGATGACTTGGGGAGGCTGATCGTCGAACGAGATAGCGTAGCGCAGGCCACGGCCCGGAACGAAATTGAGCGTGGGATCGAGGCTGGCTTCGACGCGTACATCACCCGCGGTGAAGAGATACATCTTGTATTCCAGGCAAGGAGCATTTTCGCCTGGCTGTGTGCTTTCCGCTGTAACCGGGAACGGAGTCATTGCGGAGCCGGTGCGGCCCAAGTCGTCGATTTTTTCCCAGCGAGCGATGGGCCGGTCGATCTTCTTTGTGTAGTGCGGAGCGTCGATGGAGACGTAGCCGTTGGTTTCTACGAAGCCATCGAGTGTTTGCGGCGCAGGATTCGGGGGCAGGAAGCTCACAACGTTGACCGAGACACTCTGACCCGTATTGCTGGAGATGTTCACGGAACCCTTATTCGTTCCTTGCGGAGCGTGAACCCAGTCGATCGAGATCCAGAGTCGGGTCTCCTGATCGACTCCGCCCTGAGATTGACTGAGGAGGATCCAGGGATCCGTAGTAGTGGCGCGAAAGGTAAATGGAGTTTTGCCCCGGTTAAAGATGTCGATGTAAGACCGCGGCTGTTGGAAGACATCGAATGGCGGAAGCATCGCTTGTTCCGTGGCGCCTGGCCAAGCGAGCGTGGATCCGTCGATAGCCACGCCCATCGACGCAACTTGCGGAAGTTCGATCCGCGTGACCTTCGGCATGTTGTTGACAGGCGGCTCTTGCCAGTTGGTATAGCCGATGTGGGTTTGATCCATCATGTGATCCCACTTGCCATTAGCGAGGCTGCGATTGTAGTAAGCCGATAGTTCAGCATCCTTCTTGAAGAGGGCCTCCACTTCGTCGGCAAATGCATTTGTCCCTGCGCGCCCTTGGTTGGCATAAAGCTGATTCTTCGCAGCGGCGACGTAGAGCTGGTTGACAACGGCGGAGGCTTTGGTGGGATGCAGAATGAGTTCATAGAATGCGTCTTTTTGTTCGGGCGGTAGTTTCGTGTACAACTCCTCAGCTTGTTTGGCGACCGCGTTGAAATCGTCGACGATGCGATCGGCCTCGCCGTAATTCACGAGGCTGTAGGTGCTGGGTTCGAGAAGCTCGGGCTTGCGACGGCCGTTGTATTTCGCATACCGCGACAGAATGTCGGCGATCTCGGCGGCGTGGGCGGGGCCGAATTCGCGGGTGGTCCACAATTCGGTGAACTCACGGATTTTTTCTTTCGGCCAGCGAGACGGGCTCCAGGCAAAAGAGAGAAAAAACTCGATTGGAAATTCCATGGGCTTCAGATCGCCCACGTTGACGATCCAGACGCGGTCAGCCCCATAGTTCAAAGCGAGATTCATCTGCTCCCAGACTTTGGGAATGGGATTGGTGTTGATCCATTTGTAGTTG
>Ga0335080_10000104_pt1 | contig 73132 bp, 83 predicted proteins | sample Lox_Sample_34_FD_206720 | JGI IMG/M metagenome (GOLD analysis project Ga0335080, IMG submission 206720) | Soil microbial communities from Loxahatchee National Wildlife Refuge, Florida, United States - Lox_Sample_3.4 | ecosystem: Environmental > Terrestrial > Soil > Wetlands | place: USA... | reverse complement strand
GTTCGATCCCGATGGCACCTATGTGCGGCGCTGGGTGCCGGAATTGGCGCGCCTGCCCAGCGCGCTCATTCACCAGCCGTGGAGCGCGACGCCGCTGGAACTTGCAAGCGCAGGCGTCGAGCTCGGCATCACCTATCCGAAGCCGATCGTCGATCACAAGGCGGCGCGCGAGCGTGCGCTGACAGCCTATTCGAAGGTCCGTGCAGCACGGCCGGCTCGCACCGCGCTTTGACAGCTTCTCAAATCTCGTTATCGTGATCGCCGGTAAAGTTGGAAGTGACGCTGTTGGGGGACCACATGGACGATTTTAAACTGGAAACGAAACCGGCAACGGATGAGATGAGCGTGCCTCCTGCGATGCCGCCGCCTGCGAAGCCAGCGGTCCGCAAGAAGAGGGCTGCGAAGAAGAAAGCAGCAAAGAAGGCCAAGAAGACCGCAAAGAAGGCCGGCAAAAAAACTGCGAAGAAAGCTGCAAAGAAGGTCGGCAAGAAGAAAAGGAAAGCGAAGAAATCGAAGCGCTGACGGCCGGACCAAGGCGGCGTAGAAATCAAAAACCTCCGGACGGGATGCCCGGAGGTTTGTACAGAGCCCATCATCGCCGCTTGCGGGCGACGGTCACCACTCCTCCGGACAGGGATCGACGATCTTCCAAAGCTCTTCGCCGTTCTTGATTTTCTTCATTTCGGTGGTGAGCCCGCCATTGCGGCGGATCCAGTCCCTCACCGCGCCCGGATAGTAGGACATCAGATCGGAGGTTCCCTCCGCGCTCGTGACCTTGACGCCGAAGGTGAACGCCTTGTCGTAATAGGCTTGGTGGAAACCGATGCTCGCGCGCGGTGTCACGCAGATCTTGTTCATGGGCACGATGCCGAACACCAGCGTGCAAGCCGAATTGCAGATGCCGTCGATAATGACGCGCTCGCCGCTATCGCGGATCTGCTTGTATTTGGTCTTGTATTCCTCGACATAGCCGCCGTGGTCGCGGGTGATATGCAGCACCGCATGCGCCGGAGTCACAGCCAGCGAGGAAGCCAGAAGCAGGACAAGCGGCGTAATGCGCATGGCGGAGACAGGAAAACCTAACTAACCCGTTACGTCAGCTTAATCGGCGGCCGGCCCGGCTGGACCGCCGAACTGTCGCTTGACTGTGTTGGGAATTCGTTAAGCATTGGGAAAAGGCCGAAAATTTGACGCAAACCCCGAAGATTTGCACAATGTGCAAGACTTTTCGGCTGGTTTGTTACAAAAATCGGCTTAAATGGGGTCGCCTTAGCGGGATTTCCGGAGAATCGAGATGAAGACATCCAAGCTTTTCGCCGCCGCGGTCGTAGTGTCGGCGAGTCTTAGCCCCGGTCTGGCGGAAGCGGGATCCTACCACCACCACCGCTATCACTACAGCCACTACGGCTACCCCGATTACCGCCCGCTGCCCTACCCCATCAGCTACATGCATAATTACGGTCCCGGCCCGGTGCCCGGCACCTTCGCCTATTACGACGGTCCTTCAACCAATCTCTGCTATCAGGGCTCGGCCGCCTATATCGGCCAGGATGGCCGCCGCCATCCCTGCTTCTGAGGGCTCGGTAGAATTGCCCGGTCATGTCTGATATCCGGGTCGCCCGCGCGCTCGTAGCTCAGCTGGATAGAGCATCGGATTTCGATTCCGAGGGTCGGAGGTTCGAATCCTTCCGAGCGCGCCAGTCTACGCCAAAGGACGCCGCAGCGACGCTGCTCTTCTTGCTCATGATACGTCGCTCAGCAATCATCGCTGATCGAGGATGAAACCCTTTCACAAACCGCTCTGGGATGAATTCATGAGTTGGGATATCTTCGTGCAGGACTTATCAGCCGGAATAGCGTCCGTCGCTGATATTCCGGACAGCTTTGTGCCGTCGCCCATCGCGCTGCTTGAAATCTCTGCTTCAGGCGTGAATTGGACCGCCACTCCCCGTGCAGTGACTTGAGGGCATGGAGATCTTCGTCAAGAAGCAGATCGACTCGCCTAAGGAAAGCTGGGGAGGTGGGGTCCCGATCCTGAGCGCTATCTTGCTGGAGCGGGAATCGTTCACTACCGATTCATTCCTGAAACAAATGGCCAAAACGTGCGTCAGGGGTAAAACCGTTTCGGGTATCAAACCTGAGAAGGAGGGTGTGTTTAGCTTCCAAGTGGGCGACGAGTTCTTCGCGTTCTTACACATAAGCGCACCATACCCAGATGACCTGGAAGGCCCCATCGCCACCTCCTGGATGTGGCCCCGAGAGCCGACCATCGAAAACGTCAAACAGCACCGTTCATTTCTGCAGGTCACGATGACAGGCGGTGCCGAGGACCCGGTCCGGCGGCGGCTGACATTGACCGCCGTCACCGCGCTCGCCGCGAAGCAGTCCGGAGTAATGGCGGTTTACTGGGGGGATGCGAGCCTCGTTATCTTTCCCCCGCTTTTCGTAAGTATGGCCGAGGAGATTGATACCCCACAGTCACCGCCCCTCTACCTCTGGGTTGATCTCCGTGCGTTCCGGAACGAAGATGGCACGACGGGTCTGTTCACGACCGGGTTTGCAGCGCTCGGGCATATGGAGATCGAGGTTCCGCGTATCAAAATGGAGATCGGCGAACTCCGCGAATGGCTCGTCGAGATCATGTGCTACCTGCTGGAGAACGGTCCGGTTCTGATGGACGGGCAAACCATTGGGATGTCGGCCGAGCAGCAAATCCGTATCCGGCACTGTCCGTCGATCTTTGGACATCCCGGTCAGGTCATTCGTCTGGAGCCGTAGCCGACGCGCAACGGGCACGAGCCCTGGTTGACGTCCGGCTGTGAGGCGTATTGCAAGATCGCAGTGCATCGCGGATTTACCGATCGGCGCGCGTGGCGGTTGCCGCATCATAGCGCCACGGCGAAACTATAGTGCCCATCTTCATCGGCCGTGGCGCGCCTCTTCGCTACACGAGCTTTCAGTTTTTCGAACGAGATTGTGACGTGACCTCTCTTGCCCGGTGCAGCGCGAGCCTTGACGGGCGTCGGCTGGTCCGGCAGCGGCTTGCAAAGCGTGATGTGGGACATCGTTCCGATCAGATCGCCAGGACGCTAAGTTGGGATCGGTGCCGGCGACACATTGCGCTGACCTTCTGACGGCACGGGAAATCTTCGCTGCTGCAATGTGCGCTCATACCAGAAAAAGTGCGATAACGTCCTGTGCCATCTCACAACCGACCGCGGCGCACCTTGCGCCCTTTATCCTGCTATCAAGCGGTCGGTGGTCAATAGCCAAAAGACTGAGCCGGGCGCGAACGGCGCGGGTTGAATGCCGGGCGTTGGACCATCGCTTCAGGTTCATTGTTGGAATCCTCAGGTGTTACGCGCAATTTTTGCGTGAGCCCTTTGCTGGGCTTGGGAGAGTCATGGGTGCGTTTGATTTGAAAGGGCTCCGAGGAGAGCCGGCAGGACGTAAGGGCGAGTCAGCGCGGCTCCCGAGGGCCGTTAGGCCGGCTCTGTCTCGCTGTGGTCGAGCGCCATAGCCTGCCACCGTCAAGGGACGGAGGCGTATCGATCAGCACGGCAAGGGGTGCCAGACCATCCCTCTCGGCAGCCTCGAATGCGGCACGGACGAAGGGGTCACGGATCAGGGCTGAAACATTTGTGGTACGGTGGGCATCAGCTCGGGACATCGGGTCAACTCCGGTGGCTTGCGTTAGGGCCGGGGTGGAAGTTCCAGCTTCCCCTCGGCTCGCTTCAAGGTGCCCTTTGGATAGAGAGCACGAGACCGAAATGAAGAAGGTTGCATTTGCAATTCTCTTGATCAGCTCGCCGGCTTGGGCACAGGCAAAACAGGCGCCCAAGAGCGCGGCCGCACGCACGGACGATTGTGCGCCGATCGGTCGAACTGCCAAGGGTGAGCTGGTCTATTCGATAAAGTGCGACAATCCGCCTGCACCGCCGACTCCAGAGGTCCAAGCGGAGCCGTCTCCAGATCCAGCTCCGGCGCCACCAGCTGACAGCGGCGGGCTCTTGGGCAGATTTCCACTCGAGGGCCTAGGGACGTTCGGCCAAACTCCGCCCGGGACGAAACCGGTGGCCGCACCCGCTGCACGTTGATTGGGCCCATTTAAAAAATCGCATCCCTTGTTTGAGCAAGCTCGTTCTATCCGCATTCCTCAACTCGCCACCTCGCCATAGAGTCACGGCCGACTGATAGGCTTCGTCGTGCTCCCTCGTGTTCCAAAAGATCCGTCGGACCGAAGCCCCTCCGCCAATCCGCCGCGATGTCGCCCCAATGACTCCCGCCCCGACTGGAATGCCTGGCTTCTCCTCTCGGGTGGCCCTCCGATGGGAGACGGCCCGGTTGCAGCACACGACCCTGATGCGGCGCCGGGTCGTTTCCATTTGCAGCGCTTCAATCCGGGGGACCAAACCCAGACGCGCCGCAAATCAACCGAACGCGCGGCAAACGGGCATTCTCGTAATCACAATCTGGAGCACCGCCGCGAGTCCCGCGCATGCTGCCGCGATCGCGTTATATCCAGGCTTGGAGTTTCAAAGTTCGGTCTAAGTCCGCAAGCGGCGTGGCGAGGAACGATCCTCGAGATATCCAAGAAGCCCAAAACCAGAAAGCAGCGGCACCGAAGGCGAGCACCACTGACAACACCTCACTGAGGCGCTTTTACGTCGCAGATGGTCTTCACATCCTCTGAGGTAAGTTTGATGCGGACCTGAAGCTCCGACTGCTAAGCCGCGGCTGCGCCATTCAGCTTGGCAAGGCCAGCTTCGATGATCGCGATTTCGTCCTCAAGTTCAGCGATCGGCCTGCTGACGTCGTAAGGGCCTGTAAGTGTCTTGAGGCCCGCCACCAGTCTTCCCCGATGCGCCCGCAGCTCATCGAGCGCTTTGCGGTTGGCGTAGCGTACGTACACATCGACGATGCCTCGAATCGCTGCGTGCTGCATGCCGCCAATCTGCACCTGAATAGCTCCCGGAACCAAATAGAGGGCTGTGGATCGGTGTGGACACCCCCAAAGAGAGCGCGAGACGACGCGCCGCGCCTTGTTACCGAATTGGCACAGCGACCAAGAATTCGGCGATACGCATTCCTGCAGACAGACCAGAACTGCAGGCGCTCCTATTGTCAATGGATGGGGCGCGATAATTGCACTTTCATGATCTTTGTATTCGCTCTCGGCATCATGCCGATAGGGCTGTTGCTGGGTCCTGCGTTGCTGAAGTAGAGCGGAGCGCCCAAATGAAAACCCGCCGACCTTGGAAGCCGGCGGGCAATCAATTGCCGCGGTACGCGTACGGAATTCATCCGCGACATGCTCTCGATACGCGGACTTGATTGAAATCCTGTTACTGCCTCTTCGCTCACGCATTCGGCGCTTATCAGGCAGGACAAAAAACCCGCCGGCGCTTTCGACGTCGGCGGGCCACCGCGCTTTTTTCGCGGAACGCATTACTCAATCCGCCTCCATTTGATATCGCGGCCCGGTTGATGCTCGGTTACCGCCTTGGACCGCGCGCTGTTCTTGTGCTGCAAATTTGCAGCGCCATTCATGGCCGCCCGGCAACATTTAACGATCAGAGCGTGAACGTCTTACACAACCACGGCGCGTGTGCTGCAAAATTGCTATCGGCTATGTCTACAAGTGAACACAAACTACCGCGCCAGCCGCCAGCTATGCGTCGCCAGGCGCGCGCCAGCGGCGAGCGCTCCGGGCGAACGCATGTTTTATCGCGGCGCGCGTCATCGTTCGATCGCGAGACTAAACATAGCCGAGCCAGCGCCAGTAGGTCGCGCCGAACACGAGAGTGAGCAGATAGGCCAGCACCGTGATCGCAATGCCGGTGCGGATGAAGTCGCGCGCCGCGAAGGCGCCGGTGCCGTAGCCGACCATGCCCTGGGGCGAATTCACCGGCAGGATGAAGCCGAAGTTCACGACGACCTGCAGTACCAGGGTCATGCCGAGCACATTAATTCCCGGCGTCTCCACCTTCTGCAGAACCGCGATCACGATCGGAATCAGCGACGACGTCAGCGCCGTTGCGCTTGCAAAGCCAAGATGGACGATCACGAGGAAAGCCGCCATGACGGCAAGGATAGCGAGTGCGGGAAGCTGATTCAGGCCGAACCATGTCAGCGAACGCAAGTCTATCGGCCGATCAGGCTCGGCACGCCTGATATCGGAACGCGACCAGCCGCCGAGTCATATTTCGTTCAAACAACCATACTATTGTCGGTTCGACAGTCGCTCGCCGGATGTACGCGGGCGCTGTCACGAGCCCCGGCCGCCGTGCTGGGGTTTTTCGTTGGCAGGGCTAGCCGACGAGAGCCTTCGTAGCGCTTCGCCCGCCTTGCGGACGAATGAAATAAGGAAGCCGTCGCAGCGATAGGCTATCGCGACAGGTCGGAAACGGCGAGGCAGATAGTCGTGAAGATTGATGGCAACCTTGCAGACCGCTCGAGGAGGAAGCCCCGATCACCCGATGGTTGTTGCCCACACGGCCCCGCCGGCCAGGAGCGTCACTCCGGCGATAAACATCACCGTCTCCAACCGCGTCATCAGCCAATTGTTACGCATGGCGCGCCTCAATTGTTGGACTGTCTCGGGAGTAGGATGGCCTTCAATAGTTAATAAAATGTTAATCAGCCTCAAGGCTCCTTTGGGGCGAGTTCATGGCGAGCCTCTGTCCCAACCGGGGAGCCAGTTTTGCGAATGTTAGCATCAGGAACCGATGGAGCTTTGGATTTTGAATCTCCATTGAGAGTACTCCACTCGTCCCGGCTGGCGGAGGAGAAACTACAGATGGAAGCGGCCACGAAGCCGTAAGGCGGTTGTAAGCTCGCGCTGCTAGGCTTGCGTTGCTCGGCAGCGATGCCGTAGCCCCTCAAAGCTGTTCTCAACCCCGTCCCGATTTCCCGGGACGGGGCTTTTCTGTTTGTACCAGCCACCACCGAAGCCACTCGATCAAGACCAGCGAGATTCCCGGTCTCGGATCATCAGACGACATCGTCAGGCTTGCCGAATTGCCCTTCGTTGTGTGAATCGCAACACACAACGGGCGTGCGAATCAACTTAGCTTGCAGATCGCCGTCGTTCTGCACGGCGGCGTTTCTCCCTGAACTTGGGCCCGTCGCGAATGGCGGGCTCCTCTTAAGCGCCAGGCAGCGGGCGGCCTCCAACAGCGAAGGCTGGCACTCAACGATCGCTTCAGGCTTTCACTGTCATTGCCCTAGGCAGGTCTGGACAAACTCACGTCGCTGAGGACCAACGATCTTCTGGTCGATCGCCTGTTTCAGGCAATCCACGCGCGCCTGCGCCATGCAGAGCTGCATCTGATCGGCGCGCTCCTGACCCTGGGCCGCCTGAGCCGCAGCACGACAGGCGTAGCGTTTGCTGGGCGAGACCGGAGTGGCGGCGGCAGTCGTGGCCTGGACGGTTGGGGCCGCAGACGGTGGCGTGGACGAAGATGACTGCGCAAAGGCAGCCAGTGCTAGCCCGAGCAACCCCACAGCCATGGCCGCTGTCCACACAAATCTCATCGATCTCCCTCGCGGGATAGCCTTGGAGGCCCCACCCTGAATGGTCGGTGAACGCTGTGCGCCGATGGCGCTGCAATGGGCTTGCAGTGGCCGCGGTGGATTGCCAGCCTGGCTTTACCAGGTCGTTTGACCGAAACGAGGTTGCTGGGCGACCATCATCAAAGACTGCGCGGTCCGCGGCCTGGCGACCACTTTTCGCTTCGGCTGCGACTTCGAAATCATTTTCGGCTGAGTCACGGTGACCAGCGCCATGTCGTTCATCGCTGGCTGCGAAACATCCTCTCCCTCGGGCAGCTGGGAGAAGGCTTCGCGCACCCGCGCCTTTGGCGAGATTTCAGGGGCAGTCATTGGGGTGGTCGAAGCCATCGACTTGGCCACGGGAGCAGCCTTCGCCGATGCGATCTCGGGAGCGGATGCAACCGTCGAGCTCGTGTCGAACACGACCTGTTCCGGCAGCTTCCGGTCGCTATGGATGCGTACGGACGGCAAGTCGGAACCTGATGTCAGCATGCCCGGAAGCGGCACCTGTGGCAGCACCGCGCTCAAGATCAGGAGCAGCGACAACAAAGCTCCGCCGACATAGAGAAAATAACGCAAAATAGGCATTTCAACACCGCTTTACCGCGCGAACGAGCGCACGTTCCCGTCCCACCTCGCCGGGGGGCCCATGATGATGGGTCGTGGAGCGGTTCGCGCGGTTCAACGCGGCAGGTCACGATTTTGCGACCAGCGGGTTAGATCCGGCTGGCGGCAATCGGCGTACATTTTGCCTTATTTGCATAAATATTGACGAAACCGACATGTAACCGCGCGAAGGTCTTGCGGCTTTTCATATTAACCAGGTCGGGAAGTACGCGCTTTCGATCGGTCAGATGGCTGCCATCGCGGCGGCTGAAGACGCAAGCGATTTCGATGTCCTTGACTGCGTAATCGTTGTCGTTGCGCAGGGTAAAGGTGATCAGCGCTTTCGAGCCCAAGCCGCCCCGACGCCAGGATTGAGAGGAGATCTTCAGCCCGTTGACCGGGGGCGGCTCAGGAGCCGCCACCGCCTCGGCGGGCCCGATCGGATTTGGTTCGGCGCCGGTCGGCACAGGCGCAGCGCCGGTGGGGGCTGCTTCCTCTGCCATGGAGGGCGCGGCTTGGCCCTCGGCGCGCTCCGGTGAGCCGAGCGTCCATCCGAACAGCGCAACGATCACGACAGTTGACAACAGCAGGACAGCCTGCGTCGCGAGTTGGCCGCGACCGCAAGGTCGGACCCGGTCAAAAAAGGACTTCGCCTCCCCTCTCATCGCAAGGCCCTCAAGCGGCACGCCGATAAAAACTAGCCGCGTCGCACGGCAGACCGCAACCCCGCACTGGATGGATTGCGTGCCATGCGGCTAAATCCGCCACGCGGAAAAGGTTGCATGCCAAGCCGCCGATTTTCGGGTGATGCGACCATTCCCGGACATTCGTCGGGATAGCTATGGCGAGTTGCGACCGCTAACATCAATGAGCCGCACACGTCGCGGCCAACGGCTGAGATCAGGCCGGAAGGCCGGATCGAAGCGACCAACGGGAGAGCCAACCATGCCGATCGTCACCTGGGACCATGTCCATCTGCGGAGCCCCGACCCGGAGGCAACCGCGGCCTGGCTCGAAGACATCTTGGGCGGCGTCATCATCCGCGGGCCGAACCGGATCGACGTCAAGCTTGGCGGCGCCAACGTCTTCATCGCCAAGGTTGAACCGCAAGATGGCGTCAACTCGCCGCCAGTGACGCCCTATCAGGGGCTCGATCATTTCGGACTGACCGTGAAGGACATCGACGCCGTCGCAGCCGAGATCAAGGCCAAGGGCGTCGAGTTCACCAAGGCGCCGACAACGATCCGCCCGGGCGTGCGAATCTGCTTCATCCGCGGCCCTCAGGGAATTTCGATCGAGCTGCTGGAGCGCGACAAAAAGTATGCGTGACCTTTGTCGCGCGATCCCGGTTTGCCTTATCGGCGCGCCCTGTCGAATCGAACCCTTCGCCAAGACTTCCTTCGCCAAGACTTCCTTCGCCAAGACTTCCTTCGACACGACTTCAGCGGACGAGCCGAGCGTGTGCAAAGCTCAGGTCATCGAACCCGGCATGAAGCAGCGAATCGTCAGCCCAAGATAGCCGCGAATCGGCCAGACCATCGTGCGGCCGATTCGGTTGGGCTCGGTGATCACCGCTTCATCGGGGACCTCGACCCACTCGCCATCGATTCGCACCCGGTAGTGTCCGCCCGCCGTCTCCCAATCGACATCGGAGACCGCACTGCCGTCGGCGTCGGAGCAACACGGGCCCTTGCCGCTGCGCAAGCTCTCGAACCATCGATGCAGCTCGGGATTTTGCGCCGCGTAGCGCCCGTCAAGATCACGCGCAAGACCGGATACCGATAGCAACGCCATAAGCAACAGTGCACAACTGATTCGAATCGGCAGGTTCCAACACGCTGAGTCGCAAGCTGCCGGGATATTTCTGAGGTACGCGTCACTCGATTGACGCGGCGCACGGCCGCCGGAATTAATCCAGTTGCTCATCTCGTCCTGCTCCTGCACCTACCCCATGGTGCGGCAAACTGACATGCATTTAGCGGGCCAACTTTCTATTCGATTTGATTCGCTCCCGTTTTCGTGTTGCTATCAGTCAATCCGCGGGCTTGTCGTAGTCAATCACGGGCGACTACGGAAAGCACTTCACGTAAGTTCGCACTTCTGTCGATTACTCTATTGCGCCGACGCTCATTGCCGAGCGTCCAAAATGATTCGTTCGTTGGAACTCAATTCGCGACTCATGAAAAACGGTCTCTATTCTATACACGTTAGCTTGCAGGATGGGCGAGTCGGCAAAGGAAGCGGCATCGTCGTATTCTGCGACGGCAAGATCTTCGGCGGCGACGCTTATCTTTATTACACCGGCACCTACACGGTGAAGGACAACACCTTCAAGGGCGAGGTGCTGGTCCAGCGCCACACATCGAGTCCCGACGCCAATCCGCTGTTCGGCGGCCCGAGCGCGGTCGGCATCGGCGTCTCCGGCAGCTTCACCGACACGCGCGGTGTGATGAGTGGAACCGCTTTGGTCGGCAAGGCGAGCCAGATTTTCGGCGCAACGCTGCACAAGCTTGCGGACATCGACTAGCGAATCGGTTCCACCTCGCCTGAAAATGCGATTCACTCACTCCGCCGCCTGCTCGAGCGGCGCGATGCGCGGCAGGATAATCTGAATTCGCGTGCCGTTTCCCGGCTCCGAATCGAGATCGAGCCGGCCGCCGAGGCGGTTGGTGACGATGCTGTAGACGATATGCAGCCCGAGACCGGTGCCGCCCTGGTCCCGTCGCGTGGTGAAGAATGGATCGAACGCGCGGCGCCGCACGTCGAGCGACATGCCGCAGCCATTGTCACAGAAAAGGATCTCGACATTGTCCTTGCCGGATTCGCGCACCTGGATATCGACAACCCCCGGCCGGCCGTCGGGGAAGGCATGCGACACCGCGTTAAGGAAAAGGTTGGTCAGCACCTGACCGTAAGGCCCGGGATAGCTGGTCATCATGAGATTGGGTTGGCATTCGACGTTGAGCGTCAAATTTCGCTTGCGCAAGCCGGGGCGCAGACTCATCGCCACCTGCTCGGTCAAATCGGCCAGATCGAATGTCCGCTGGTCGGAATAATTGCGATCGGCGGCGACCTGCTTGAACGACTGGATCAGTTCGGCCGCGCGATTGAGGTTGGCCACGAGCTGAGACGAGGCGTCGCGGCTTGTCGCAAGATATTCGTTGAGGCTCGAACGGCGCACATCGCCGCGCTCGACCTCAGTCGTGAAATTCGCGGTCTTGCGTTCCAGCGCGGAAGCAACCGTTAGACTGATGCCGACGGGATTGTTGACCTCGTGGGCGACACCGGCGACCAGCCTTCCGAGTGCGGCGAGCTTCTCGGCTTCGATCAGCGAGGCCTGGGTATCGCGCAGATTGCGCAGCGCGGTCTCGGCCGCATCGCGGGCTTTGCGCATCTCGAGCTCGACGCGCTTGCGTTCGCCGATATCGAGTGCGACGGTCACGATCCGGTCGACCTTGCCGTCGGCGTCGAGCAGCGGCAGCTTGTTCACCAGCCATTGTCGCATCTGCCCGGTTGCGTCGACGTATTCGTCTTCATAGAAGCCGAGCTCGTTGGCGCCTTCGAGCACCCGCTTGTCGAACACGTCGGTCTTCTTCGCGCCATAGCGCGACATCAGTTCCGCCGTAGTGCGTCCGATCGCCTCCTCCGGCTCGATTCCGAAGATACCCGACATGTAGCGGTTCATCAGCACATAGCGCAGCCGATTGTCCTTGACGTTGATCACGGCGGGAACGGTGTCGATCACCTGCTGCAGCAGCCTGCGCCCTTCGGCGATCGCATCTTCGGCGCGTTTCTGATCGGTGATGTCGCGGACGTTGCCCTCGTAGCGGACCACTTCACCCTTGTCATCGCGCACCACGGTTGCGCTGTCGGAGAGCCAGAGGATGCCGCCGCCGCGCTGACGCACCTGATATTCGAATTCGCGCACCATGCCGTCGCGCCGCATCAGCCGCTGGAATTCGTCACGCGCGGCCGGATTGACGTAGACGTTGCGGGCGACGTCGTCGATGCTCGCGATGAGCTGTTCGGGCGCCTCATATCCCATCATTCGCGCCAGCGCAGGATTGGCGTTGAGCAGCTTGCCGGCGGGCGTCGTCACATAGATGCCGTCGATCGAAGTCTCGAACAGCTTGCGATAGCTCTCCTCGGCAAGGCGCTGCTCGGCGAGCGCGCGCACCGCCGCCTCGCGCGCGGTATCGGCGTCGACAAGCGTTCGGCGGAACACTTCCGCGGCGCGCGCGATATCGCCGATCTCATTGTTGACGTCGGTGCCGGGGATCGAGGTGTCCTTCTTGCCTCCGGCCAGTGCACGGATGGCGCCGGCGATCGAGGTGAGCGGCCCCACGGTGCGGCGAACGACAAAGGATGCGGCGAAGGTTCCGATCAGCACGCCGATGGTCGAGAGGATGATGCTCTGCCACTTCGTTTCGGTCAGCGTGCGCGCAAAATCACCGGCCAGTACCCGGCCGCGGCGCGCACTCAGCTCGCGCAGAAGTTCGGTGACCCGCCCGATCAGGCGACCTTCGGTGCCCAGCACCTCCTTGTCGAGCTTTGCGATCTCGCTTTCGGTGCCGGCGATGGCCGTGATCGCGTCGGCATAGGCATCGGCTGCAGCGCGCAGCGCCGGATCATCGAGGGGCAGGGCGCGCATGCGCATCGCGGCCTGCTCGGCGCCGGCAGGATCGTTCGCGAGCAATGCGGCCGCGATCTCGTCCTGGGCACGAAGCAACGCCTTGGCGCCGGCCTGGTCGGTCGCCCCCACGACCGCCTGCTCGAATCGCGTCCGCACCGGCGGCAACGCCGCAAGCAGCTCGGCTCGGCGGGAGATCAGCGCGGTGACACGCTCGATGCCGTCGCGATAGTTGGCCAGGCGCTGGGTGACGCCATCGATCATGTCCTGCTGCTCGGGCGCGAGTTCGAGCCGGGTCTTCTTCAAAAGCGCACCAAGCTCGGAAGCGACCTCTACCACCCGGTCAGGCTGGGCATTCGGATCGGTGACGAAGTCGCGCGCGGCAAGCCGCAGTTCGTTGACGCGGCGGTCGATCTGCTCGGCGACGTCGCCGACGTCCTGCAGGCGTCGGAGCTCCACGAAGGTCGAATCGATATGGCGGATCGCGATCACGCTCGCCATGCCGGTGGCCGTAATGACGGTCAAGAGCAGCAGAAAGCTGCCAAAGGTCATCTGGCTGATCGAAAGCGAAAACGATCGAATTCGTTTAAAAATCGCCGAAAGCGCAGGTGGCATGGTGAGGTGAGCCCGGACGTAAAATCGCAATATACAGGAGACGGTGAGAACATAGCAGAAACATAAGTCGCGCTTGTCCGCAGCGCAAAGGGCGAACTTTACCTTCCGGTTTCGGGCCCGCGGGTGGCAGGCGCCCGCCGCCGCGTCGAGCCCCCCGCGCTATTCAGTCTGCGGTAATGCCGGCCTCCCTGACCACCCGTGCCCACAAGGCAGTGTCGGCCTTGATGATCGCTGCGAACTCGCCCGGCGGCGCACTCTTGGCCTCACAGCCGGCGGTATCGAGTTTTTCGCGCACCTGCGCCGTCGAAAGCGCGGCCTCAAGTGCTGCATCGATGCGCGCGACGACGGCCTGCGGCGTCGCCGCCGGCACCACGATACCAAACCACGGCGTCACCTGCGCCTCGGCGTAGCCTTGCTCGGCCAGGGTCGGCACATCAGGAAAATACTTGGTGCGCCCCTCATTGATTGTCGCGATAATTCGGATCGCGCCGGTCTGCACCTGCCCCAGCGCCTGGTTCACGGAGAAGAAACTCGCGGTGATCAGGCCGGAGGCGATATCCGGCACCATCTGGGGATAGCCGCGATAGCCGACGCCGGTGACGTCGATGCCGGCGGCCTTCTTGAACAGCTCGAAGCCGAGATGCCCGGTCGAGCCCTTGCCCGGATGGCCGTAGTTCAGCATCCCCGGCTTTGATCTGGCGAGAGCGACGAACTCGGCAACGTTCTTCACGGGAAGGCTGGACGGCACGATGAAGACATTCGGTGCCCGGCAAATTTCCCCGACGGCCGCGAAATCGCGTTGCGGATCCCAGCGCAGATTTTTGTCCAGCGCGGGACTTGCGGTGAAGAAGGTCGTCACGATCAGCCATGTATAGCCGTCCGGCGCGGAGCGCGCGACGTCTTCGGCCGCAATCGAGCCGTTGGCGCCCGACTTGGATTCGAACACGATCGACGCGCCATTCCACTGCATCGCCATGTTCTGCGCGACGATACGACCGAACACGTCAGCGACAGTTCCGGGCCCATACGGCGTGACGACGCGGATCGGGCGGCTCGGAAAATTGTTCTGAGCGTGCAACGCCGCCGTGCTTGCGAGCATCGCGAGCAGCGCGCCTGCGATCCCGGCGTTCAGCGCCACTTTCATCCCAGCGTACCGACCTCGAACAGTTCGCCGTCGTAGCCGGCCTCGATGGGAATGCGGAGCTGGCGGCCGCCATTGAGCCGGGTCATGACCGGCATGACCGTGACGATGTCCCTGCCCTTGCTGTCCTCGAGCGCCGCACTCACGCTTGCCTGCTTTCCCAGCTTGATCAGGTTGCGTGTGGTCGGGAACGGCAGCTTGAAGCGGCCGCTTTCGCCACCCGCCAGCGCCTCGCGCGGCGAGACCCAGATCGAGTCGGTCGACTCCCGGCCGTCATGGGCGCCGAGCTGATCCGGCGGAGCCGCCGCAAGGAAGAACCAGGTGTCGAAGCGCTTGGGCATGCCCTCGGGCGTGATCCAGTGCGCGTAGGGCACGAGTTCGTCGAGCGCGAGCCACAGATCGTTCTGCGCAAGCACGTCGAGGAAAGTGATTTTTCGCTCGTTGAGCGCGGCGCGATGGGCGGCCTCGATCTCGCCGGCCCGGCTGGCGTCGAGCAGGCTGGTCGAGCCTCTGGAGCGCGCGAGAAGGATGCCGCTTTCCTCGAAGGTCTCGCGGATCGCGGCGATTCGAAAACTCAGCGCGCCGGCATCGAGCTCCTCGCCGCCCGAATAGAGCTCGGGGCGCGCGATGATCTCCTGATCATTCTTGTCGACGCTGCCGCCGGGAAACACCAGCGCGCCCGAATTGAAATCGATCTCATAATGGCGAACCATCATGAAGACTTCGAGCTCTTTTGCAGCCCGCGCGTCGCGCAACAGCAGGATGGTCGAGGCTTGGCGTGGGGTGACGATTTCGGCCATGGCTTATCCCGCCGCGCTCGACTGTGGCCCGAGATTGGCGCGACGGTCGAACCGCGCCACCCGCGACAAGAGATAATCGACCTCGGCCTTTGCGGTGGCCGATATTGCACTCCCCGGCTTGCGCTGGGCGCTGGAGGCGATGATGCCGCGTTTCTGCAGCACGTATTTGCGCACCGCAAGCCCCGCCCCGAGCTGCTGCTCATAGCGGATCAACGGCAGATGCGCGTCGAACAGATCGTGCGCGGCGTCGCGTTTGCCTTGCCTCGACAGGTTGACGACATCGATCAGCATCTCCGGGAACGCGTAGCCCGTCATCGCGCCGTCGGCACCGCGCTCCATCTCGAAATCCAGAAACAGTCCGCCATTGCCGGTGAGGATCGACAGCGGCCGCAGCGAGCCGTCCTTCTGGAAGGCGCGCAGTGCGGATATTTTCTCGAGCCCCGGCCAGTCCTCGTGCTTGAGCATCACGCAGGACGGGCTGTCCATCACGATCTTGCGGATCACAGCCGGGGTGAAGACGACGTTGAGCGTCAGCGGATAGTCCTGCAACACCCAGGGAATGTCGTCGCCGATCGCCTCCTGCGCCTGCTTGAAATAGCCCGTGATCTGGTCGTCGGTGCGCAGATGCGGCGGCGGAGCGATCATCACGCCGGCGGCCCCTGCATCCATCGAGGCTCTTGCCAGTGCGCGCATGGAAGCAAATCCCGGCGCCGAGACGCCGACAATGATCTGCATTGTTTTCGCGCGCTTGACGAAATGGATCGCGACCTGCTCGGCCTCCGTGGCGTCGAGCTTCGGCGCTTCGCCCAGAATGCCGAGCACGGTGACGCCATCGCAGCCGATTTCGGCGTAGAAATCCGTCAGCTTGTCGATCGAACGCTCGTCGATGCGGCCGTCGTCGTGGAACGGCGTCGGCGCGATCGCAAAGGTGCCTTTGGCCTGAGCGGTGAGTTTTGTCATTGTGTCTCCAATCTATACTTCATCATTCCGGGGCGCCCGCGAGGGCGAACCCGGAATCTCGAGGTTCCGGGTTCGCGCTTCGCGCGCCCCGGAACGACTGTCACTTGAACCGCCGCGCCGACCTCTTCAGCTCCTCTTCAGAAAAGAAGATGTCCCTGGCGTGGGTCACGATATCCTCGGCCTTCCATCCCTTGAACGGCGGCGTCCAGCCTTCCATCTCCATCATCCGCATTTCGCGAATCCCGCGCGGGCCGGAAACGCCGAGCACCTTGCCGGTCTGATCGCCGGAAAGCTCGCTGACCATGTATAGCACGGCCGGCGCTATTCCGTCCGGCCCGAGCGCGGCGCCCGGGTTTTCCTTGTAGCGGGGCAGGTCTGCGGTCATGCGGGTCAAGGCGCCCGGCGCGAGCGTCCAGACGCGGATGTTGTATTTGCGTCCCTCGATTGCGAGCACGTTGGAAAGGCCCCAGATGCCGCCCTTGGCGGCACCGTAATTGGTCTGGCCGAAATTGCCGATCAGCCCCGATGTCGACGACGTGTTGACAATGACGCCGCCGCCATTGTCGCGCATCCATTTGAACACCGGTAACGTCGCGCAGAAGGTGCCTTTCAGATGCACCTTGATCACCCTGTCCCAGTCAGCCTCCGTCGCCTTCGCAAAGGTCTGGTCGCGCAGGATGCCGGCGTTGTTGACGAGAATATCGGCACGCCCGAAATGCTTGATGGCGTCGTTGAAGACGGATTGTCCGCCTTCGATGGTGGAGATGTCAGCGCCGTTGGCGACCGCGCGGCCGCCTTCGGCCCTGATCGCCTGCACCACCTTCTCCGCCATCGACAGATCGGCGCCGGAGCCGTCGCGCGGCCCGCCGAGGTCGTTGACCACGACGGCCGCGCCTTCACGCGCGAAGAGTTTGGCGTAGGCCTCGCCCAGCCCGCCGCCCGCGCCCGTGATCAGCGCCACCTTGCCGTCGAGTAGTCCCATGGTGTGTCTCCCGCCTTTTGTTGTTGTCATTCCGGGATGGTCCGAAGGACCGGACCCGGAATGACGCTGTCATGCCAGCACCGTCTTGCCGCTCCTGATCACGGTCGCGTCGCGCGATTTCACCTTGGCCTCGAACGAAATCACGTTGCCATCCTTCCACATCGCCATCGTCACGGTCTCGCCGGGATAAACCGGCGCTGAGAACCGCGCGACATGCTGCCTGAAGGCCGACGGATCGTAGTCGGCATAGGTCTGCAGCACGCCGCGGCAGGTGATGCCATAAGTGCACATGCCGTGCAGGATCGGGCGCGCAAAACCCGCCTTCTTTGCAAACTCCGGATCGGAATGCAGCGGATTGCGGTCGCCGCACAAACGATAGACCAGCGCCTGGTCCGGCCGCGTCGAAATCTCGACGGTCCTGTCGGGCGCCCGCGAAGGCACCTGGTGCGGCTCGGGCTGGCCCTCGGATGGTCCGCCAAAGCCGCCGTCGCCACGGGCGAAGCGCGAGGCAACCAGCGTTGCGAGCTTCTCGCCATCAGCATCTTTCAGGATCGTCTGGTGGCGAATGATGGCGCCCTTGTCCTTGCCCTTGTCGTAGACGGCGAGCACCGAGGAATCGGCTACGATGTGCGCGGCGGTTGCAAACGGCTTGTGGAAAGTGATGTCGCGCTCGCCGTCGACCACCATCACGCGGTTCAGGTTCATCTCGCCCGGACCGGAGCCCCAGGCCGCAACGGAGGCGAAGGTCGGCACCACCTTGAGCGGCCGCGGCGTCGCGGCGGCCTCGTTCACAAAGGCCAGCTCCCTCTCGTCCATGGGATCGGCGCCCATGCCGATGCCGTAGGCGTAGAGCATCACCTCGCGATCGCCATAGCTGTATTTCTGGCCGAGATTTTTCAGCGCCATCAGCTCTTCGTATTTGATCGGCATGTGTCTCGCTTCCTCCGAACCTTCGCTGCGCATCGATGCACCCTCTCCCCTTGTGGGAGAGGGCATTTCCAATGCGCGCAACAAACTCGCTTCGGTGAGGGGTTGGCGCCGCGGAGAGAATTTTTTCGCGGAGAGAGACCCCTCATCCGCCTTCGCGTTCCGCGAAGGCACCTTCTCCCGCAAGGGGAGAAGGTATCTTTCATACCGGCGTGAAGAACGGCAACGGCGCGCCGTCGGTCGGCTTGAACACCACCTTGACCTTCTGGCCGATCTTGATCTTGTCGATGTCGCAATCGACAATATTGGTCTGCAGCGAAGGCCCCTCCTTCAGCGTCACGTAGGCGATCGCATAGGGACCGCTGGCGGATTTTCGCATCAGGCTGAAGGTGTAGATCGTGGCCTCGCCGGAACTCTCCTCCCATACTGTCTTGTCGGAGAAGCAGAACGGGCAGATCGAGCGCGGAAAATAGTGCGGCTCGCCGCAGGCGGTGCAGCGCTTGATCAGGAATTTGCCCTGCTTCGCCGCGTCCCAGAAATGCGCAGTCTCGGGATTCGTCACCGGGGCCGGATATTTTCTCGTCTCTGCCATCAGACGCGCTCCAGTATGCAGGTTGAGGCGGCATGGCGCACGCCCAGAAGTCCGCCGGTGCCGTGGGCGACCGCGAGATCGCAATTCTTCACCTGCACTTTTGGATGCGCCTCGCCGCGCAACTGCCGCACCGCCTCGATGACCTTGGTCATGCCGCCGCGGTTGACGGGATGGTTGCTGCAGAGGCCGCCGCCATCGGTGTTGAACGGCAATTTACCGACGCCGGAAATCAGATTGCCGTCGGCGACGAACTTGCCGCCCTCGCCTTTTTTGCAGAAGCCGAGGTCCTCGAGCTGCATCAAAACAGTGATGGTGAAGCTGTCATAGATCGAGGCGTATTTGATGTCCTTTGGTGTCACGCCCGCTTCCTCGAAAGCGCGCGGGCCGGACCAGACACCGGCGGAGTAAGTGAGATCGAGATCCTTGCCGCCGCGCGGGCCCTTCATCGCTTCGCCGTGGCCGATCAGCCGCACGAGCGGCTTCTTCAGGTTCTTTGCGATCTCGGGCGTGGTCACGATCAGCGCGCCGCCGCCATCGGTGACGACGCAGCAATCCAGGCGATGCAGGGGATCGGAGATCATCGGTGAGTTCAGAACGTCCTGGACGGTCACGACCTCCTTCAGGAACGCATGCGGATTATATTGGGCATGATGGGAAGCCGCGACCTTGATCCAGGCGAGCTGCTCGCTTGTTGTGCCGTAGTCGTGCATGTGGCGCATGGCACACATGCCGTAGGCATTGTGGGTGGTCTGGCCGTAGGCGGTCTCGAAATCGGCCTCGGCGCCGGCCGCACGCGGCGGCATCGCCCCGGTGCGCGGCTTGCCGGCGAGCGTAATCAGCGCAATCGAGCATTTTCCGGCGGCAATCGCTTCCGCAGCATGGCCGAGATGGATCAGATAGGAACAGCCGCCGGTATCGGTGGAATCGATATGGCGGACCTTGTTGAGGCCGAGATAATCGACCATCGGCCAGGTGCCGCCCGGAGCGTCGCCGGCCATGAAGTAGCCGTCGACATCGTTCTTGGTCAGGCCTGCGTCCTCGATCGCCCCCCTGGCGACCTCGGCATGCAATTGCGCGGTGGATTTGTCGGGTGCGTGCCGGGTCGGATGCTCATAAATCCCGGCAATGTAGGCCTTGCCCTTGATGGTCAATGAAACTCTCCGCTGGCGTTTCCTTGTGTTTCTTCCTGGAGATTTCTTGGCCTGCCGCGACCGCCTTGGCAAGCGGCGAAATATTCCGTGGGGTGAGATGGGTGTGTCGCCAATTACTCCACTGTCGTCGCCCGGCTTGCCGCCTTCGCTAAAGCTCCGGCCTGCCCTTGGACTCGCGGCCTCGTCGAAGCCTTGGCGAAGACGGGACCGGGCGACCCAAGTATTCCAGAGGCGGCCGTTCTCAACTGAGACGCCTCTGGGATACTGGAGCCCGCTTTCGCGGACGATGACGGCAGAGAATAAAGCTCACATCGTCCGGGACGACACAACTCGTTCCCGCGGCGCAGATCGCGTCCGGGTTGTCGACAGAACCGCCCTCCCAAGAGAACAGAGGGCGCAGGGAATGCCGGGTGCTTGGCTGCACCCGCAGCCTTGTGCGCGAATAAAGAAAGCACACAAGCTTAGTCACTACAGGTGAAGCCGAAACAACGACATTCCCCGCGCGATGGTGTTAACGGCTGCTTCGTGATCTCCCCGGTGTCCGTGACCTCATAGTCACCGTCGCCGGCGAAACGTGTTCGCAGACTTAGCGCCAGCCCAGGGGCGCCAGGACCACACGACTTGGCCGTCCGCATCGATATCGCAACGTCAAACGATCCGATCGCGTCCATCGCATCCCGGCTCGCGTTTCGTGACGATTGGCCGCAACGCCCCTCATGCCGAGCCGGGATGGCGCGCATGTAGCATCAATTCTGCTTTTCAGCAATAGCCGCGACTGGGCAATTTGCGCATAACATGCATGCGCAGTTTTCGCTTGGCTTGTCGGGCAAATCAGTGATTGCGGGTGCCGTGAGAGAGAAGCATGGAAGCATAGGGTGGGTTAGCGAAGCGTAACCCACCGGTTCTGTTTCCGCCGAGAGATGGTGGGTTACGCTTCGCTAACCCACCCCACGAGAGGAGAGCCCTACTCCGCCGCCATCTGCCTTGGTGCCGGCGGCGGGCTGGCGAGGTCGGCGGTGAGCTGTTCGTGGCGCACATTCGCCTCGGCAGCCGCCTTCTCCTTGACCGGGCCGTAGCCGCGGATGCGATCCGGCAGCGAAAGCAGTTCGACCGCGGTGTCGATCGTGGCCGGCGACAGCTGCGACAGCACGGCTGCGACGTCCTTTTCGTAAGCCGCGATCAGATTGCGCTCGAGTTTTCTGTCGGCGCTGTAGGCGAAAATGTCGAGCGGCGTGCCGCGCAGGACGCGCATCCTGGCAAGCCAGCGGAACACCGGCAGCATCCAGGCGCCGAAGGCGCGCTTCTTCGGACGACCCAGCGCATCCATGCCTCCGCCGAGGATCGGCGGCGCAAGGTTGAAGGAGAGCTTGAAATCGCCTTCGAAATGCTCGCGCAAGCTCCGCTCGAAATGGCCGTCGGTGAAGAGCCGCGCCACCTCATATTCGTCCTTGTAGGCGAGCAGTTTTGCGTAGTTGATCGCAACCGCCCTCGGCAGCGCCTCGCCATAGCCGCCATTGGTCGCGGCTTCCCGCACCTGATCGACCAGCTTGCCATAACGTCTGGCGAGCCGCTTGCTCTGGTAAGCCGTCAGATGGGCGCTGCGATGCGCGATGATCTCGTCGAGCGACATCGCCTCCTGCGTCTTCGGCTTCAACTCCGGAAGCTCCTTGCCTTCCATCATCTCGGCGAGCCGCGTCGGATTGACGACGGCGAGCCGCCCGAGCCGGAAGGCCTCCTTGTTCATCTTGATCGAGACGCCGTTGACCTCGATGGCCTGCTCGATGGCATCAGCCGAAAGCGGCAACAGCCCCTTCTGATAGGCATAGCCCATCATCATCATGTTGGTGGCGATGGAATCGCCAAGCAGGATTTCGGCGGGTCCGGTGAAATCGAAGAACGACGAGTCCTTGCGCAGCACGGTTTCCAGCACGGAATTGATCTTGCGGGTCTGGAAATTGAAATCGCGGTTGAGGATGAAATCGGCGGTCGGAATCACGTGGCTGTTGATGATGCCGCAAGTGCGGCTCGACTCGCAGAGCGTGACGGTATCCTTCGAGGCCGCCACCACCTCATCGGCGCCGAGAACGAGATCGGCGGTACCGGTGACGATGCGGGAACACGTCACCTCGGCCGGATGGTCCGAGAGACGGACGTGGCTGAGCACCGCCCCGCCCTTTTGCGCGAGCCCCGACATGTCGAGGATCATCGAGGCCTTGCCCTCGATATGGGCGGCCATGCCGAGCAGTGCGCCGATGGTCAGAACGCCGGTGCCGCCGACGCCGGCAACCGCGATGTTGTAGGGATGGTCCAGCGGTGGCTTCGATGGAGGCTCCGGCAATGCGCCGATCTCGCCGAGCTCGGCCGGCGCGCGGCTCTTCAGCTTGGCGCCGTCGATGGTGACAAAAGACGGACAAAAGCCCTTCAGGCAGGAATAGTCCTTGTTGCAGGTCGACTGGTTGATGGCGCGCTTGCGCCCGAACTCGGTCTCGAGCGGCTCGACCGAAATGCAGTTCGACTGCACCGAGCAGTCGCCACAGCCCTCGCAGACGGCGGGATTGATCATCAGCCGGCGCGCCGGATCTTCCATCAGGCCGCGCTTGCGGCGGCGGCGCTTTTCAGCCGCACAGGTCTGCACGAACACGATCGCCGATGCGCCCTGGTAGACGCGGCACTTCTTCATCACGGCATCGAGCTCGTCGCGATGGGCGACCTTGACGCCGGGCGCGATATCGGAGGGCGGATAGAGGCTCGGGTTTTCCGAGACCAGCCAGATCTCGCGAATGCCCTCGCCATGCAGCTGGAAGGTGATCCGCTGCGGCGACAGATCGCCGTCATGACGCTGGCCGCCGGTCATGGCGACCGCGTCGTTGTAGAGGATCTTGTAGGTGATGTTGGCCTTGGAGGCGATCGCCTGGCGGATCGCGAGAATCCCGGAATGGAAATAGGTGCCGTCGCCGAGATTGGCGAAGATGTGATTTTCCTTGGTGAAGGGCGCTATCCCGACCCACGGCACGCCCTCGCCGCCCATATGGGTGAACGTCTCGGTCGAGCGGTTCATCCACAGCGCCATGAAGTGGCAGCCGATACCGGCCAGCGCGCGGCTGCCTTCCGGCACCTTGGTCGAGGTATTGTGCGGACAGCCCGAGCAGAAATACGGCGTGCGGGCGATCGGCGCCACCGCCTGCACCTGGGTTGCCTCGCGGCCGTTGAACCAGTCGGCCTTGGCGCGCAGCATGTCTGCGATTTCGGGATTGAGGTTGAGGCGGAGGAGACGTTCGGTGAGCGAGCTTGCGAGAGAGGCGACCGAAAGCTCGGCGGCAAAGGACAGAAAGCGCTTGTCGTGGTCGTCCATCTTGCCGACGATGCGCGGGCGGACGTCGTCGCGCCAGTTGAACAGTTCCTGCTTGACCTGGTTCTCGACGATCTCGCGCCGCTCCTCGACAATGAAGATCTCTTCGAGCCCGACCGCGAATTGCCGCACGCCTTCGGGCTCCAGCGGCCAGGGCATGCCGATCTTGTACAGCCTGAGGCCGATCTTGGCTGCGACCTCCGGCGTGATGCCGAGCTCGCGCAGCGCCTGGCGGATGTCTTCGTAGCTCTTGCCCGATGCCATGATGCCGTAGCGCGCGTTCGGACTATCCATCGTGACACGATTGACTTTGTTGGCGCGGGCAAAGGCGATGGCCGCATAGCCTTTGTAGTCCTGCAGGCGGCGATCCTGCTCGAAGCGGTCGTCGGGCCAGCGCAGATTGAGCCCGCCCGGCGGCAGCTCGAAATCGGTCGGAATCACAAAGGGTGTCATCTCGTCGGTGAGGTCGATTTCGGCGGTCGTCTCGACCGTTTCGGTGATCACCTTCAGGCCGACCCAGCAGCCCGAGTAGCGCGACATCGCGATACCCAGGAGCCCCATCTCGATCATTTCATGAATGCTGGAGGGGTAGAGATAAGGCATCAGCGCGGAGACGAAGGCGTGGTCGGACTGATGCGGGACGGTCGAGGATTTCGCGCCGTGGTCGTCGCCGGCAAGGCAGAGCACGCCGCCGTTCTTCGCCGAGCCTGCGGTGTTGCCGTGGCGAAAGACGTCGCCGCAGCGGTCGACGCCGGGACCTTTGCCATACCAGATGCCCACCACGCCGTCATATTGCGCGCCGGGCGAGAGGTTGAGCTGCTGCGAACCCCAGATCGCGGTCGCAGCCAGGTCCTCGTTCACGCCGGGCTGGAATTTGATGTTGTATTGCTCGAGATGCTTTCGCGCGGCAAAGAGCTGCTGGTCGTAGCCGCCGAGCGGCGAGCCGCGATAGCCCGAGATAAAGCCCGCGGTGTTGAGGCCGGCGGCACGGTCGCGGCGGATCTGCGCCATCGGCAGCCGGACCAGAGCCTGAATGCCCGTCATGAAGACGTGTCCGGTCGATTGGGTGTATTTCTGATCGAGACTGATCGGACCCTGGTTGATTCCCATGCTCAGCCCTTCTTTTTGGCCTGCCTCGGCGCTTTCAGCTTAAGTCTCAGCTAAGTGATGCTGATTGTCGGCGCCAGTCTATGTCGGTTTTTTAAGTCAGCGCACCACAATTCTGGCCGGGTGCGGCCGACTTGGATAGATCGCAATTTCGTGGCTCGGGAGGCTTTGCGAATTTCCGCTTGTGTCGCAACCCGGCGCTGTCGCGCAACGACGTGACGCCCCTATAATGGCGCCCGCGGCAAACTGGATGGGTGGCGATGCGGTCTCTCCTGACGTCTTTACTGGCGTTCCCGGCGTGTCTGATTTTGTGCAGTGCATTCGCCTGCTTTGGCGCGGGGGCCGAGCCGACCGACGAGATGGTGGCGCAAGGCAAATCGCTGGTCGTGGCGGGCGATTGCGCAAGCTGCCACACCGCCGATCCCGCAAGGCCGTTTGCCGGGGGCAAGCGGATCGACACGCCGTTCGGCGCAATCTACGCGCCCAACCTGACGCCGGACCGCGAAACCGGACTGGGCACCTGGAGCGATGCGGACTTCGTCCGCGCGCTGCGCTACGGAGTGGCGCCCGACGGCTCGCGCTACTACCCCGCCTTCCCCTACCCGAACTTCACAAAGCTCACCCGCGACGACATCTTGTCGATCCGCGCCTATCTGGCCACCCTGACGCCGTTTCAAAACAAGGCGCCGCCGCCGGAGCTGCGCTTTCCCCTCAATGTCCGCGCCGTGATGCGGGTGTGGAATTTCATCTTCTTCAAGCCCGGCATTTTGGAGCCCGACCAGCAGAAAGCCGCGGACTGGAACCGAGGACGCTATCTCGTCGAGGGCGCCGGCCATTGCGGCGCCTGCCATACGCCCAAGAACATTCTCGGCGCCGACAGGCGCGAACGCGCCTTTGCCGGCGGCAAAGTCGACGGCTGGTTCGCGCCGCGGCTCGATGGCGCAGCGCGGAGCGGGCTGCAAACCTGGAGCGTGGACGATATCGTCGAATATCTGCAGAGCGGCCGTAACGCAAAAAGCCACGCCGACGGCTTGATGGCGGAGGTCGTCGTCAACTCGACCTCGAAAATGAGCGACGGCGATGTGCGAGCGATTGCGGTCTATCTGAAGTCGCTGCCGCTGGGGCCGCCGGAGCCCCAGGTGACGCCGCCGCCGGAGGCCTCGATGGCATCGGGCAAGGCCCTCTACGCCCATGCCTGCGTCGCCTGCCACGAGATCGACGGATCGAGCACGCCGCGGATCTATCCGCCGCTGCCGGGCAACGCGCTGTTGCAATCGGCCGATCCCTCCTCGACCTTGCGCATCATGCTGGACGGCGCTCAGACCGTGACCACGCCGCGCGCCCCCAACACCGGTTCGATGCCGGCCTACGCCAGGCAATGGTCGGACCAGGAGATCGCCGACGTCGCCAATTACATCCGCAATTCCTGGGGCAATGCCGCGCCGCTGGTGACGGCCGAGCAGGTCGCGAAGGCAAGGAAGCAATAGCGAATGGGAGTGGCGAATAGAATTCTATTCGCTATTCGCCATTCGCGCCCTTCACTTCTCCTCGCTGGTGAAGACGAATTTCGGCATTTCCCATTTGAAGCGAATCGCGAGAAGCCGGAGCGAGAAGCCGAGCACGAAGGTCAGCGCCGTCCAGAGCTCGTCATTGAGCTTCAGCCCGAAGGCGGTCGCATAAAACAGGCCGGTGACGACGGAGACGCTGGCGTAGAGCTCCGAACGGAACAGCAGCGGCACCTCGTTGCAGAGGATGTCGCGCAGCACGCCGCCGGCGCAGCCGGTGATCATGCCCGCGACGATCACGATCGGCAGCGACGCATTCATCTGCCAGGCGACGTCGCAGCCGGCGATGGTGAAGACCACGAGGCCGATCGCATCCAGCACCAGGAACATGAGGTTGAGCCGGTGCACCAGTCGCGCGATCGGAATCGTCATGAGCGCTGCAACAATCGTGATCGCGAGAACGATGGGGTTCTCGACCCACACCAACGGATAGTGGCCGAGCAGGACGTCGCGGATGGTGCCACCGCCGAGCGCGGTGATGCACCCAAGCATGCAGACGCCGACCCAGTCCATGCTGCGACGGCCCGCAGCGAGCGCCGCGGTCATCGCCTGAGCCGCAAGCGCAACGTAGGACAAAGCGTGCAGCACGCTGTCGCTCGGAGCGAGGTTCCACATCCATCATCCCCCATAACCGCCTGGAAACAGGTCAACGCGGGTTCCATCGCGAACTAGTCTCCCCCGAAAACGCGGAACCAGCGCGACGGCTGCAGGTTGATTTAGACTAAAGGAGGAACCGAGCCATGGCCAATGAACGCATTCCCGAGGACCCCCATCGTTCCGGGCTCAGCGACTACGATTTCAATCGCTCATCCCGCTATGACCGCGAGCTGCCCCCGCTCGATCGGGATTTGGACGAGCGTGCATCGTCCGGCGGCAAGGTCGCGCTGTTTGCGGTCGCCATTGCGCTGATCCTGGGCGCGGTATTTTACGGACTGAACAACACCAGCACACATCAGGCCACCAACCCGCCACCGGCACAGACGGCGCAAGGATCCGCGCAGAGCTTGCCGCAGGCGGCTCCCGGCATGCGCGATGTGACGCCGCCCGCCAACACCGAACCCGGTCAGACGACGGGCGCCGCGCCGTCGCAGCCGGCAATGCCGCCTTCGACCGCACCCTCACAGATGAGCCGACAGCCGCCGGGAGAGGCAGCCCGGCAATAACGGATAACGCGCAGGAAAGCGCAGCGGATCGGTGTCCGCTGCGCTTTTTTTCGAGCCTTTTTCTGAACCGGCTAGCTGAACATCTTGTTCAGTTCGCCTCCGGGGTAGCCCGACGCAAGCTCGGTGAACGTCCCCTTCTCCGTCATCTCCTTTGCGGCCTTCATGAAGCCGGCCCAGGCGGTGCGCGCGAGCGAACCGCCGACGCTGATGCGGCGGACACCGAGATCGCCGGCTTCCTTCACCGAAAGCCCGGACGCGCCGATCAGGAGGTTGACCGGCCTTGGGTGTACGGCCTTCACGACGGCAGCGATGTCCTCGCGGGTCCTGAGACCCGGCGCGTAGAGACAGTCCGCGCCGGCATCCGCGTAGGCCTTCAGGCGGTCGATCACGAGCGCAAGATCGGTCTGGCCCCACAGAAACGCTTCGCAACGGCCGGTGAGCAGGACGTCGGATTTTTCCGCATCGATCGCGCCGCGCGCGGCCTTGATGCGCGCAACGGCGAGGTTGCGGTCGAACAGCGGCTTGGCCTTGTCGCCGGTGGAATCCTCGATCGAAAGGCCGGCAACGCCGGTTTTCACGGCGCGGGCGACGTTCTTTGCGACGCCCTCCGGCTCGACGGCGAAGCCGCCCTCGAAATCGGCGTTGACGGGAATATCGACCGCGGCGCAGATCGCGGCGAGATGGTCGCACACATCATCGACCGTGACGCGGTTGTCGGCCTTGCCGATGGTCCAGGCAAACCCCGCGCTGGTGGAGGCGATCGCCTTGAAGCCCAGATGCTGCAACGCTTTCGCGGTACCGACGTCGAACGGATTTGGAATCACGAAGCAGCCGGAATCATGCAGCTTGCGAAAATTGGCGCGCTTGTCAGCAGCTGGCAGTGGCATCGCTCTCTCCCATGTTTGTTGTTGTGCGCCGCCCAAGATAGCGATGGGCGCCTCACGCGACAACCTTGCGCAAGAATGTCCGTTCCTCGCAGAGGATGAACCTGTTCTCTTCGGCAAAATTGAAATTGGCCATTGCTTCGGCGTCGCCCCGCAGCCGCGCGCGATAGGCCTCATAGGCCGCAAGGCTCTCGAACGAGATCAGCGCAAAGGCGATGTTGTTGGTGCCCTCATGCGGCATGAAATAGCCGATCAGATCGCCGCCGCAGCGCGGAATGATTTTCAGCCATCGTTTCGAATACTCCTCGAATTGTGCGCGCTCGAACGGATCGAGCTGGTAGCGGATGAACACGGTGACGGTCATGGGAGCCTCCAGAGGATGCCGTCACTGCGAGGAGCGCGAAGCGACGAAGCAATCCAGAATGTCACCTTGGGGCAGTCTGGATTGCTTTGCTTCGGTCGCAATGACGATCCCAAACATACCGGCTTGCGCGACAAGAATGCTTCGGTTATCATCGAAGCATGAAAGCAGGACCCGATATTGCCATGGTCGCCTCGCTGGTCGGCGATCCCGCGCGCGCCAACATGCTGACCGCGCTGATGGACGGCCGCGCGCTGACCGCAAGCGAGCTTGCGCAGGAGGCCGGCATCACCCCGCAGACCGCAAGCTCACACCTCTCCAAGCTCGAGGCCGGAGGCCTGGTCGCGCCGGAGAAGCAGGGCCGTCACCGCTACTACCGCCTCACCGACCCCGACGTTGCGGGCGTGCTGGAAGGGCTCGCGGGCCTTGCCGCGCGCACGGGCCACATGCGCCTGCGCACGGGACCGAAGGATCCGGCACTCCGCCGCGCGCGCATCTGCTACGATCATCTTGCCGGCGATCTCGGCGTGCAGATGCTCGACAGCATGAAGGCGCAGAAGCTGGTGCGGCAGAAGAAGCAGGAGATCGAGCTGACAGCGGAGGGCGCGCGATTCCTCGAAAGGAACCTGCAGATTTCCGAGGCGATGCTTGCCCATCCGCGCCGTCCGGTCTGCAAGGCCTGCCTCGACTGGAGCGAACGCCGCCATCATCTGGCTGGCACGCTGGGAGCTGCGATGATGTCGCGCTTTACCGAGCTGAAATGGGCGGCACGCGATACCATGCCCGGCAGCCGCGTCATCAACTTCACACGCGCCGGCGAGAAGCGCTTTGCCGCGCTGTTTTCGAACGCCGGGCATTAGGGCTATTGCGAGCAGTGCTCAGCGCAAGCAGGCCGCGAAAATGAAAAGGCGGGGACCGACCGGTCTCCGCCTCCAAAAGCAAGCCGCTCACCAGTTGCGGAAACACTGCCTGCCGTAGGGTCCCGAATGCCAACCGGGCGGGCAGTTGTACATCGGACGGCAACCGCCGTAGGGGCCGCGGTGCCAGCCTGGGCCGCAACCGCCGGCGACGCGGATAATCGCACCGTCTTCGGAAACGCTCTGGCCGAACGGCGCGAGCGGCATCGCCTGCGAGGATGCGATCGCAGCAAGACTCAAGGCCAAAGCAACGGCGGAGGCTGCAACAAATTTCATAGGTTTGTCCTTTCTTCCAATGGCCGCAACACGCGCAGTTTCGCCCAGGCGAGCTGAATGAGCGCTGAACTTCGCAGCGAGCGCACGATGTTACGAAAATTTCATCGTTGCCTTTTGATCAGGCGGTAAGCTCTCCGGCCAGCACGAAGGTCTCGCGGGTGCGCGAGACGCCCGGCGCGATTGAAGTCGGCCACCAGACGCTTCAGATCGTCGCCCTTCATCGCGCGATCGAGCGAGGCCTCATCCTTGAACTCGTAGGTCGCCTGATGGATGGCGGGATCGGTGAGGCTCCAGAACCGCCACGCCCTGGTGACGCCGAAGGATTTCACCGCATCCGGCAAATGCTCGGTCTGGTACCAGCGGTCGAACGCGCGACGCTTCTCGGGATCGGTGACAGTGGCGCGCACGACGAAATAGGCTTCGGGCATCGGTTCCTCCGGCTTGTTTGGAAGCAATCATAGCCCAGCCGGCCGCCTGAACCCAACCTCCGATACGCGGCGGGATGAGCAGGATCGGCCCCGAGCTTACGATTTCCGAAATGTCAGCCAGTCGCCGCTATCCTTGGTGGCAATACACCTCGCGCGGAATTCGGACGGCGACATACCGCTCAACCGATCCAGGTCCGGGTCCCGCTCTTCGCAGGTCGCGACGTCGAGGCGCACGATGTGATGGGCGGCAATCCCGCCTCCAATCAATGCGGCCGGCCCGAGCGACACCAGACAGACAAAGCCGAGCGCATGCGACCAACGCTCGAGGCAAGTGCTGACATAATAGACGAGCGCTATTCCCAAGCCGGAACAAACCAGCCAAACAGCGAGGAGACTGAGGGAGGCCATTCGCGCAATTCCAGGCCGGCGTAACTCCTGACATGTCATGATAGGCTTGGCGCGCGGACATTTCCACCGCGCACGGCGACCTTGAAGTGTCCGCAGCCCTGACCCATCGCTAAAGGCAGCGCCAGCGCTGGCCTGCCGTTCGCCGCCCCCTCCTCAAAACGTATACCGCTTGCCCACGGCTGTCGGCGCGAGCGCGCTCGGAAACGCATTTGCAAGCGCGGTCATGGCGCGCCAGCCGGTGCAATGGCCCGCAGCGATGGTCTTGATGTGGAATTCCCCGAGCGCTTCCACGGTCTCTGGAATAACCGCTTCGTTCGGGCCCGACAGATGCAGGCCACCCATGACGGCATGAATCGGGATGTCGGGAAAGGTCGCGCGTGCATGCCGGCAGACATTCACGATGCCGGCGTGCGAGCAGGCCGAGAGCACAACAAGCCCTTTGCCCGCGACATTCACTGCAAGCCAGCGTTCGTCCATCAAAAGCTCGTCGGGCTCCCACCCATCCGGCGTACGCTTGACATGGCCGGGGAATCCGCGCTCGAAGCCCGAGACGCGAGGAATTTCTCCGCTCACATAGAACAGCCCGCCGAGCAGCGATTGCGGCTCGGTCGTCGCCACGACCTCCGCGCCAAAATCCGAAAGCTCCGTGGCACTCGGCACATCGTCCATCAGGCGCACCGCGCCGTTGGGCTGACGGATGCCGCGCGTCACGAACATGCCCGGATGCGCATAGAACGGCACGCTTTTCGCGCCATTGCCCGATCGAATCATGCCAAGCGCGAGCAGCATGGCACCGGCGTGATCCCAATGGCCATGCGACAGCACGATGCTCTCGACCGGGCTGAGATCGACGCCGAGCCTGGATACGTTGCGCTGAAACGCATAATCCTCCGGACCCGTGTCGAACAGCACGGTGCGGCGTTCGTCCCCGCGGTGAACGGTCAGCAGGCACGACAGGCCGTGGGCGGCGCAGCACAGACAGCGTGCCGACATCGTGAGGCCGCGCCGCCCGAGCGCGGCCATCTCGCCTTCGACAAAGGAAGGGTTCGACGACAGCCCGTCCGTTGCATTGTCGACGAGAATGCTGATCTCGACCTTGTCGACGGGATTGAGCATCGCCTGATCCTTCCGCAGCTTCGGTTTGATGGCGCGATCACTATCAAGCAAACCGCACGCCATCAACCGGCCGCCCGGGACGGGCTTGTCCTAAACGCACCCCTCCACGCCACGATGGCGGCATGGAGCCGGATGACAACATCGCAGCAAAGCCCGGCGTGCGGAGCGAAGGACGCCTCTGCGATCTCGCATTGCAGGCGGGCGCGCCCAAGCGCGTGAAACACCGAACGCCGCGATCCACCCGGCTTGGTTAGCGAAGCGTTGCTCGTTCCGTTCAAATTAAGGCTCAATCACGAGCAGCTCCTTAGAATTATCGGTGTATCCGTCGGGAATTTTCCGGGGCCAACACCGCCACTCTGGACGCGGGACCATGACAATCGATTCGAAATCATTCTTGCAGGAATTGGACGAGGCCGTCTCGCGGGGATCGGCCGAAAGCCGCGAGAAGGCACTGTCCTACGCGACCGACATGCTGATGATCGGCCGCTACGCCGAAGACGAGATCTGGATGTTCGGCGAGGTGATCGGACGCCTCGCAGACGCAATCGAGGTCGCAGCGCGGGCCCAGCTCGCCAAACGCCTGGCCAATGCCCCGCACGCTCCGATGAATGTCATCAAGAAGCTTGCCTTCGACGATGCCATCGACGTCGCAGGCCCGATCCTGCAACACTGCGAGCGGCTCGACGCCCAGACGCTGATCAGCAACATCAGAACCAAGAGCCAGCCGCATATGCTCGCGATTTCCAGGCGCGCGTCGATTCCGGCCGTCGTGACCGACGAGCTGGTGACGCGCGGCAATCGGGAAGTCGTGACGTCTGTCGCCGCAAACAGCGGTGCCGTGCTTTCGGACTTCGGCTTTCTGCATGCGATCAAGCGCTCCAAGGGGGATTCGATCCTCGCCGAGCAGCTTGGTCTGCGCAAGGATATCCCGAGGCAGATGTTCCAGCAGCTCATTGCAAAAGCATCGGCCGATGTCAGGCGCAAGCTCGAGCAGGAGCGTCCGGATCTGGTCGGACAAATCCAGACGTCCGTGACGCAAGTTGCGGAATCGCTGCAGGGCAAATTCGGACCTGCAACGGAAACATATTTTCACGCCAAGAGAGTCGTCACCGCGCGACATCAGCTTGGCGAATTGAATGAAAACAGCATTCTCGAATACGCCCGCGCGCACAGAATCGAGGAGACGACGGTCGGATTGTCCCTGCTGTGCGCGCTGCCTGTCGGCACAGTGGAGCGCGCGCTGACCGACCCGGAAATGACCCTGATCCTCGCCAAGGCCCGCAACTTCGCGTGGGAAACGACGATGGCGTTGTTGTTTCTTGGCGCCAGGGATCACCGCATCAAATCCAGCCAGCTGGATAGCCTGAAGGAAGAGTTCGCGCGTCTCAATCCCCAGACCTCGCAGGACGTGCTGAACTTCTATCAGTCGCGCAAACGCGAACTGGCCGTACAATCGGACCAGCAGCAGCGTTTGCCACAGCTGCACAGGATCTGAGCGAGCCGATCCTGGACATCAAAGGTCGTGTTGCCGTATTCGTAGCGCGGGTTAGGCGAAGCCGTAACCCGCCGGACTCTTGCGGCGGGTTACGCTGACGCCAACCCGCCTGCGAAGACGACGAAATCACAACGGCAGATTGTCGTGCTTCTTGACGGGAATCTCGACCTGCTTGTCGCGCAGCATGGCGAGCGCACGCGCGATGCGGCGCCTTGTCGAATGCGGCATGATGACATCGTCGATATAGCCGCGCTCGGCGGCGATGAAGGGCGACAGGAAGCGGTCCTCGTACTCCTTCGTGCGCGCGGCGATCTTGTCGGGATCGGCCATGTCGGCGCGGAAGATGATTTCGACCGCGCCCTTGGCGCCCATCACGGCGATCTGGGCGGTCGGCCAGGCGTAGTTCATGTCCGCGCCGATCTCCTTCGACGCCATGACGTCGAAGGCGCCGCCATAGGCCTTGCGCGTGATCACGGTGACCAGCGGCACCGTGCATTGCGAATAGGCAAACAACAGCTTTGCACCGTGCTTTATCAGCCCGCCATATTCCTGGGCCGTGCCCGGCAAAAAGCCCGGCACATCGACAAAGGTGACGATCGGGATATTGAAGGCATCGCAGAAGCGCACGAAGCGCGCCGCCTTGCGTGAGGCGTCGCTGTCGAGCACGCCTGCCAGCACTATCGGCTGGTTGGCGACAAAGCCGACCGTGCGTCCGGCAATGCGGCCGAACCCGGTGACGATGTTTTTCGCAAAGGCTTCCGAGATCTCGAAGAAGTCGCTCTCGTCCACGACCTTCAGGATCAATTCCTTCATGTCGTAGGGCTTGTTCGGATTGTCGGGGATCAGCGTATCGAGCGACATGTCGACGCGCTCGATGTCGTCGAAGCTCGGCCATTCCGGCACGCCATCGATGTTGTTCGACGGCAGGAAGTCGATCAGACGCCGCATCTGCAACAGCGCCTCGACGTCGTTCTCGAACGCGCCGTCGGCAATCGAGGAACGTGTCGCATGAACCGATGCGCCGCCGAGCTCTTCCGCCGTCACCACCTCGTTGGTCACGGTCTTCACCACGTCGGGTCCGGTCACGAACATGTAGCTCGTGTTCTTCACCATGAAGATGAAGTCGGTCATGGCCGGCGAATAGACGTCGCCGCCGGCGCAGGGCCCCATGATGACGGAGATTTGCGGGATCACGCCGGAGGCGATCACGTTGCGGCGGAAGACGTAGGAGTAGCCTGCGAGCGCCGCCACGCCTTCCTGGATGCGCGCGCCGCCGGCGTCGTAGAGCCCGATGATCGGCGCCCTCGCCTTCATCGCCATGTCCTGGAGTTTTGTGATCTTCAGCGCATGGGTTTCCGACAGCGAGCCGCCGAATACGGTAAAGTCCTTGGCGAAGACAAACGTCTTGCGGCCGTTCACCGTGCCCCAGCCGGTAACGACGCCGTCGCCGGGCACCCTCGTCTTCTCCATGCCGAATTCGCTGGAGCGGTGCTCGACGAACATGTCGAACTCCTCGAACGAGCCCTTGTCGAGGAGAAGCTCGATACGCTCGCGCGCGGTCAATTTGCCGCGCGCGTGCTGCGCTTCGATGCGCTTTACGCCGCCGCCGAGCTTGGCGCCGGCGCGGCGCTCCTCGAGGCTGTCCAGAATGTGCTTCATCGACTTGCGCCCCCTTCCGAAAAACAGACCGTTTTGATGGGTTCTAACACGGGCATTTGCGAAACCAAAACCGGCTTTGCGCCGGATTTTCGCGGTACAAAGTGGCCGGGTGCAACCTGTATGAATCGGCTCGCAGGACGTCGAGAGGGAGACTTGACATGAGCGATCAATCCGCCCCCGCATTGGCCGGCATGGTGACCGGCGGCGTCAAGGTCCTGCTCCGGCTCGAAGGGCTTGTGCTGTTTGCCGGCATGGTGCTGCTCTACGGCGTCTGGGGCGGCTCGTGGTGGCTGTTTGCGATCCTGTTCCTGGCGCCCGACTTAAGCTTCCTCGCCTATCTCACCGACGCCAGGACCGGCGCCATCGTCTACAACGCCGCCCACAGCTATCTGGCGCCGGTCGCGCTGATGACATTGGGCTTTGGTTTGCCCGAACCGCTCACGCTATCGATTGCGATGATCTGGCTTGCCCATATCGGCATCGACCGCGCGCTCGGCTACGGCCTGAAATATGCAGCGGGCTTCGGTGTTACCCATCTTGGTCGCATCGGAAAAGCCGCAAAATCCTAAAAGGAGACCGCGCAAGACCCCACGACTTTGCTCCCACCGGCTGAAGCCAGGCAGGGTGCCGTCGTCGTCGCAATGACACATGTCGCCCATATGTCTGACGCATTCGCGTCTCCAAGAGACCCCATCGCTCATCTCCTGACCAACAGTGCCCTCGATGCCTGCGGCGCCTGCCACCTCTCCTCTGCCTACCGACAACCCCCAACAACTCGTCGACTTCATGAGGCGATTGGCCAGCGTGATGGCCGGCGGCCGCAATGCCGAAATGCTTCTGGACGCGGCCAGCGTCATCGAGACGCTTTCCCAGCGCGCCGCCTCCGCGGAACAGCTGTTTCACGATCTGCAGGAAGATCACGCGAGCAATCTCGAGAGACGCGACATCGCCGAGCTTGCCTCCGACAACATGATGGTGGAAATCGCCAAGCTGAAGGCGCAGCTTGCCGAGAACGACCGCACGGCCAAGGCCGAGATCGCGGCGCTGAGAGATGAGATTGCCGGGCGCGAGGCGCAAGCCGAGCAGGATCGCGCGCGCTTTGCCGAGGAGGCGCTCAGGCAGCAGGCCGCGGCGCAGGATGTGCAGATGCGGCTCGACGCGGCGAATGCCTCGCTCGAGGCGCTGCACAACCCCGCGAAAGCCGTCGACGGTTCGGTTGCGGCGGTGCCGGTCCAGACACTGCAGACCGCCCGCGAGCAGTTCGCTTACCTCGCCGAGGGGTTTGCAAAAACAGGCGACGTGGTCTCGCAGACCATCTGCGAGGTCGGCGCCTGCGCCATGGACAAGGCGCTAGGGGGCAAGAGTGCGGAGGGCGGCTAGACGCGCGTCATTGCAAGCCACCCGGTCCGCGCGACGCGCGGCCGGATGACAGGCTCCGCGAAGCAATCCAGAGTCGGGTCGCGAAAACCAGTCTGGATTGCTTCGTTTCGCTCCTCGCGCTGCCGGAGGCCTTTCGCATTTGACAGGCGTCACTTCTCCCCGAGCTTGAACGGCTCTTCCTTGTCCGGCGGCACGCTCTGCTCGGCCATGGCCAGGATCATCGCCACCATCACATAATTGCCGGCGACCGCGGCAAGATCGACGATCTGCTGGTCGTTGAAGACTTTTTTTGCCCGCGCGAACGTCTCGTCGGAGACCTTTTGCGTGGTGGTGAGCTCGGTCACGAAGTCGTAGACCGTCGCCTCGTCCTCGGCCATCTTCGAGGGCCGCTTGCTGGTTTTCAATTCCGCGATGATGTCGGGCGACAGCCCCGCCTTTGCGGCAATCGGCGCATGCGCGAACCACTCGACCTGCGAGCGCCACTGCCGCGCGATCACCAGGATTGCGAACTCGTTGAGCCTGGTCGGCACCGAGGTCTTCCAGCGCAGATAATCGAACAGGTCGAACAGGCGCTGGCCGAGCACCGGGCTGCGCAGCAACAGGTTGTAGGGCCCGCCGAGACCGACGCTCGACACCTTCATAACCTGCTCGCCCAGCGGCTTCTGCTTCTCGTCGAGCTGGTCCATGGTCAGTTGCGGAAAGCGCGGTTCCTTGCCGGTCGCGGGCGGCGCGAACATGGCGGCCGCGAACCAGCCACAGGCCGCAGCCAGCCCGACCGAAGACAACCAAATTGGCGTTGAGTGCATGTTTCCTCCCTGCTTTCCTGTTATTGGAACCCAGCTTAAGCGAGTGCCGCGGCGCGGACCAGACGCGCTGGAACCGAACCTGCTCTGCGTTTGCGAGTTGTTTCGCAAGCAAAACAGAGGAGGTCCCTCATGACCAGATCCGGGATTTTGAACGCGGGACTCGTGACAATGGCGCTCGCCGTCGCAGCCGCACCCGCTCAATCCGCGATGATATCGCCGTTCCGTGCCATGGCCGGCACATGGTCGGGCGGCGGCACGCTCAGCATGGCCAATGGCGAGCAGGAACGGCTGCGTTGCCGGGCATCCTACAGTGTCGGCGGCGGCGGCGAGGAGCTCAGCCTCAACCTGCGCTGCGCCAGCGCGAGCTACAATTTCGACCTGACGAGCAATGTCCAGGATCGCGGCGGCGCGATATCGGGCGAATGGACGGAAGCAAGCCGCAACGCATCCGGCAGCATCTTCGGGCGCGCCGCCGGCGATCATATCGAGGCTTCAGCGCGAGGCCAGAATTTCTCGGCCAACCTGTCGCTGACCACTCGCGGCAACCGGCAGATCGTCTCGATCCTCCCGGAGGGAACCGACGTGCGCGCGGTGTCGCTGGCGCTTGACCGGCGCTAGATCGCTTCGATATCACGCAGGCAGGCCTGCGTCAGCGGCATGCGCTCGCCGATGTGACGCTGCTCGCGGCAATCCATGTTGAGCGCGAACACGGTCCGCGCCTCGCCCTTTTCCGCCCAGCCGACCATCCAGCCGAGCGAGGGTTGGCCACGCTCGGCGCCCAAAAGTCCGGACTTGGCGCGGATGATGGTGTCGCCCACTTTCGTCACCGGCAGGATGTCGCGCACGAGCTCCTGACTGCGCCCTGAGATCGGCAGCACGCCGCGGCGCAAGCGGTCAAGGAAATCGACCTGCTGGACCGGGTCGATACGCAGCTTTCCGGTCAGCCAGAACTGGTCGATGCCGCCGCCGATGTCCTTGTTGCCGTAGTCGAGCAGAGTGACATATGTCTGCATCCGCTCTTCCCCGATGCGGCGCGCGATCTCCTGATAGACCGGCACGGCGGAGGCCGCGATCGCGCTGCGCAGGGTGTGGTCCTTGTTCCACGCCTCGATTGGGCGCTTGACGCCATCCCACTTGAAGACGTCCTTGTCGGGATCCTCGACCACGCCGGTCTCGAGCGCGATCAGCGAGTTGGCCACCTTGAAGGTCGAGGCGGGAAGCTTTCCCTCCCCGGAACGCGTCTTGTCGCTGGCGATGATGAGATATTCGTCGACCTTGTAACCGACGAAGGTGCCTTCCGTGCCGGCGTCGGCAAAATGCCTTGCGAGGCTCTCGCGGATTTCACTGCGTTGCGGCGCGACGTCGGCAAGGCTGCGCCCGGGCAGAAGGCTGGCTGCAGCGAAAAGGCCGAGCGCATGACGACGATGGATCATCGCGGGTCTCAAATCGCGTTGGCGGGGCGGGGCGGAGAATGCCTGCGCCATCGTGGTGAAAGGATGGCGGAAAGGAAATGCTATTTGCGCTGTTTTGTCAGCCTGAGCACGAAGATCAGGACCTCGGCGACCGCCTTGTAGAGCTCGGCGGGGATTTCCTCGCCCAACTCGACGTTGGACAGCGCGCCCGCCAGCACCTCGTTCTCCTCGATCGGAATGTCGTGGGCTTTCGCCACCTCGATGATCTTCCTGCCGATCGCACCCTTGCCCTTGGCGACCACGCGCGGCGCGCCGCTGCGGTCGTAATGCAGCGCGACGGCGAGCTGGTTCCTGGTCTCGACGCTCATAACGCGCGATCCAGGAAATGGCCGGCCCTGGCCGGCTGCGACATCGGCGGCGTGCCCTGGCGGATCACGATATCGCCGGGAGCAAGCTCGGCTTGCGTCAGCGCCTGGCTGAGCTCGGCTGCGCCGGCACGCAACTGCGCCGCGGTCTGCGGCCGTTCCGCCCACATCCGCACCGAGGTGCGCTCGCCGGAATAGGCGATCAGCACATGCACGGGACCGGCCGGTTCGACATCGAGCGAGAAGCGCGCGCGCCACACGCGTTTTGCGGGATCGATATCGTTGCCGCCGCCGTCGCGCGAAATCTCGAACTGCGCCATCGCGGTTCCCTGCGGCGTCGCGAACGGAATCTCGAAATTCCAGCGCGGCGTCGACGGATCGACGCGCGGGCTCGTTGCATCCGGCCGATCCGGCAGGGATGCCACCTGCAGCAATGTCTGGCGCGCGAGCGCAGCATCAGTGTCGTCGAGAAGATGTCGCACCGTGGTGGCGAGCGGCGCGTTGGGCGCAATCGAAGGCGCGGCCACCGGCTGTGCCGATGGCGAGGCGCCGCGGAACGGCGGCGGCGGCGTGTTGGTGCGGACAGTTGCGTCCGCGCTGCGGCCATCCTGCAGGATGACGGTCGCGGTCGAGGGGCTGCCGGCAGCGCGCGGGATTTCCTGCAACGCCTCCTGCAACAGGTTCAGCGCGGCACCCGGCGTCACCGATCTTGGACCGGCGCTGAGCAAGGCCTCGGTCAAGAGCAGCTTTGTGCTGGTCCCCAATGCCGCTTCGTCGAGAGAGGCTGTGCGCACCAGCGGCGGAAGAATGTCGTGGCCGTCGATCTCCACCGCTTGCAACGGGGCGAGCGCGGGCGATGCGGTCGTTTGCTGGACGGCCGCAGGCGCGACCGGGCCGGCAGATGAAGCCCGGACAGCGGGCGTAATTGACGTTTCCGGCGGGGCGACGGCGGTTGCGAGTGTCTGCCGCAGCACGATCAGCGCGGCCTTGAGATCAGGGACGCCACCCGCAGTCGGCGTCGATCCGGTGGCAAGGGATGCCTCCAGGAAAAGTCCCGACTTTTGAAAGGCGGTCTGGATGTCGCCGCCGGTGAGATTTGGATCGAGGCTTGTCTGTTGCGCCAGCACCTGCAAGACCGCCTGCTGCAGGACCGGCGGCAGGCCTGTCGACGTCGCGACCGCGTCGAGATTGGCAAACAGGGGGCCAAGACTTTGCTGCTGGCTCGCGGCCGTTTCGCTCGCGACCGATACTGCGATCCGCTCGAGCGGCGTCAGCGGATCGCCTGGCGCTGTTGTCAAGGCTGAAGGTGCGGCTGGAGGCGAGACCGGCGCGTTTGGCGCCAGGCTCGGGGCATCTGCACTAGCACCGGCCCCGGCAGCTCCCTGCCCGACCACGGACAGCCGGATCGTTCCGCTGTCGGCCTGCGACACCGCAAGCTGCAGGTTCTGGCCCGCGTTAAGCGGAATTTCCGAGAGCACGTCGATGGTCAGACCCGCGATCGCGATCTGCACCAGGTTGTCCGCGGCTGCGACCACCTGCGCGTTCACCACCGTTCCCGGCTGCAACACGATGCCGGTGGCAGCGCCGCCCACGGGCTGCGTGGCAATCACGGGAAGTGACGGGTTGACGGTCAGGGCCATGCTTGACGCTAGCGCACGGCCCGTAAACCCGTCGTTAACCCAGCGCCGCAAACGCCTGCAAAATGCGCACCGCCGCGCGGAAATCCGCCTGTCGCGCGGCGCGGCGGCTCAGGACTTCCTCGTCCTGGCCCCACTGCTCGGCATTGAAATCCTCATCGACATGCGCGGCGGCCCAGACTGCGTCCGCATCGAGCCGGCCATGCGCCAGCGCGAGCGCGAGCAGTGCCGAGCCGGTCAGCGTGGTGATGACATGGGTCGCCGCAACCGACCAGGGATTTTGCGGCAGCGCCGCGCGCGCCGCCTCTACCGCTTGATCGGGCTGGCGCACATGCACCACGCCTTCGGCAAGAATGAAGTGCGCGCCAAACCTGTCGGCAGCCCAGAACACCACGGGGTCCCAATGTCTTGCTTCGCGCACCACCAGTGCCTCGGGATGGCCGGCGCGATAGAACACCAGATCCGATTGCAGATATCTGGCAACATCGTCGCGAACGAGCTGAACCCGGTCCACCACGGCCTCGACGACACTGTTGGCAAAACGCGTCATCGGCATTGTCAGCGGATCAATCGTCTCTCTCTGCGCCTGCCATTCGGCAGCGACCGCGTCGGCGATCTCGCGGACAGGGATAATGACGACGCGGCCCGACGGTGTCTTGATCGGCCTGCCGTCAAGCGTGACGGAAAATCCGCCGTCTGCCTCGGCGACGCCAGCCTCGGCATAGACGCGCTTCTTCCGAGGTGCACGCGTATTGCGCCGCGCCGCCTCCTGCGGATCGAGCGGCGATTGGCCGGCCACCTCATCGAATAGTTCACGCATCGGCGATTTGCGTCCATCGTTGCGTCATGGGAGCCTCCAAGTTACGACAAGCCGGCGGCCGAATAAAGCAAACCCACCGTGAAGAGGATTTTTGCCGCGATTCTGCTCCTCGTCGGCCTCGGCATATCGGCCGGGGCGGGATTTCGCACGCCGGAATCGCTGGTCCGCAATGTCTACGCCTATTACGGCGACGGTGCGCCGGATTTTTCGAGGGGCCTGCCGCGCGATGACGAGACCGCGCGAAAATTCTTCGATACCAGCCTGCGCACGGCCTGGACCGCGCCGCGCCGCGAGCCCTATGATTTCCTGGTGCAGGGCACGAGCTGGAAGCTCGGGGCGATCTCGATCGCCATCCTCCGAAAACAGTTCGACAAGACCTATGTCAACGTGGCCTTCGACAATCAGGGGCGCACCGTGACGCTGAACTTCATCCTGGTCAACGACCGCGACGGCTGGGTGATCACGGATATCGAGAGCCCGCATGATTCGTTGCGGGCGTTCCTCGAGCAGTTCAAGAATTGATAGCGGCTCACGCAGCTTCGCGGATACGCTTTGCCAAATTATTCTTCAGGCGCGTGCTCGATCGGATCGAAGCGGTCGGCTTCGAGCCCGAGCAGGTTCCACGATTGCAACATATGCGGCGGCAGCGGCGCGGTGACGTCGATCACCCCGCCGCGCGGATGCGGGATCACGATGCGACGCGCCAGAAGATGCAGGCGATTCTGCAACCCGCCCGGAAGCTCCCAGTTTTCCTTGGTAAAGTATTTGGGATCGCCGACGATGGCGTGATCAATGTGGGCCATATGCGCGCGCAATTGATGGGTACGCCCGGTCACCGGCTTCAGCGAGACCCAGGCAAGCTTGCTCGCGGATGCCTCGACGACGGCATAATAGGTCACGGCATGGCTTGCGCCCTCCTCACCATGGGCGGCGATGCGCATGATGGTGTCTTCCTCGCCCTCCTCCTTCGCGAGATAGGTCGAGATGCGGCCCTGCTTCGGCTTCGGTACGCCCGCAACCAGCGCCCAATAGATCTTTCGTGCCGATCGATGCCGGAACGAGCCGGTTAGCGCAGTGGCGGCAAAACGCGTCTTTGCGACCAGCAGGCAGCCCGAGGTTTCCTTGTCCAGCCGATGCACCAGGCGCGGCTTCTGGCCTTTGCTGTCGCGCATCACCTCCAGCATCTGGTCGACATGCCGCGTGGTGCCCGAGCCGCCCTGCACCGCAAGGCCTGCGGGCTTGTTCAGCACGAGCACGTCGTCGTCCTCGTAGAGCGTCATGTCCTTCAACGCCTGAAGCGTCTTCGTCTCAGCCTCCGAGAGCGCACCGGCCGCCTTCGGCGCGTCGAGCCGAAGCGGCGGAATGCGGACGCTCTGGCCGGCATTGAGGCGGTCCTTGCTGTCGACGCGCTTGCCATCGACCCGCAGCTCGCCTTTGCGGACGATGCGCTGGATGTGGGAAAACGACAGCCCCGGAAACCGCGCTTCCAGGAAGCGATCGACCCGCATGTTGTCCTCGTCCGCCGTCACCGCGACGGTCTGGACTTTGGTCGGAAGTTGCGGCGAGTCGGCTATGGGCTTTGGAGGTTCTGCCGCGAATGAAGGCCGCGGTTTTCGGCGTTCCTCGATTCCCTCATGACGCCGCTCGGAAAAGCGTGGAGGCTTGCCGGCGACGCGCTGCTCGGGCGCACGATGGGTCTTCGCGCGCCCGCCGTCATGGCGGTCCGGGCGCGCCCTATTGCCTCGATCGGCGGCGGATACAGTTCTCTTGATGCGGCGGCTCATACTGGTTCCGTAGCTCAAAACCCTCGAAGCGTCACGGCAAATTCACATTGCGCGCGTGGCTAAAGCACGGCGGCCTAACGCAATTGACACCGTGGGGACCGTAGCGCATAGTTTTATCGGGTGGATACGACCCGCTGCTTGCGCCCGTCAGGGTACGGTGAACGTATCAAGCCGCTTCAGGCCTCCTTTGCCCCAAGCGAACGAGTCAGTAACGCAAGCACCTGATGATTTCTCGTTCGCTGATGCAGAGGACAAACCATGCGCGATTTCCGCGACGCCAAGGCTATGGCGCAGACCCTGCGCGAAGCCCTCAAGGCAAAATCGATCTCTCTGACCCACAGCGAAAGTCTTGAGCTGATCGCCCGGACTTTCGGTGTCCACGACTGGAACGTGCTCGCTGCAGCTATAATGGCAAGCCGGCCAGCGCTTGGCCAGCCTGAGAAAGCGCCGACCTCATTGCTCAATGGCAGCGTCGAGCTACCGGTCACGCCGATGCGGGACGTCGTGTTCTTTCCGCAGTTGATCTCGCCGATCTTCGTCGGGCGCGATAAGACTCGGCGTGCGCTCACCAGCGCCGCCGCCGGCGACGGCCGCATCTTCGTGGTTACGCAAAGGCAAGCAACCGACGACGACCCCGATTTCAGCGCGCTCTATTCGGTAGGCGTCCTTGCCGACATTATCCACCTCGCCGAGCTACCGAACGGAAACCTGCGCGTGAAGGTCTCCTGCGCCGAAAGAGCCGCCATCGTCAGGCCACTCGATCGTGACTTTCTCGCGGCTGAAGTTGCGCCGATCGAGGAAGTTCACGCCTCGGACGCAGAAGCTTTCGCGCTGATGCGCGAGCTTTTCGACGCGTATCAAGGGTATACCAAATCAGCTCCGCCCCAATCCCTCTATCGCTACGCCAGGGAGCCCGGCGTGCTCGCCGATGTCGTCGCTCAACTGCTCGAGCTCGGCATCGAAAGAATGCAGCAAATCCTTGAGACCAACGATGTGATCGTGAGGCTCGAAACCATTCTGGCTTGGATGAAGGCCGGACCTCCCGCTGCAGCTTAGCAGCGCCAAAGGTTGGCGTGTTACGGCCGTCATTGCGAGCGAAGCGAAGCAATCCAGAGCCTCGCCCAAGATTGCTTCGTCGCTATCGCTCCTCGCAATGACTTCGATGACTGGGTTACTTCTCGCCCCGCTCCCTCCTCAGCTTCGCCCAGTAGTCCAGTCGCTTCCTGATCTCGCGCTCGAAGCCGCGCTCGGGCGGGTCGTAGAAGGTCCGCCGCCCCAGCGCTTCCGGGAAATAGTCCTGGCCGGAAAAGGCGTCGGGCGCGTCGTGGTCGTATTCATAGCCGGTACCGTAGCCCTCCTCCTGCATCAATCGGGTCGGCGCATTCAGGATGTGTTTTGGCGGCAGGAGCGAACCCGCCTCCTTTGCCGTGCGCTTGGCGGCGCCGAATGCGGTGTAGACGGCGTTCGATTTCGGCGCGGTCGCGACATAGATAACGGCCTGGGCGATTGCGAGTTCGCCCTCGGGCGAGCCCAGGAAATCGTAGGCATCCTTGGCGGCGTTGGCGACGACGAGAGCCTGAGGATCGGCAAGCCCGATATCCTCCACCGCCATGCGCACCACGCGCCGTGCCAGAAACAGCGGGTCTTCGCCGGCATCCAGCATGCGCGCGAGATAATAGAGCGCGGCATCCGGATCGGAGCCGCGCACCGCCTTATGCAGCGCCGAAATCAGATTGTAGTGGCCGTCGGCGGATTTGTCGTAGATCGGTGCGCGCCGCTGCAAAATCTCCTGAAGCTGCGCCGCGTTGAAGATTTCGCCACCGCGCGCGGAGCGCCAGACTTCCTCGACCAGCGTGAGCGCGGCACGCCCGTCGCCATCGGCCATGCGCACCAGCACGGCACGCGCCTCCGCATCGAGCGGCAGCTTCTTGCCTTCGACCTTCTCGGCATGCGCGAACAGCTTTTCGATCGCAGCCGCATCGAGGGAGTGAAACACCAAGACCCGCGCCCGCGAGAGCAGCGCCGCGTTGAGCTCGAAGGAGGGATTTTCGGTGGTGGCGCCGACCAGCACGACCGTGCCGTCCTCCATCACAGGCAGGAAGGAATCCTGCTGCGCGCGATTGAACCTGTGCACCTCGTCCACGAACAGCAGCGTCCCCTTGCCCGTCTCGCGCCGCGCGCGCGCCGCATCGAACGCCTTCTTGAGATCGGCGACACCGGAAAACACCGCCGAGAGCTGCTCGAAATGCAGCTCGGTGGCGTCGGCCAGGAGCCGCGCCACCGTGGTCTTGCCGGTGCCCGGCGGTCCCCAGAAGATCAGCGAACCCAGCGTGCGGGTCTCCAGCATCCGCGTCAGCGCGCCGTCGGGCCCGAGAATGTGATCCTGACCGACGACTTCACCGAGCGTTTGCGGACGCAGCCGGTCGGGAAGCGGGCGCGGCGCATCCTGCTCAAGGCCGGCGGCCGCGAACAGGTTTTTTTCCTGTTGTGGTCGTTTCGGACTCATCCACCCAGCGTGACGTTGATCTGCTGGCCGCCGCGCACCAGGACGATACGCCAGAGCCGCGCCGACTGGCTGGTCGCCTTTTCCAGATCGGCGGTCTTGCCGACCTTGGTGTTGTTGACCGCAACGATGATGTCGCCTTTCTGGAAGCCGACCTGACCGGCGGTGGAATCGTCGCCGATTTCGGTGATCACCACGCCTTCGGTGTCGGCGTCGAGATGCAGTTCGTCTGCGACCGCCGGCGAGATGTTGGAGACCTTGGCACCCTGGAACGGTGAGCGCGTCGTCAACGTGATTTCGTTGCGCCCGCTGTCAGGCGCAGTCTCGAGCGGCACCACGACGCGGATCGGCTTGCCGCCACGCTGCACGTCAACCTGTGACGTACCGCCGAGCGAGTGGGTCGCAAAGCGGTAGTCGAAGGCATTGGGGTCTTCGATCGTCTGCCCGTCGATTGCCGTGATCAGGTCTGACGACTTGAGCCCCGCGCGCGCCGCAGGACTGCCGGGGACGACGCTTGCGACCAGCGCGCCCGATGGCGTCTTCAGCCCGAGGCTTTCGGCGATCTCGGGCGTCACGACCTGCAACTTCGCGCCGAGCCACGGCCGCCTCACGGCCTTGCCGCCACTCTTGGCGGACGCCACCACCACGCGCACCATGTTGGCCGGAATCGCAAAGCCGATGCCCTGCGAGCCGCCGGAACGCGAATAGATCGCGCTGTTGATGCCGACCAGGCGCCCGGTCATGTCGACCAGCGCGCCGCCGGAGTTGCCGGGATTGATCGCCGCATCGGTCTGGATGAAGAACTGGTAGTCGGTGATACCGACCTGCGTGCGCGCAAGCGCCGAGATGATGCCGTGCGTCACGGTCTGACCGACGCCAAACGGGTTGCCGATCGCGAGCACGACGTCGCCGACCATCAATTCATCGGAATTGGCGAAATCGAGCGTCGGGAATTTCTCACGCACGTCCTTCAGGCGGAGCACCGCCAGATCGGAGCGCGGGTCCTTGAGCATGATCTCGGCCTCGAACTCGCGCTTGTCGGCGAGCGACACCTTGACCTGATCGGCGCCCTCGATGACATGCACGTTGGTGACGACGAGGCCGGAGGGATCGACCATCACGCCGGAGCCCAACGAACGCTGCATCTGCTCCTGCTGCCCGCCCGGCAAACCGAAGAAGCGGCGGAAGATCGGGTCGTCCAGGAACGGATTGTGGTTTTGCACGATCTTGGCGGCGTAGACATTGACGACCGCCGGCTGCACCCGCTGCACGACCGGCGCATAGGACAGCCTGATGTCGGCGGGCGATGTCGGCACGCGGCGGTCCTGCGCCAATGCAGCCGTTGCGGCAAAGGCCGAAAGAAGCAACACAGCCAAAGAGCGGATCAACGTCATGAGAAATCCCTGACAAGCATGGCCCTGAGAGGCCGGGAAACGGTTTGCGAGGCGCGATCGTTACGCAGCGTGTTTGCGGAGCCGGGCCTCGGGCGCCGCGCAGGATAGCCTTTCCTGATGGCTCTCGCCCCAGGTTCGGCGTTTCAACGACTTTTGCGGCCTTTTCCCGATCGTATCCAAGCAGGGACTATATCTCCCAATTTACCGTACTTGCCAAGATGGGGCAGTAACGACATGTAATTGCGCGCCGAGTACAGGGAGAACAGACATGAAGGCCGTTGGATACCAGAAATCGCTGCCAATCGATGACAAAGACGCGCTCCTCGATTTCGAGACTGCAAGACCGGAACCCAAAGGGCGCGACATCCGCGTCGCAGTCAAAGCCATCTCGGCCAATCCGGTCGACTACAAGGTGCGCAAGCGCGCCGCTCCCCCTGCTGGCGAGTACAAGATTCTGGGCTTCGATGCCGCCGGGATCGTCGATGCGGTCGGGCCTGACGTCAGCCTCTTCAAGCCGGGCGATGAGGTGTTTTACGCAGGCTCGATCCTGCGCCAGGGCACGAATAGCGAGTTTCATCTGGTCGATGAGCGCATCGTTGGCCACAAGCCGAAGACGCTCTCCTTCGCGCAGGCTGCAGCACTGCCGCTGACCTCGCTCACCGCCTGGGAATTGCTGTTCGATCGCCTAGGCGCCGTGCCCGGCAAGAGCCTCGATCCGCGCACGCTCCTGATCGTGGGCGGCGCCGGCGGCGTCGGCTCGATCCTGATCCAGCTTGCGCGCCGGTTGACCGGCCTTAACGTGGTTGCCACCGCCACGCGGCCGGAGTCGCAGAAGTGGTGCCTCGAGCTCGGCGCGCACGCCGTGGTCGATCACGCAAAACCGCTGAAGGAGCAGATCGAGAAACTGAAAGCGCCGCCGGTCGCGCTGGTTGCAAGCCTCACCAACACCGGCGAGCACTACAAGGCAATCGCCGAGTTCATGGCGCCGCAGGGCAAGTACGGCCTGATCGACGACCCCGCCGAATTCAATGTCGCCGTGTTCAAGGGCAAGGCGATCTCGGTGCACTGGGAATCGATGTTCACGCGCTCGTCGTTCCAGACCCCTGACATGATCGCCCAACACAATCTGCTCGACGATGTCTCGGATCTCATCGACAAGGGCGTGCTGCGCACCACGATGGACCAGGCCTTTGGCACCATCAACGCCGCGAATCTCAAGCGCGCGCACGCACTGCTCGAAAGCGGCAAATCGCGCGGCAAGATCGTGCTGGAAGGGTGGTGACACAGCTTCCGATCGTGCCGATCACTTGAAGCATCAAGGCATTGACCATGGCCAATTTGTAATCCGTCCCGACCGAACGGTTGCCTTTGTCGCGTCGACCAACCTCTACGAGACAAACGAGATCGCCATGAAACAACTTGCCTTCAAACACCTCATGTTGGTCGGAAGCCTTCTTGCCGCTTCATCGGCAAGCGCGGCCACTTACGATTACACGCTCCATTTTGACTATATCGGCAAACCGGCGCTGGCAGACTCCCAAGTCGACCCCCAGTTGCAGGCTGACACGGCCACCTGCGACGCAACCGTCGGCGACCAATACGGAGCACCATCGCGGAGTTATCGCGCCTGCATGCTGCAGCACGGCTGGAAGTATACGTTCTTGACGCGGACCAAGGTGCGGGCGGCCCCCGCGGACCCCTTCTTCAGTTCCACTGTCAAGCTGAAGCCCGGCCACTTCATCGACCGCAACACCGGCCTGGACTGCCCACATGAAGGCAGCATTAACGATTGTGACTACCCTAGGCCAGGACAACAAAAAGGCGGCGCGAAGAGCGCCGCCTGAAATTCGAGATCTTGCGCGAGTTTGCTACGCGGCTTCCGCTTCCGCCTTGTCGGCGGCCGGACCGGAATCCTGGCCCTTGGCGTCGACGTCGCGGTCGACGAATTCGATCACCGCCATCGCCGCGTTGTCGCCGTAGCGGAAGCCCGCCTTGATGATGCGGGTGTAGCCGCCATGGCGATCCCTGTAGCGGGGCGCCAGCGTGTCGAACAGTTTCTTGACCTGATCGATATCGCGCAATTCCGAGATCGCCTGCCGGCGCAGCGCAAGCCCGCCCTTCTTGCCGAGCGTGACGAGCTTCTCGACGATCGGGCGCAATTCCTTTGCCTTCGGCAGCGTGGTGACGATCTGCTCGTGCTTGATCAGAGCCGCCGCCATGTTGGCAAACATCGCGCGCCGATGCTCGGCGGTGCGGTTGAGCTTCCGGTGAACACGTCCGTGACGCATTTTTCTATTCCCTGTCTTCTGTTTGCCGCGACGCTTCGTCGGACATGCTGCTCAGGTGGGCTGCCTGCGTTCGCCCTGTCATTCCGGGGCGCGCGCGAGCGCGAACCCGGAATCTCGAGATTCCGGATCGCCGCTTCGCGACGTCCGGAATGACGCACTTAGTAATGATCCTCGAAGCGCTTGGCGAGCTCGTCGATGTTCTCCGGCGGCCAGCCCGGCACTTCCATGCCGAGATGCAGGCCCATCTGGGCCAGCACTTCCTTGATCTCGTTCAGCGACTTGCGGCCGAAATTCGGGGTGCGCAGCATCTCCGCTTCCGACTTCTGCACGAGGTCGCCGATATAGACGATGTTGTCGTTCTTCAGGCAGTTGGCCGAACGCACCGACAGCTCGAGCTCGTCGACCTTCTTGAGGAAGGCCGGGTTGAAGGCGAGATCGGGAATGATCTCCTGGGTGACTTCCTTGCGCGGCTCCTCGAAGTTGACGAACACGTTGAGCTGGTCCTGCAGGATGCGCGCGGCGTAGGCGACCGCATCCTCCGGCGAGATCGCGCCGTTGGTCTCGATCGTCATGGTCAGCTTGTCGTAATCGAGGATCTGGCCCTCGCGGGTATTCTCCACCTTGTAGGAGACCTTGCGCACCGGCGAGAACAGGCTGTCGACCGGGATCAGGCCGATCGGCGCATCCTCGGGACGGTTGCGCTCGGCGGGCACGTAGCCCTTGCCGGTCGTGACCGTGAACTCCATGCGGATCTCGGCACCATCGTCGAGCGTGCAGATCTGCAGCTCCGGATTGAGCACCACGACGTCGCCGACGGTCTGGATGTCGCCGGCGGTGACCGCGCCGGGACCCTGCTTCTTCACGACCATGCGCTTGGGGCCTTCGCCCTGCATCTTGATCGAGATATCCTTGATGTTCAGCACGATGTCGGTGACGTCCTCGCGGACGCCGGCGATCGAGGAGAACTCGTGCAGCACGCCGTCGATATGCACCGACTGCACCGCAGCGCCCTGCAGCGAGGACAGTAGGATGCGACGCAGCGCGTTGCCGAGCGTCTGTCCGAAGCCGCGCTCGAGCGGCTCGGCGACCAGCGTCGCAAAGCGCGTCGAGTCGCCGCCCGGAGTTACCTGCAGCTTGTTCGGCCGAATGAGTTCCTGCCAATTTTTCTGGATCGTCACTGTTTCACCCTCAGGCCAGCATGTCGTCTGGCGTTCGAGAAGCGCGGATCAGTCCGCTCAAAACATTGCAAAAGCGTCTTTGCGGGCGGCGACGCCACCCGCTGCGAGGTCAAACCCGCCGCCGCTTGCGCGGACGGCAGCCATTATGCGGGATTGTCGTCACGTCGCGGATCGAGGTGACGGTGAAGCCCGCAGCCTGCAGCGCGCGCAGCGCCGACTCGCGGCCCGAACCGGGACCGGCGACCTCGACTTCCAGCGTGCGCATGCCGTGTTCCTGCGCCTTCTTGGAAACGTCCTCCGCCGCGACCTGCGCGGCATAGGGAGTCGATTTGCGCGACCCCTTGAACCCCATCGTTCCCGCCGACGACCAGGCAATGGTGTTGCCCTGCGCGTCGGAGATGGTGATGGTGGTGTTGTTGAACGACGAGTTCACATGCGCCACGCCGGATGCGATGTTCTTGCGCTCTCTGCGGCGGACGCGAGTGGCTTCCTTGCCCATTTCCAAAAACCCTTCCTAAGATCTCAACGCCGCCGTCGTGCCAGCGGCTACACCTCGATGAGCGAATGGTGAGTGGCGAATAGCGAATAGGAATCCCTACTCGCTATTCGCCATTCCCTATTCGCCAAACTACTTCTTCTTGCCGGCGATCGCCTTGGCCGGCCCCTTGCGCGTACGCGCGTTGGTATGCGTGCGCTGACCGCGCACCGGCAGACCGCGGCGATGACGCAGGCCGCGATAGCAGCCGAGGTCCATCAGCCGCTTGATGTTGATGCCGGTCTCGCGGCGAAGGTCGCCCTCCACCACATAGTCGCGGTCGATCACTTCACGGATTTGCAGGACTTCCTGATCGCTCAACTGAGCGACACGGCGATCCTCGGGGATCTTGACCTTCTCCATGATCTCGGCCGCGATCTTCGGGCCGATGCCATGAATGTATTGAAGCGCGATCTGCACGCGCTTGTTGGTCGGGATGTTCACGCCGGCAATACGGGCCACGAATTTCTCTCCTGTCGCCGATCCTTTTCTCGGAGCGGCTGTCTGTTTCTTCGATCTCGGGCAGGTGTCCGCAAACGCGAACACGACGCCCCGCCCCTTCTGCTCCGGGGTCCGGCGTCGTCTTGAAAACTATCCGACTTGGATGCCGCGCTTATTAATGGATCACTTGCGCTTTCGTCAACCAATTCTACGCCTTAGCTCGCTTTTTCGTGACCTTTTTCGCCGGCCGCCGAACGGCCTTGGCAGCCGCCTTTTTGGGCCGCTTTACAGCCCGTTTGCCGGCCCTGGGAGCCGGTCTGGCAGCCTTTTTGGCCTTGGCGCCACCCTTTGGACCGCCTTTCGCATCCCCCTTGGCGGCCGGTTTGGCGCCCTTTGAAGCAACTCGGGCAGACGGCCGGGAACCCCGCCGGGGGGCGGAGGGCCTGGTTGCGGGCTTATTGTCCACAGCCTCGATTGCGGACAGAACCCGGCTGATCTCCCGGCTCACCTCCTCGATGGTCATCATGCCGTCGACGGTCAGAAGCTTGCGCCGGTCCGAGTAGTAATGGATCAGCGGCTCGGTCTGGGCGCGGTATGCCGCAAGCCGCTTGATCAAAACCTCCGGCGTGTCGTCGGGCCTGACCGCCTCGCCGCGCGCCCGCGTCTCCGCCGCGCGGGTCTCGATGCGCTGCAACAGTACGCCTTCATTGACGCGCAGCTCGACGACCGCATCGAGCTCCATGTGCTTCTGCTTGAGGAGATCGTCGAGTTCCTCGGCCTGGCGCACGGTGCGCGGAAAACCGTCGAGAATAAAACCATTTACGGCGTCCGGCTGCTCGATCCTGTCGGAGATTATCCCGACCACGATCTCATCCGGCACGAGCGCGCCGCTGGCCATGATGTCCTTGGCTTTCAGCCCGACCGGCGTCTGCGCCGCCACCGCCGCGCGCAACATGTCGCCGGTGGAAAGCTGGACGATGCCGTAGCGCTCAACCAGCCGCTGTGCCTGGGTCCCCTTTCCCGAACCCGGCGGTCCCAGAAGTATAATTCTCATTGGCGTCCGCCCCCGGATAGCTGCGCGATGTGTCGCGCACCTGCTTTTGAATATCAAGAATAGTGCAAACCACAATCAGCGCCGATCCACCACCGATATTATATGGCAGCGCCATGCCGGCAACCACCAAGGCTTCCGGAATCATCGACACGGCGACGAGTTAGACGGCTCCGATGACCGTCGTCAACGACACGCCGCTCACAAGAAAGCCGAAGGTCCCACCATACGTTGCTTGGAGCAACCGGCTGAGCTCGTCCTGATCGACGCCCGGCACCGGAAGATAGCCCCCCAGCCGAAAAACGAGCAGCGCGCCGATCGTGATGGCGATGCGGCGCGCGAGTGCATTGGATCTGACATTCGAGACCGATCTGCCGTCTGACATTCGCAACGAACCCCTTTCGGATTGCGAATGTTAGATGCGGCCGCCCCGCCGCGAGTTCATCGACGGCGGCCCCTCAATTTCGACTTCCTGATCAGCCCCTCATATTGATGGGCGAGCAGATAGCCCTGCACCTGCGCCACCGTATCCATGGTCACGCTGACCACGATCAACAGCGAGGTGCCGCCGAAATAGAACGGCACGGAGGCGTAGGAGATCAGGATTTCGGGGATCAGGCAGACGATCGCGAGATAAATCGCGCCGACCACGGTAATGCGGGAGAGCACGTAGTCGATGTATTCCGCGGTGCGCTCGCCCGGACGGATGCCCGGGATGAAGCCGCCATGCTTCTTCAGATTGTCGGCGGTCTCGGTCGGGTTGAACACGATCGCGGTGTAGAAGAAGGCAAAGAATACGATCAGCCCGAGATAGAGCATCAAAAACAGCGGCCGGCCGTGGCCAAGCTGGGTCGTGATCCACTGGAACCATTCCGGGCCCTTGCCGGCATTGAACTGGCTGACCGTGGTCGGCAACAACAATAGCGACGAGGCGAAGATCGGCGGAATGACGCCCGATGTATTCAGCTTCAGCGGCAGATGCGAAGATTGTCCCTCGAACATCTTGTTGCCGACCTGGCGCTTCGGATACTGGATCAGGAGCCTTCGCTGCGCGCGTTCCATGAACACGATGAAAGCGATCACGGCGACCGCCATGACGATCACGATCAGGATCAGCCCGGTCGAGAGCGCGCCTTGGCGGCCGAGTTCCAGCATGTTTGCAAGCGCCGCAGGCAATTCGGCGACGATGCCCGACAGGATAATCAACGAGATGCCGTTGCCGATGCCGCGCGAGGTGATCTGCTCGCCGAGCCACATCAGGAAGACGGTGCCGCCGGTCAGCGTGATTGCGGTCGAGAGGCGGAAGAACAGGCCGGGATCGGTCACCACATTGCCGGCGCCCTCGAGTCCGACCGCGATGCCATAGGACTGGACCGCGGCGAGCAACACGGTGAGATAGCGGGTGTACTGGTTCAGCGTCTTGCGGCCGGCCTCGCCTTCCTTCTTCAGCGCCTCGAGCTGCGGCGACACCGTGGTGAGCAACTGAATGATGATCGATGCCGAGATGTACGGCATGATGTTCAGCGCGAAGATCGCCATGCGGTGGATGCCGCCGCCGGCAAACATGTTGAACATGCCGAGAATGCCGCCGGCCTGCGTCCTGAACACCTGCTCCCAGATGTTGGGATCGATGCCGGGCAGCGGGATGTAGGTGCCGAGGCGGTACACCAAAAGCGCCCCCAGCGTGAACCAGATGCGCTTCTTCAGTTCGTCGGCCTTGGCGAGCGCGCCGAAATTCAGGTTCGCCGCCAGTTGTTCCGCTGCTGAAACCATATTTGGCTTTCTCCCGCCGTCCCCACCGCTACCGTGCCCACCCGTTGAGGCGACCGGCAGACCCGGGGATTATTTGGCGCTCGGCTCCGATAAGTCCACGTCCCAGGGCCTTCAAACCCTCCGCAAAGGCGATCGATGACGCAGATGTTACGCCGCCTTGCCCTCTTCCTTCTTGGCGGGCGCCAGGATCTTGACCGTGCCGCCGGCTTTCTCGACGGCTGCGACCGCGGATTTCGACGCGCCATGAACCTCGATATTGACCTTGGCCTTGATCTCGCCGCGGCCCAGCAGCCGCACGCCATCCTTGGCGCGGCGCAGCACGCGCGACTTCACCAGCGCCTCGGCGTCGATGACAGAGGAGGCGTCGATCCGCTTGGCGTCGATCGCCTGCTGCAGGCGATCGAGGTTGATCTCGACGAATTCGAGCGCGAACACATTGTTGAAGCCGCGCTTGGGCAGCCGCCGATGCAGCGGCATCTGACCGCCTTCAAACGCCTTGATGCGGACGCCGGTACGCGCGGTCTGGCCCTTGCCGCCGCGTCCCGCCTGCTTGCCCTTGCCTGAGCCGATGCCGCGGCCGACGCGCATGCGCTTCTTGCGCGAGCCGGCATTGTCGGCGATATCGCTGAGCTTCATCGCCCTTCTCCTTGTCTTTTGCACATGATCTTCGCCGAAAACCTTTTCGGGATCATGCGCCTTGCCTACTTCTCGTCGACGATGCGGACGAGATGGTGAACCTTTTCGATCATGCCGCGCACCGCCGGCGTGTCCGGCAGCTCGGTAACCCGGCCGATCTTGTTGAGCTTCAACCCGATCAGCGTCGAACGCTGCGAGTGATGGCGGCGGATCGGGCTGCCGATCTGCTCGATCTTGATCGTCTTTGCGGCCATGGTCGTCAAACTCCGAAAAGCGCTTAGTCTGCGGCTGCCTCGGCATCGCCGCCGACGCGGCGGGCCTGCAGTGCGGACACCTTGATGTTGCGGCGCGCCGCGACCGACCGCGGCGAGTCCTGGTTCTTCAGCGCGTTGAAGGTCGCCCGCACCATGTTGTACGGATTGGACGAGCCGATCGACTTCGCCACCACGTCCTGTACGCCGAGCGTCTCGAACACCGCGCGCATCGGACCGCCGGCGATGATGCCGGTGCCGGCGGGAGCCGCGCGCAGATAGACGCGGCCGGCGCCGTGACGGCCGGCGATATCGTGATGGAGCGTCCGGCCTTCGCGCAGCGCCACGCGGGTCAGGTTGCGCTTGGCCGATTCGGTCGCCTTGCGGATCGCCTCCGGCACCTCGCGCGCCTTGCCGTGACCGAAACCGGCCCGGCCCTTCTGGTCGCCGATCACCACCAGCGCCGCAAAGCCGAAGCGCTTGCCGCCCTTGACGACCTTCGCCACGCGATTGATGTGCACGAGCTTGTCGACGAATTCGCTGTCGCGCTCCTCGCGATCCCTGCTCCGTTCGCGTCCGCCGCGTTCGCGTTCAGCTGCCATGATGTGTTCCAATCTCCAGCGAGGTTTTCGCCTCTATCCTCATAAATCCGTTCAAAAGCTCAATCCGCTCTCGCGCGCCGCATCCGCCAGCGCCTTGACGCGGCCGTGATAGAGATAGGCGCCGCGATCGAACACCACTTCCTTGATGCCCTTCTTCGCGGCGCGCTCGGCGAGCAGCTTGCCCACCGCCTTCGCCGCATCGATATTGGCGCCGGTATTGCCGGCCGAGCGCATGTCCTTCTCCAGCGAAGAGGCTGACGCGAGCGTCTCTCCCTTGGCGTCGTCGATCACCTGCGCATAGATGTGCTTGGAAGAGCGGAACACTGACAGCCGCGGACGACCGCCCGCCGAGCGGCGCAACGACAGCCGCACGCGCTGCTTGCGCCGGGCATTCGTAACCTTGTTTCTCGACATCGCCGGCTCCGTTACTTCTTCTTGCCTTCCTTGCGGAAGATGAATTCGTCGACATACTTGACGCCCTTGCCCTTGTAGGGCTCCGGCGGACGATAGGCGCGTATCTCGGCGGCGACCTGGCCGACGCGCTGAATGTCGCTGCCGGTGATCGTGATCTCGGTCGGCTTCGGCACCGCGATCTGGATTCCCTCCGGAATCGGAAAGATAACGTCGTGGCTGTAGCCGAGCGCGAGCTGAAGGTTCTTGCCCTGCATCGCGGCGCGATAGCCGACGCCGGTGATCTCGAGCTTCTTCTCAAAGCCCTTGGTGACGCCGGCGACAAGGTTTGCGATCTGCGCGCGCGCCGTGCCGTAAAGCGCGGTCGCACGGTTGGTATCGACGCGCGGGTTGACCCTGACCACGTTCTTGTCGAGCTTCACCTCGACGTCGTCGTGCACCACGAACTGAAGCTGGCCCTTCGGGCCCTTCATCTTCACGGTCTGGCCTTCGACGGTCGCGGTCACACCCGACGGGATCGTCACCGGCTTCTTGCCAATGCGTGACATGGCTTAAGATTCCTTCCTCAGAACACCGTGAAGAGAATTTCGCCGCCCACATTCGCATCGCGCGCGTCGTGGTCGGCCATGATTCCCTTCGGCGTCGACAACACCGAGATGCCGAGGCCGTTGTTGACCCGCGGCAGGTTCTTCACGGACGCGTAGACCCGACGTCCGGGCTTGGAGACCCGCTCGATCTCGCGGATGACCGGCTCGCCATCGAAATATTTCAGCTCGATCTCGAGCTCGTTGCGCCCGGACGGATGCTCGACGGTGGCATAGCCGCGAATGTAGCCCTCGGCCTTCAGCACCTCGAGCACGTTCTGGCGCATCCTGGAGCCCGGCGACGACACCTTTGACTTCGAGCGCAGCTGCGCGTTGCGGATGCGGGTGATCAGATCGCTAATCGGATCGTGCGTTGACATCGTAAACGACCCTCCTTACCAGCTCGACTTCACGAGCCCGGGAACCAGGCCCTTGGAGCCGAGTTCGCGCAGCGCGATGCGGGACAGCTTGTTCTTGCGATAGTTCGAACGTGGACGACCCGACAGCTCGCAACGCAGCCGGACCCGCGTCGCCGAGGAATTGCGCGGCATGTCGGCGAGCTTCAACGTCGCCGCAAAGCGCTCCTCCATCGGCTTGGTCTTGTCGGCGATGATCGTCTTGAGACGGGCGCGCTTGGCGGCGGCGTTCTTCACCATCCGCTTGCGCCGGTTGTTCTTCTCGACTGAACTCTTCTTTGCCATGCTTGGCTCCTAGGCTTCCGCGTTTGAGAGGCTTGTCAGCATCTCACTGCCGGAACGGGAAATTGAATGCGGCCAACAAGGCACGCGCCTCGTCGTCGGTGCTGGCGGTGGTGCACACGGTGATGTCCATACCCCAGGACTCGCCCGCCTTGTCGAAGTCGATCTCGGGGAAGATGATGTGCTCCTTGATGCCGAGCGAATAATTGCCACGGCCGTCGAAGCTCTTCGGATTGAGGCCGCGGAAGTCGCGCACGCGCGGCAGCGCCACGTTCACCAGCCGATCGACGAACTCGTACATCTTCGCCTTGCGCAGCGTGACCTTGCAGCCGATCGGCTGGTTCTCGCGCAGCTTGTAGGTCGCGATCGCGATCCGCGAATAGGTGACGACCGCCTTCTGGCCCGCGATCAGCGACAGGTCGGCCGCCGCCGTCTCCGCCTTCTTGCGGTCGTTGACGGCCTCGCCGATGCCCATATTGAGCACCACCTTGTCGAGCCGCGGCACCTGCATCACGTTCTGGTAGCCGAACTTCTCGGTCAGCTGGCCGCGGATGCGCTTGTCATATTCCGCGCGAAGGCGCGGCACGTAAGCGGTCTCAGCCATCGATCTCTGCTCCCGTGCTCTTGGCGACGCGCACTTTCGTGCCATTCGCCTGAATCTTGAATCCGATGCGGGTCGGCTTGCCGTCCTTGCCAACATAGGCAAGGTTGGACAGGTGCACCGACGCCTCCTTGGAGATGATGCCGCCTTCCTGGCTCTGGGTCTGCTTCTGGTGGCGCTTCACCAGGTTGATGCCGCGCACCAGCGCCCTGCCCTCCGCGGGACGCACCTCGAACACCTCGCCGGTGCGGCCCTTGTCGCGGCCGGAGAGCACCATCACCTTGTCGCCCTTGCGGATCTTGGCAGCCATCACAGCACCTCCGGCGCGAGCGAAATGATCTTCATGTGGTTCTTGGCGCGCAGCTCGCGCGGCACCGGTCCGAAGATGCGGGTGCCGACCGGCTCGGACTGGTTGTTGATCAGGACGGCCGCGTTGCGGTCGAAGCGGATCACCGAGCCGTCGGGACGGCGGATGTCCTTGCGGACCCGCACCACGACGGCCTTCATGACGTCGCCCTTCTTCACCTTGCCGCGCGGGATCGCTTCCTTGATCGACACGACGATGACGTCGCCGATGGTGGCATAACGGCGCTTGGAGCCACCCAGCACCTTGATACACATGACACGGCGTGCGCCGGAATTGTCGGCCACGTCGAGGTTGGTCTGCATCTGAATCATTGATGCACCTCGTCCTCTTTCTGCGCTTCAATAGCGCCCAAAATTTTTCCCTGACGTCGTCCGGCGGGGCCGGCGGGCCGTCAGGCGGTCTTCTTGTGTTCGCCCCGGACCACGGTCCAGCGCTTCAGTTTCGAGATCGGCTTGGATTCCTCGATCCAAACCGTGTCGCCCGGCTTGAACTGACTGTTCTCGTCATGGGCGTGGTAGTTCTTCGAGCGGCGGATCGTCTTCTTGTAGATCGGATGGGTGAAGCGGCGATCGACGCGCACCACCACCGTCTTTTGCTGCTTGTCGCTGACGACCACGCCCTGCAGGGTCCGTTTCGGCATGGCTTCTTCCTTACTTCTTCGCGGCGCGCTTTTGCGCGGCAATGGTCTTGATGCGGGCGATGTCGCGGCGGGCTTCCTTCAGCCGCGAGGTGTTCTCCAATTGCCCGGTGGCGCGCTGGAAACGCAGGTTGAAGCGCTCCTTCTTCAGGCCGAGGATGGCATCCTCCATCTGATCTTCGCTCATCGCACGGATGTCGTCGACTTTCATCTGGGCCATGACCGTTACTCCGCAATACGTTCGACGAAGCGCGTCTTGATCGGCAGCTTGGCGGCGGCCAGATCCAGCGCCTCGCGCGCCGTCTGCACAGGCACGCCGTCGATCTCGAACAGCACGCGACCGGGCTTCACCCGCACAACCCAGTATTCAGGCGTGCCCTTGCCGGAGCCCATGCGGACTTCGGCCGGCTTCTTCGACACGGGCACGTCCGGAAATACGCGGATCCAGACCCGGCCGGCGCGCTTCATGTGACGGGTCAGCGCGCGGCGCGCGGCCTCGATCTGGCGCGCGGTGACGCGATCGGGCTCGAGTGCCTTCAGCCCGAACTGGCCGAACGACAACGTCGCGCCCGAAGTCGCAACGCCGCGGATACGGCCCTTGTGCGCCTTCCGGAACTTCGTTTTCTTGGGTTGCATCATGGCGTCAAGCCCTCAAACCTTCGTCTTGCCTCAGGCAGCGTCGCGGCGCGGCCGCCCGGTGTCGCCCTCAGCCATTCTCTTGTCCTGCGCCATCGGATCGTGCTCCAGGATTTCACCCTTGAAGATCCAGACCTTGACGCCGCAGGTGCCAAACGTCGTGAACGCGGTGGCCACACCGTAATCGATGTCGGCGCGCAGCGTGTGCAGCGGCACGCGGCCCTCGCGATACCATTCCATGCGGGCGATTTCGGCGCCGCCCAGCCTTCCCGAGCAGTTGATGCGGATCCCTTCGGCGCCAAGCCGCATTGCCGATTGCACCGCGCGCTTCATGGCGCGGCGGAACGCGACACGCCGCTCGAGCTGCTGGGCGATCGATTCGGCGACGAGCGTCGCGTCAAGCTCGGGCTTGCGGATCTCGACGATGTTGATGACGACATCGGAGGCCGTGATGTCGGCGACCTTCTTGCGCAGCTTGTCGATGTCGGCGCCCTTCTTGCCGATCACCACGCCCGGACGCGCCGAGTGGATGGTGACGCGGCACTTCTTGTGCGGGCGTTCGATCACGATGCGCGCAACGGCCGCCTGCTTCAGTTCCTTGTGCAGGATCTCGCGGATCTTGACGTCCTCGTGCAGGAGCTTGCCGTACTCGCCCTTTCCGGCAAACCAGCGCGAATCCCAGGTCCGATTGATGCCGAGACGCAAGCCGATCGGATTGATCTTTTGACCCATCGTTTTCTCCCGCGCCCTTACGCGCTCGCCTCGACCTGACGAACCACGATCGTCAGCTGCGAAAATGGTTTGAACACACGGCCCGAACGGCCACGGCCGCGCGGGGCAAAACGCTTCATCACGATGCCGTTGCCGACATGCGCTTCCGAGACCACGAGATCGTCGACGTCCAGATCATGATTGTTCTCGGCGTTCGCAATCGCCGATTCCAGGCACTTCTTGACGTCGACCGCGATCCGCTTGCGCGAGAACTGCAGGTCGGCAAGCGCAGCAGATGCCTTCCGGCCGCGAATCATCTGGGCGACCAGGTTGAGCTTCTGCGGGCTCACCCGCAGCATCCGGGCGACCGCCTTGGCCTCATTGTCGGCGAGGCTCCGTTCGCGCTTTGGTTTGCTCATCGCTTTACCCTCAAGCCTTCTTGGCTTTCTTGTCGCCCGAATGGCCGTGGAAGGTCCGCGTCGGCGAGAACTCGCCGAACTTGTGACCGACCATTTCCTCGTTGACCGAGACAGGCACGTGCTTCTGGCCGTTGTAGACGCCGAACACGAGGCCGACGAACTGCGGCAGGATGGTCGAGCGACGGCTCCATATCTTGATCACGTCGTGACGGCCGGACGCGCGCGCCGCATCCGCCTTCTTCAGGAGCGACGCTTCGACGAATGGGCCTTTCCAGACTGAACGAACCATGTCCGGGCTTTCCTTACTTCTTCCGCTTGTGGCGGCTTAGGAGAATGAATTTGTTGGTCGACTTGTTGGTGCGGGTCTTCTTGCCCTTGGTCGGCTTGCCCCACGGGGTGACCGGGTGGCGGCCGCCCGAGGTGCGGCCTTCGCCGCCGCCATGCGGGTGGTCGATCGGGTTCATGGAGACGCCGCGGTTATGCGGACGGCGACCCATCCAGCGCTTGCGGCCAGCCTTGCCGATCGAGATGTTCATGTGATCGGGATTCGACACTGCACCGATGGTGGCGCGGCAGCGGCCGTGCACAAGACGCTGCTCGCCCGAGTTCAGGCGAAGGATGACGTAATCCTGGTCGCGGCCGACGATCTGGGCGTAGGTGCCGGCGGAGCGCGCGAGCTGGCCGCCCTTGCCGATCTTGGTCTCGATATTGTGGACGATGCTTCCGATCGGCATGTTGCCGAGCGGCATCACATTGCCCGGCTTCACGTCGACGTGGTTGCCGGCAACGATGGTGTCGCCCACCGCAAGCCGCTGCGGCGCCAGGATATAGGCCTGCTCGCCGTCCTGATACTTGATCAGCGCGATGAATCCGGTGCGGTTCGGATCATATTCCAGCCGCTCGACGGTTGCGGGCACGTCGACCTTGGTGCGCTTGAAATCGACCACGCGGTAGGCCTTCTTGTGGCCGCCGCCCCGGAAGCGCACGGTGATGCGGCCGAGATTGTTGCGGCCGCCGGTCGACAGCTTGCCTTCAGTCAGGGCCTTGACCGGCTTGCCCTTGTAGAGGGCCGAGCGGTCGACCATGATCAGCTGGCGCTGACCGGGCGTCGTCGGATTGTATGTCTTCAGTGCCATCGTCGTTGCGCCTTAGAGTCCGGTGGTCACGTCGATGCGATGGCCCTCTTCGAGGGTCACGATCGCGCGCTTGGTGTCCGACTGCGAGCCGTAATTGCCGCGGAACACCTTGTTCTTGCCCTTGCGCACCAGCGTGTTGACGCTCTTGACCTTGACGTCGAAGAGCTTCTCCACCGCTTCCTTGATCTGCGGCTTGGTGGCCTTCGCCTGCACCTTGAAAAGCACCTTGTTGTGCTCGGAGGCGAGCGTCGCCTTTTCGGTCACGACGGGGGCGACAATGACGTCGTAATGGCGGGGATCGATCGTCTTCATTTGAAGCGCGCCTCCAGCGCATCGATCGCCGCCTTTGTCAGCACCAGCTTCTGGCGACGCAGGATGTCATAGACGTTGATGCCCTGGATCGGCAGCACGTCCATGTTCGGGATGTTGCGAGCCGCGCTGGCAAATCCGTTGTTGAGCTCGGCGCCGTCGACGATCAGAGCGTTGGTAAGGCCGAGACCCGAAAAATGTCCGACCAGCGCCTTGGTCTTGGCGGCCTCCAGCTTGGCCGCCTCGATGACGACGAGATCGCCGTCTTTTGCCTTCGACGACAACGCGTGCTTCAGCGCCAGCGCGCGCACCTTTTTCGGCAGATCGGTCGCATGCGAGCGCACGACCGGACCAAACGCACGGCCGCCGCCGCGGAACTGCGGCACGCGGGCCGAGCCGTGACGCGCACCGCCGGTGCCCTTCTGCTTGTACATCTTCTTGCCGGTGCGCCAGATCTCGGCGCGTCCCTTGGCCTTGTGGGTGCCGGCCTGACGCTTGTTGAGCTGCCACTGCACGCAGCGCGCGATGATGTCGGCGCGCGGCTCGAGACCGAAAATCTCGTCCGAGAGCTCGACCGAGCCGACAGCCTTGCCTTCGAGGGTGGTGACTTTCAGTTCCATCTCACGCCCCCTCCTTCGCGGCCGCTTCCGCAGCTTCCGCGACCTTGAACTTGCCGGGCTTCGGCGCATCCTTCGGCAGCGGCTTCTTCACGGCGTCGCGCACCCTGATCCAGCCGCCCTTGGAGCCCGGCACGGCGCCTTCGACCAGGATCAGGCCGCGCTCGACGTCGGTCTGCACCACGCGCAAATTGAGCGTGGTGATGCGGTCGACACCCATGTGGCCGGGCATCTTCTTGTTCTTCCAGGTCTTGCCGGGATCCTGACGGCCGCCGGTCGAACCGATCGAGCGGTGCGAGATCGAAACGCCGTGGGTGGCGCGCAGGCCGCCGAAATTCCAGCGCTTCATGCCGCCGGCAAAGCCCTTGCCGATCGAGGTGCCGGTGACGTCGACGAACTGGCCGACGACGAAGTGGTCAGCCTGGATCTCGGCGCCCACGGGAATGAGCGAATCCTGCGTGACGCGGAATTCGGCCACCTCGCGCTTCGGCTCGACCTTGGCGACCGCGAACTGGCCGCGCTCGGCCTTGGGCATGTAGACGGTCTTGCGGGTGCCGGCACCGAGCTGCAGGGCGACGTAGCCGTTCTTCTCGGTCGTGCGGTGACTGAGCACCTGGCAGTTGCCAAGCTTTAGCACGGTCACAGGGATATGCTCGCCGGTCTCGGTAAAGACCCGCGTCATCCCGACCTTCTGTGCGATCACTCCGGAGCGCATCTTCGTGCTTCCTGTTCTCTCTGTCCGCATCGAGCGGACCAAAATCCAAACTTAGAGCTTGATCTCGACGTCGACGCCGGCGGCCAGATCGAGCTTCATGAGGGCATCGACGGTCTGCGGGGTCGGATCGACAATGTCGAGAAGGCGCTTGTGGGTGCGCATCTCGAATTGCTCGCGGCTCTTCTTGTCGACATGCGGCGAACGGTTGACGGTGAACTTCTCGATGCGGGTCGGCAGCGGAATGGGTCCGCGAACCTGGGCACCGGTGCGTTTCGCCGTGTTCACGATCTCACGGGTCGACGTATCGAGGATTCGATGGTCGAACGCCTTGAGACGGATGCGAATGTTTTGGCCGTTCATTGCCGTGTCTTTCTCTAGTGAGTGGCGAGTAGCGAATAGCGAATGGAAATCCGCTACTCCCTACTCACTATTCGCTTCTTTACTCGATGATGGAGGCGACGACGCCCGCGCCCACCGTGCGGCCGCCTTCGCGGATCGCGAAGCGCAGCTTCTCTTCCATCGCGATTGGCACGATCAGGTGCACCTCCATCGCGATGTTGTCGCCCGGCATCACCATCTCGGTGCCCTCCGGCAGGTGCACGACACCGGTCACGTCGGTGGTGCGGAAGTAGAACTGCGGACGGTAGTTGGTGAAGAACGGGGTGTGGCGGCCGCCCTCTTCCTTGGTAAGGATGTAGGCCTCGGCCTTGAACTTGGTGTGCGGCTTGACCGAGCCGGGCTTGCACAGCACCTGGCCGCGCTCGACTTCCTCACGCTTGGTGCCGCGCAGCAGCGCGCCGATGTTGTCGCCGGCCTGGCCCTGATCGAGCAGCTTGCGGAACATTTCGACGCCGGTAACCGTGGTCTTCTGCGTGTCGCGCAGACCGACGATCTCGATTTCGTCGCCGACCTTGACGATGCCGCGCTCGACGCGGCCGGTCACCACCGTGCCGCGACCGGAGATCGAGAACACGTCTTCGACCGGCATCAGGAACGGCTGGTCGACCGGACGGTCGGGCTGCGGAATGTACTCGTCGACATTGCGCATCAGCTCGAGGATCGAGTCATGACCGAGCTTCTTGTCGGAATCTTCGAGAGCGGCCAGCGCCGAGCCCTTGACGATCGGGATCTTGTCGCCGGGGAAGTCGTACTTCGAGAGCAGCTCGCGCACCTCGAGCTCGACGAGCTCGAGCAGCTCCGGATCGTCGACCATGTCGCACTTGTTGAGGTACACGACGAGCGCGGGCACGCCGACCTGGCGGGCGAGCAGGATGTGCTCGCGGGTCTGCGGCATCGGACCGTCGGCGGCCGACACGACCAGGATCGCGCCGTCCATCTGGGCGGCGCCGGTGATCATGTTCTTCACGTAGTCGGCGTGACCGGGGCAGTCGACATGCGCGTAGTGGCGCTTCTGCGTCTCATACTCGACGTGAGCGGTCGAGATGGTGATGCCGCGCGCCTTTTCTTCCGGCGCCTTGTCGATCTGGTCGTACGCCGTGAACGTCGCACCGCCGGTTTCCGCCAGGACCTTGGTGATCGCCGCCGTCAGCGACGTCTTGCCGTGGTCGACGTGACCGATCGTGCCGATGTTGCAGTGCGGTTTGGTACGTTCAAACTTTGCTTTGGCCATTTGACTCTCCGTTCAATCGCTAGCTCGAGCTGGCGACAATCAGGCAAACTTCTTCTGGACTTCTGCCGACACGTTCGCCGGCGCTTCCGCGTAGTGGTCGAACTGCATCGTGAAGGTTGCGCGCCCCTGGCTCATCGAGCGCAGGTTATTCACGTAACCGAACATGTTCATGAGCGGCACCATCGCGTTGATGACGTTGGCGTTGCCGCGCATGTCTTGACCCTGGATCTGCCCGCGCCGCGAGTTGAGATCGCCGATGACCGAGCCGGTATAGTCTTCCGGCGTCACCACCTCGACCTTCATGATCGGCTCGAGCAGCACGGACTTCGCCTTCTGCAGCGCCTCGCGGAAAGCCGCGCGCGATGCGATTTCGAATGCCAGCGCCGAGGAGTCGACGTCGTGATACTTGCCGTCGATCAGCTCGACCTTGACGTCGACCACCGGGAAGCCGGCGACCACGCCCGATGTCAGCACGCTCTCGAGGCCCTTTTCGACGCCAGGGATGTACTCCTTCGGCACCGCGCCGCCGACGATCTTCGATTCGAACTCGTAGCCCTTGCCGGGCTCGTTCGGTTCGACCACAATCTTGACGGCCGCGAACTGGCCCGAACCGCCCGACTGCTTCTTGTGGACGTAGTCGTGCTCGACACGCCTGGTCGGACGCTCGCGGAAGGCCACCTGCGGCGCGCCGATATTGGCGTCGACCTTGTAGGTGCGCCTGAGGATGTCGACCTTGATGTCGAGATGGAGTTCGCCCATGCCCTTCAGAATGGTCTGGCCGGACTCCTGATCGGTCGACACCCGGAACGACGGGTCTTCGGCCGCGAGCTTGGCCAGCGCAACGCCGAGCTTTTCCTGGTCGGCCTTTGACTTCGGCTCGATCGCGATCTCGATGACCGGTTCCGGGAATTCCATCTTTTCCAGGATCACGGGCTTGTTCGGGTCGCACAGCGTATCACCGGTGCGGGCTTCCTTCAGGCCGGCCAGCGCCACGATGTCACCGGCATAGGCCTCCTTGATGTCCTCGCGGTTGTTGGCGTGCATCAAGAGCATACGACCGATACGCTCCTTGCGGTCGCGGGTCGAATTGATGACGCCGGTTCCGCTGATCAGCGTGCCCGAATAGATGCGGCAGAAGGTGATGGTGCCGACGAAGGGGTCGTCCATGATCTTGAACGCCAGCAGCGCGAGCGGCTCCTTGTCGTCGGCCTTGCGCAAGACCTCGTTGCCCTTGTCGTCGATGCCTTTGATTGCGGGCACGTCGAGCGGCGACGGCAGGTAATCGACGACGGCGTCGAGCAAGGGCTGCACGCCCTTGTTCTTGAACGCAGAGCCGCACAGCACCGGATAGAACGCGCCCGTCAGCACGGCCTTGCGGATCAGCCGCTTCAGCGTCGCCTCATCAGGCTCGTTGCCGTCGAGATAGGCGGCCATCGCGTCGTCATCGAGTTCGACGGCAGCTTCCACCATCTTCTCGCGATATTCCCTGGCCTGGTCGAGGAGGTCGGCCGGGATATCGACATAGTCGAACTTCGCGCCAAGCGATTCCTCGCTCCAGATGATGCCCTTCATCCTCACGAGGTCGACGACGCCCTTGAAATTGTTTTCGGCACCGATCGGCAGCTGGATCGCGATCGGCTTGGCACCGAGGCGGTCGATAATGTCGGACAGGCACTTGAAGAAGTCGGCGCCGGTCTTGTCCATCTTGTTGGCGAAGACGATGCGCGGCACGCGGTACTTGTCGCCCTGGCGCCACACGGTCTCGGTCTGCGGCTCGACGCCCTGGTTGGAGTCGAGCACGCATACCGCGCCGTCGAGCACGCGAAGCGAACGCTCCACCTCGATCGTGAAGTCGACATGGCCGGGGGTATCGATGATGTTCAGCCGCTTGCCGTTCCAGAACGCGGTGGTCGCAGCGGACGTGATGGTGATGCCGCGCTCCTGCTCCTGCTCCATCCAGTCCATCGTCGCGGCACCTTCGTGCACTTCGCCGATCTTGTGGCTCTTGCCGGTGTAATAGAGGATGCGTTCGGTGGTCGTGGTCTTGCCGGCGTCGATATGCGCCATGATACCGAAATTGCGGTAGTCCTCGATGGCATGTTGGCGGGGCATGTGGCTATTCCTTCAGGTTCCGTTCGCTCGCCGGTTCACCAGCGATAGTGCGAGAAGGCGCGGTTGGCTTCCGCCATCCGGTGCACGTCTTCACGCTTCTTGACGGCGTTTCCCCTGTTGTTCGACGCATCGAGCAGCTCTGCAGAGAGCCGTTCCGTCATCGTTTTTTCGTTGCGCTCGCGCGCGGCCGAAATGATCCAGCGAATGCCGAGCGCCTGACGGCGCACCGCACGCACTTCGACCGGCACCTGGTAGGTGGCGCCGCCAACGCGGCGGGAGCGCACCTCGATCGTCGGCATCACATTCTCAAGCGCCTGCTCGAAAATGGGGAGCGGATTCTGCTTGGTCTTGGTCTCGATGAGACCGAGCGCGCCGTAGACGATGCCTTCGGCAACCGACTTCTTCCCGGCATACATGACCGAGTTCATGAACTTCGTAATGATGATGTTCCCGAACTTCGGATCCGGGAGCACTTCACGCTTTTCGGCAGAATGACGACGCGACATCTGTTTCTTTCCCGATTATTTGGGACGCTTGGCGCCATACTTCGAACGGCGCTGCTTGCGGTTCTTGACGCCCTGGGTGTCCAGCACGCCGCGGAGAATGTGGTAGCGCACGCCGGGCAGGTCCTTGACGCGGCCGCCGCGGATCATCACCACCGAGTGCTCCTGCAGATTGTGGCCCTCGCCCGGGATATAGCCGATCACCTCGAAGCCGTTGGTCAGGCGCACCTTGGCGACCTTGCGGAGCGCCGAGTTCGGCTTCTTCGGGGTCGTGGTGTAGACGCGCGTGCACACGCCTCGCTTCTGCGGCGACTGCTGCAGCGCCGGCACCTTCTTGCGCGACTTCTGCACTTCGCGCGGACTTGCGATCAGCTGATTGATCGTCGGCATCTTGGCCATCACCCTTCAAACGTTCGCACGAAGCCGTCTTTTAAGGCTTCGCAAATTCTTTTCGGAGCACCCCGCCCCGCCGGGCCGCCGCGCACAACCGCAAAAAGCGATCGCGCAAAGCGAAATTGCGCCTACCGCTCCATCGCTGAGCGGAAAGCGCTTCGACGCCACAAAGGACCGCGGACAACGACCAATCAGCGTTCGCTGTTCAGTCTGGCACCGAGGTCATGCATCCGAATTCGGTCTCATGAGGACGCGCTCAAGAGAACTAAAATCGTCCTGGCATTGCCTAGCTATGATCGACAGCGTTTGAGCGGCATTCGTCGAGGTTGGTGCCCGTCCCGACCTCGAAACAATGAGGCGATCCGGGTGTTCCGTTCCGACGCGGGCGTAGCTCACCGCCTGTCGTTAAGTGGGCGCTATTTATAGACGGCGGCCAGTCGAGTCAAGCCGAAAGGAGATAGCAAGACAACCCAGGAAACGCTTCTGCTGCCTGCAGAATTGGCGCGCCTTCGAACCAGTTCGACGCTCATGCGCTGCCTCGACGGCTTTCCCTCGACTGCCGACGGCCGACGTCAAAATGAAGCCTTTGGGCGCGAAAACCGCGTGTTTTGCCCTCATATTAACTCGAATTCAGCGGGCGCGGGCCGTTCCGGGCACCAGGATCAGCAGGCCGACGCCGCCGATGAACGCAAACAGCGCACCGAAGAAGAATACCGAGGAATGGCCGAGCCGATCCCACAACTGTCCGGCGACGATGCTCGCCAGAAGCTGCAGCAAGCCCACGGTGGTGCTGTACCAACCCACCCCGCTCGCGCGCATGTCCTGGGGCACAAGGTCCGAGGCCAGCGCCTTTCCCACGGCGCGGAAGATGCCCTGATAGAGTCCATAGAGCACAAACAGGGTGCCGATCAGCGCGACGTTCCGCGTCAGAGCAAAGCCAAGATAGGTGACGAGGAAGACCGCAAAGGCGGCCAACAGGACATTGCGGCGCCCCAGGCGATCCGACAGGGTGCCCGCCGGATAGGAGATCAGCGCGGCCACCAGATTGAAGGCGGCGTAAATGAGGATCGTGGTTTCCAGGGATACGCCGACGTCCCTGGTCTGAAGGATCAGGAAGGCGTTGCTCGAACTGCCGGCGCAAAACAGCGCCGTCGCCAGCAGATATTGCCAATACGCCCTCGGAAGTCGTCTGAGGTTGACGTCGATGCGCGACTTTGCCGGTACCCGAACCTGCGTCTCGGTCACCAGCAGCACCATCAGGACAGCCAAGAGTCCGGGAATGATCGCGCAGTAGAAGACGGTGCGCAGATCGAGATGAAGGACGTAAAGCAGAAGCAGCGCGAGGAGCGGACCGAGAAAGGCGCCGGCGTTGTCGCCGAGGCCTTCGAGCCCGAACGCCTTGCCGCGATCCTGCTCGGCAACCGACGACGCCACGAGGGCATCGCGCGGCGCAGAACGCGTTCCGGTCCCGATGCGATCGAGCAAGCGCGCGGCAAACAAGGCCTGCCAAACCGGGGCCATCCCCATCAAGGGCTTGGCGACGGCCGCCATGAGATAACCAACCAGCGCGACCGGCTTTCGCCGCTGCAGGTGATCCGAAATGGTCCCGGAAAAGCCTTGCACGATGTTTTGCGTGGCTTGGGCAAACCCGTCGACCAGACCAACGATGCTGCCGCTGGCATGGAGCACCTGGGTGAGAAACACCGGCAGCACCGGATAAAGCATCTCGGTCGAGATGTCGGCAAACAGGCTGGAGAGCGCGAGCAGAAAGGTGTTGCGCGACAACCCCGCGAAATAACGCTGCATGGATGCGGCCATGGCTGAAGCGGTTTCAGGGCTGCGCGTGCGCAAGCGCGATACCGCCGAGCGCACTCACGATCACGACCACAAGCGGCGGCGCACGCCAGGCCACAAGCAACACAAAGCCGACCAGAGCGATCGCAAGGTCCGCGGGCGCCTTCACTGACGTCGTCCAGACCGGATTGTAGAGCGCTGCACCGAGAATGCCGACAACCGCGGCGTTGACGCCACGCATCGCCGCCTGCGCGTCCGGTCGTATCCGAAACGCATCCCAAAACGGCAACATGCCGACAAGCACGAGGATGCCGGGAAGGAAGATGCCGAGAAGCCCCACGATCGCGCCCGCAAATCCGCTGGGCTGAAGGTTGCTCACCGCGCCGAGATAGGCCGCGAAAGTAAAGAGCGGCCCCGGCACGGCTTGCGCTGCGCCATAGCCCGCGAGAAACACGTCATCGCCAACCCAGCCCGGCGCGACAAAGGCCTCCCGCAACAGCGGCAGCACGACATGGCCGCCGCCGAACACCAATGCGCCCGAGCGATAGAAGGCTGCGAACAGGTCGAAACCCTGCGAGAGGCGCTGCTGTAACAGCGCGCCAACCAGCAGCGCGAAAAACGCGATCAGTGCTGCGATCCCCGCCCGGCGCGACACCGGAATCGCGACATGACCGCCCGTCGGCGGCGGCGCGTCACGGCACAACAAGAGCCCGGCGACGCCGCCGAGCACGATCGCGGCAATCTGCGCAACCGAGGAGGTGCTGAACAAGATCAACAGTGCCGCAACCGCCGCAATCGAAGCCCGCTCGCGGTCGGGACAGAGCGAGCGCGCCATCCCCCAGACGGCCTGCGCAACAATCGCAACAGCCACGAGCTTGAGCCCGTGAAGCAGTCCGGTGCCGAGCGGGCCACCCAGCGAACCGACGCCATAGGCGAACAGCAGCAACAGAACGGCCGACGGCAGCGTGAATCCGGTCCAGGCCGCAAGCCCGCCGAGATAGCCCGCGCGCATCAGGCCGATGGCAAAGCCGACCTGACTGCTCGCAGGTCCCGGCAGAAACTGGCACAGCGCAACGAGATCGGCGTAGGCCTGCTCGTCGAGCCACCCTCTTCGCGCGACGAACTCATTGCGAAAATATCCGATATGCGCGATCGGGCCGCCGAAGCTCGTGAGGCCGAGCTTCAGGTACACAAGAAAAACCTCGAGGGCCGAGCCCTTCTTCGGCGCTGTCTGGGGTGACGAAGCGAGGCTTGTCATCGACCTTGTTCGTTGAGATGGCTCGAGCGCGGAAACCTGACGCTCTCAGTCCTCGTCCTCTTCATCGTCGTCCTCATGGTCGGCGGCGGGCGCGTCGGCGGCGTGCGGCGTGTGGCTCTGGTCGTCCCAGAGTCTTCGGTAAACGCCGTTCCCGGCCAGCAGGTCCGCATGCGAGCCGCGCTCGATCACTCTGCCGCCCGAAATCACAATGATCTCGTCCATATCGACCACCGAGGTCAGGCGATGGGTCGACCAGATCATGGTCCTGCCCTTCGCGACCTTGAGCAGCGTGCGGTTGATCGCAGCCTCCGTAGTCTGGTCGAGCGCCGAGGTCGCCTCGTCGAGCAGCAGCACGGACGGATTGCGAATGATCGCGCGCGCGATCGCAATGCGCTGGCGCTGGCCACCCGACAGCGTATCGCCGCGCTCGCCGACCACCGTGTCGTATTTCTGCGGCAGGCTCATGATGTAGCGATGGATCTCGGCCTTGCGCGCGGCTTCCTCGACCTCCTTGTCGGTCGCACCTTCCTTGCCGAGCCGGATGTTCTCGCGGATCGACATGTTGAACAGCATATTCTCTTGAAACACCACCGCCATGCTCCGGCGCAACGAGTCACGAGTCACCTTCCGGATATCGACGCCGTCGATGGTGACCTGCCCCTCATCCGGCACGTAAAGCCGCAGGATCAGGTTGAGCAGCGTGCTTTTTCCCGAGCCGCTCGGGCCCACGATCGCGATGTTCTTGCCGACCTTGAGCCTGAGGCTGAGATTGTCGAGCACCGGCTCGAGCGCGCCCTCATACCGGAAGGTGACATGATCGAAGGTGATGTCGTTGGTGATGCGCGGCAGGTCCGGCGCGCCCGGACGATCGGCGCCGCGGGTCGGTTCGTCCAGAAGCTCCTGGATGTGGCGCACGGCCGCCGCCGACTGGATCGACACCGGGATGAAGTGCATCACATGCGCGATGTTGTAGGAGACCTCCCAGAACGCACTTTCGAAGGTGACGAAGGTGCCGATCGTGATCTGGCCCTTGGTGGCGAGATAGGCGCCGATCGCGAGCACCACGAGGTGCAGCAACAGCACCGCGATCGTCACCGTGCGCTCGACCATGGTCGACAGGAACATGCCGGACGCGATCTTGCGGCGCGTCTCGTCATTGCGCATGGTGAACCAGCCGAACGCCTTCCTGTGCAGGCTGAAGGCCTTGATCACGGCCTGCGCCGCGATGTTCTCCTGCACCATGCCGAGCAGCGAGGATTCGTTGAGCTTTTGCTCGTAATTGGCCTGCACCGCCTTGGGCGTGAGGATGCGCGGGCCGATGAGAGTGATCGGAAACACCAGAAGCGAGATGGCTGCGAGCTGCCAGTTCAGGAACAGCATCAGGATGATGCCGGCGATCAGCTCGAGGAACGGCAGCGCCGCGCTGTTGACAATGCTCTTCACCGCCCCTTCGAAGGCCGATAGATCGACCGAAAAGCGCGACAGGATCTCGCCGCGCTTGGTGCGCGCGAAATAGCCGGCCGGAAGATTCTGCACATGGTCGAACAGGCGCGTGCGCACATCGGAAATCAGCGCCGCCGCAAGCCGCGCGTCCCACCGCTCGTACCAGACCGCGACGATCGAGGTGAAGATGCCGGCGACCGCCAGCACGCCGAGGATCTTGTAAAGCGCCTGGAAATCCTCCTCGCCGAGCGCATCGTCGATCAGGAATTTCAGGCTGAGCGGCATGATAACGTTGAACAGCGTCTCGATCAGTACGCCGAGACCGACGAAAGCCAGGATCTTCTTGTAGTTGACGAGATACGGCTTGACGAAGGCCCAGATCGTCGCAAGCGCGCCGGCGGCCTCCTTGGCGGTAAAGACGACGAGGTCCTCGTCCTCCTCCTCGTCGGCGAGTTCGAGCTCATCCTCGCCCTCATAATCGTCGTCTTCGTCGGTCCGCGGCGCCGGCGCCTTTTCGGGAACGACGCGCATGCCGGCGGGTGCCACACCTTCATTGCCAGACACGGGCAACGCTTCTTCCGGCGCCGCAGCGGGCGTCTTGTCATCCGAAGGGAGC
>Ga0335080_10000103_pt1 | contig 73163 bp, 64 predicted proteins | sample Lox_Sample_34_FD_206720 | JGI IMG/M metagenome (GOLD analysis project Ga0335080, IMG submission 206720) | Soil microbial communities from Loxahatchee National Wildlife Refuge, Florida, United States - Lox_Sample_3.4 | ecosystem: Environmental > Terrestrial > Soil > Wetlands | place: USA... | reverse complement strand
CTTCCGAAGAAAGTCGGAAATTGCAGATGCAGTCGCGGCGTATGTCCATTCGACTGCCAGTGAATTCGAACGCGTCCACGTGGAAATCAATACTCTTGACGACCCTCAAGCTGACGAGGGGATGTACCTCACGGTGCTCGGCACCTCGGCGGAAGGTTCTGACAGCGGCCAAGTCGGTCGTGGCAACCGGGCCAATGGACTCATTGCATTTCACCGTCCGCAAAGCATTGAGGCCCATGCCGGCAAAAACCCACTCAGCCATGTTGGTAAAATCTATTCCTACTTGACTACGCACATCGCACAGCAGATTTATTCCCAAGTCGCGGGCCTCCGCGAAGTTCATGTTTCGCTGTGTAGTCAAATTGGGAGACCGATTGACGATCCCTTCGTCAGCTCGCTGAAGCTGGTGCTCGCGAAAGGAGCTTCGCTCGACGACGTCAAGTCACCAGCCGAAAGCATCTTGCAACAAGAACTGGCCAACATCGCCGCGTTCACGTCTCAGCTAGCCTCCCAAGATTTCTATTGCCACTGGGAAGACCGACTGACCTAACCGTACAAGCGTGGGAACGGGCACGTGTAGGCGCCGGGCTTCAGCCCGGCCGTTTCCGGCATATCTCGCCATTCGATCCCGTAACCTACGCCGGCTTTGTTTTCGTCACCTGGCCGACGGATTTCTTCCATACCTCCCGTTTTCAGCGACTTAGCTGATGATCTGTTGTTGACGCAAAAATCAAACGGCGATGAATTGCCTTGGTGCCTGCTTGCACTCAGAGTACGCCAAACCCCGGGGATATCGGCGTCAGTCCCGCAGCGCAGTACCCCAGGGCCGAACTTCTGAACAATACCTTTAAGGAGAGCAAAAAATGAATCAGTTGAGGATTTTACGGTCCGTTCGGACCGCGCGGCTCGCTGCCTTCGCTGTGTTGGTCGCCGGACTCTCGTTTGCGGCGACGGCAGCGAACGCCGGCTGCTGGACGCCACCAAGCAAGGCGGCTGCGGCTCCCCGCATCCCCTTCATCACCCCTCCAGCAGACACGCAAGTCACCCATGCGGATGGCGAGGACTTTCTGGAACCTGCCAGCATCGTCGGCTTGTGGCACGTGGCTTACACCGCGACTTCTTCGACTGCGGGCCCGTTGCCGGTTCCCATCGTTCCCCCGGGTGCCTTCCCGTTTTTGCAGTCCTACAAGACCTGGCATGCCGATGGAACGGAATTTGAAAACGCGTTTCTGCCGCCGGCGGCCGGTAACGTTTGCTTCGGCGTTTGGAAACACTTCGGAAACGGCTACGTCAAGCTGCACCACATTGGCCTTATGTTCGCGCCAGATGGCAGCATCGCCAGCGTCTTTACGGTAGATGAACTGGATCGGGTGGCGGCCAATGGCAAAACCTACAGCGGTTCCTTCGATTTCAAGTTGTTCGACGCCGCCGACGTTCTGGGCACCGGAACCGTGCTGCAGGAGATCAAAGGCACTATCGCAGCGACCCGCATTACCGTGGATTGACGAATCCGGCCTGCGAAGCCGCTGGCGCAAGCTCTCGAGGCGGCAGCAGCTGCCTTGGAGAACGGCGAAGGGGACAGCACACCCCGTCCCCTTCGGCCTGACTCACCTGCATCGCTCGATTAGGAGATCACGAGATGATCGCCTCGGCTAATTGACCCCTGAAAATCCCTTTGCTAGCATCGCCCCAGAGCAGTTTTCTGTCCTCGAAGATTGCCTGCAGGGCGAGATGGAACCTTCCCCGAACACACCAGGCCGCATTGCCTTTGCTCAATTTGAAGCGGATCTGCGCTCCGGCGAGCTGCGAAAACACGGGCGAAAGATCCGGCTGCAACCTCAACCGTTCCAGCTGTTGGCGCTCCTGCTGGAACATCCGCGGGAGGTGGTGAGCCGCGAAGAAGTCTGTCAAAAGCTCTGGCCAGATGGCACGCAGGTGGATTTCGACCACGGCCTCGGCACGGCCCTGAACAAACTGCGCGAGGCGCTCAACGACTCCGCCGAAAATCCGCGCTTTATCGAGACTTTGCCGCGCCGCGGCTTCCGTTTCATCGGCACCCTCTTGCCATCCATAACGGAAACCGCCCCACTCCAAAACACGCCACCCGTCGCCGAAAAAACAAAAAACGCCCAATTCTCCTGGAAGACCGCCGCAGCATTGCTTGGCTTGGTTTCGCTCGTTTTGACCCTGGCGTATGTTTGGCGGCAACGAACCAATGCCGCAGCCTTGGCCATGAAACCCGTCGTCTTCACTGCTTACGAGGGGCAGGAGGTCGCTCCCAGCTTTTCGCCGGACGGGTCGCGCATCGCCTTTGGTTGGACCCCCGGCAAGGGGGCTCTGCCCATCGCGTTCGATTTATATGTGAAAACAATTGGCGATGAAAACCCGGTGCGCTTGACCAATACGCCCTCCTGGTGGATCGCTTCCGCGTGGTCACCGGATGGCCGGACCATCGCTCTTCATCGCGCAGCGAAAGAAGGCACCGCGGGCATTTATCTGATTCCGGCGCAGGGCGGCCCAGAGCAAAAGTTGCGCTCCACGCACTTGAATCATTCGATGAACGCAGCGATCAGCTGGTCTCCCGACGGCCATGCCCTCGCTTTCACCGATGCTCCCGCGCCAGACGGCAAGCGCAAAATCCAGATTCTCTCTCTGGCTACCTTGCAGACCACGGAAATCCCTCATGACGAGCGATGTGTCGAAGAGCGGGATCCTGCGTTTTCGCGCGACGGCACACGGCTCGCTTACATCTGCTCACTCAAATGGGACCAGTATGCATTGGCCGTGCAGGAACTCTCGCAGGCGAAACCCAAGATTCTGAAAGCCTTTTTCGGCTGGGCGCCGGGCCTCGCCTGGAGAGCCGATGATCGCTCTCTAATCTTTGGGCACGACCAGGTCGGACAAGAAGATGACGGCTTGCATGAATTGGCCCTCTCGGACCTTTCGGTGCGCCCCGTACCTTACGGGCAGCAAGGAGCGTGGCCGGCAATCGCTGCCAGGGGTGCGCGATTGGCCTTCAGCACCGAAACTCCCGACCGCTCCTCAATCTGGCGACTCGACCTGACCAACTTGAAAGCCCCGCCGGTGCAACTGATTTCCTCAACTCGCCTCGATTCCACTCCCCAGTACTCGCCCGATGGAACGCACATCGCCTTCAGTTCTTCGCGCAGCGGCCACGGCGAGATCTGGATCAGCGACGCAGCAGGAAAAGAATTACTGCAGGTCACGAAAATGGACCAGGCCTCCGGTTCGCCGAAGTGGTCACCCGACGGGCGAAAGCTGGTCTTTGATTCGCGCGAGAACGGTCACGCTTTCATTTACATTGTGGATGTCGAGGAGCGTACACCCAGAAAGGTTGCGCTCAATGTTCAAGAACCTTCCGTCCCGAGTTGGTCGCGGGACGGGAAATGGATTTACTTCATCGCTGGCGCCGGATCGAACGGCGGCAGAATCTACCGCGCTCTCGCGGAAGGCGGCGATGCCACGCCGCTGTCCACATCGTCGGGATACGGGCCGGTCGAGTCCTGGAATCGGCAGAGCGTTGTCTTTGCCAGCCCTGTGGGCACTCATGCGCGTCTTCAGACTGTATCGTTGAATCCGACGGGGACCGAAGCCTTTGTGAAGGGCATGCCGGACGTTTCTTACGCCTCGATTTGGACCGTCACCAGCACCGGAGTTTTCTTCTGTCCTGCCACGTCCGTCGACATGCTGACGTATTTTGATTTTGCCACCCAAAAAGTCCAGCCGATTTATCAGGTAGGTTATGGAGCTTTTTACGGCGTATCGGTTTCTCCCGACGGTCACTACGCCCTCTACTCTAAAACCGAACCCGGCGGCAGCGAAATCATGCTCGTCAACAACTTCCGCTAGTTCCTCGAGTCAGGACCCGGTCTCTGGTGCTTTGCGCCATTGCGTGCTTTCTTGTCTGATAAAACCTGAAACGAGAGGAAGGACGGGAGGAACGGACGATACTTTCGGCGGTTCTTTCCTTACTTCCTCACTTCTCCAGCCTCACGCGGTCGTACGGTGCGTAACCATGCGATGCCGGAAGAACCGCACCAGGTGCAGCGTTACGCCCGCAATCGCGTAGGTGCACGCCATCGACATCAGCGCATACTCCGAATAGCGCCAAATCACCGCCACCAGCACGCACATCAGCACAATCGCCAGCGACGGCTGCTTCCGCGTCCACGGAATATCCTTGAAACTGTAGAAGCGGATCGTGCTGGTCATCAAGCCGCCCAGCGCTGCCAGCAATATAAACCACGCCACCGACCACCAACCCGTCTGCAACGGACCAACCGGCAGCGGCCCGCCTAGATGAAACGCATGCACCAGTGCCGCCACAACTGCCGCGGCTGCCGGCGTCGGCATTCCCACAAAATATTTCGACCCGCCCGGCGCCATGCCCTGCACGTTGAATCGCGCGAGACGCCACGCGCAGCAAATCAAAAACGTCAGGCAACATACCCAGGCAAATTCGCCCAACTGGTGCAGCAGTTCGCCCTTCATGCTGATCACGCTGCGAAAGCCCCACGCATACGCCAGCACCGCTGGCGCAATCCCAAAACTCACCACGTCCGCCAGCGAATCGAACTGCACGCCGAATTCGGTGTTCGTTCCCGTCATCCGCGCGATGCGCCCGTCCAGCGAATCAAAGATCAGCGCCAGACCGATCGCTTTGGCCGCGCGGTCGAGATCATCCGGCGTTCCCACTAGCGCCGCGATCACCGCGTAATAGCCGCACAGCAGGTTCGCCGACGTCATCATCGCGGGCAAAAGAAAAACGCCGCGGCGCATGCGGTGATTCCGGAACCGGCGCTCTTGAAACGGGATGTGATGTTGTTCGGACATGTTGCGCGCGTCCCCGCTAGTTAGCCCGGCCCGCTTCCATCAATTTTGTGTCCGTTGCCACCGAAGCACGGCTGTCGGTCTGCGCGGCCTGCTTCGGCAACCACTTCGCCAGCACGCTCGAGCCGCCCTTCACGTTCTCGCCGACCTTCACCAGAATTTCCGCGTCCGCCGGCAGCCACACATCGGCCCGCGAACCGAATCGCACCAGTCCTATTCTCTCTCCGCGCGCCACGCGATCGCCGGGATTTTTCCAACTAACCACGCGTCGTGCGATCAATCCGGCAATCTGCTTGAAGACCATTTCGCCGGCATCGGTCTTCAGCGTAAAGATGTTCTGCTCATTTTGCAGCGATGCTTCCGCTTTCATTGCCGCCAAAAATCTTCCCGGTTTGTACTGGAAATCGGTGATTACGCCCTCCGCAGGCGCGCGGTTCACGTGGACGTTCCAAACCGCCAAAAAAATACTGATGCGCTTCCCTGGCCGGCCCGCGCTTTCTTCATCCATAACCACCACCACGCGTCCATCCGCCGGCGAAACCACCGCGCCAGCTTCCTGCGGAATTGCGCGGTGTGGATCCCGGAAAAACGAAAACACAAACAGCGCGAGGCACACCAGCACGACGGCAGTCGTAGGCCACTGCAACAAATAAGCAGCTCCCGCCAACAACAGCAGCGGCAACCCGAAGTAATATCCTTCCTTGACCATCAGCCCAAAGGATACACCATCGGCTGCTGCTGTAGCCCGCACACGCTCGCAAGCGGTTCATCCAGCGCAAATCGGCAGCGGCAACCTGGCCGCAGACGAAGCTGGCCACACTTCCGCCGCCGCGCCCAGCCCAGCGGCTGCACGCCACCCGCTCTTAAAATTGGACAGGATAGGCGGGCGTTTAAGAAACTTGCGCCCGCGATCGTTGGATACGCAAAGCGATGCGCTCCATTTCGTCTTTGCAGCTCAATTTCATCTTCTTTAATTTAATTTCTTCGAGGAGGTCTTCCGAACTGAGGTAGGGTGCTGCGGAGATTCTCTGAAGCTCTGCTTCGTATTTGGTGTGCTGCTCGACCAGACGCTTGTAGTCAGCGTCTGTATCGAGGAGTATGTCCCGAGGTGCCCGCTGGGGTGTTGCCATGCGTCCTCCTCATGACTGCGGCTCGACTTGGATTGTGAACACTACATGAATGCAAGATAGCACCGGGATTTCCGGCGTCAAGAGGGAACCATTAGTATTTTGGTTCTAGCCTGCGAGTTTTTTCGATTCGAACGAGCTTGGGCCTGCTCTGGCGGCTCCAGCTCTGTGATTCTCTTAGCAGCAAATCTCTATTGTTTTCGCGGAGTATTACGGCTGCTGCGACGCGCGGATGTGTTTGCTCATGGTGACGGCGGGTTCGTCCGGGTCGTGGTAGTAGGCTTTGCGCAGGCCGGTGCGTTCGAATCCGTGCCTTTCGTAGAAAGCGATACCTGCCGTATTTGATTGGCGCACTTCGAGATAGGCGAATTCCGCGCCATCTGATTCGAATGCCTTGATGGCGGCGCTCAGGAGTGCCGCGGCATAGCCCTGGCGGCGGTGTTGTAAGGCAACTGCCAGGTTCAGGATTTCGGCTTCCGCTCCCATCACTCGCCCAACCAAAAAGCCCACCAGTGCGGGATGCTTGCCATTTCGTCCCTCGGCTGGCTCGGCTTGTGGCTCCGTAGCCCTCTCGAAGGATTCCATCCCTTCGGCTACCAGCGCGACGGCTTCGCGCTGCTCCAACAGCTTTTCGTAGCTTTCGCGGGACCAGGCGGCGGCTTCGGGCGATTCGGAGGCGATCCGCATGACTGCATCGAGGTCGCGGAGGCGAAGTGGCCTCACCGCGATGCGGTAGGTTTTCGGGGAGTCAGAATGCTGGCGTGCTGCCTCGCTCACGACGGGCTTCTTTCTGTTCGTTGGCAGCAGGAACTAGAGTCAAAACCCGCACCCTTAAAGACGAAGGGTGCCGCACCCGGCACTCCGCCGTCGGTGGAATGCACGGGCGTTAGGCGCGCGCTACTTGGCGGCATGGCCCTTCCAGAAGATTTCGGCATCGGAGCGGCGGACGTATTGGGCGTCGAGGGCGAGCGCGTCGATTAGGTGGCCTTCTTTTGCGCGTTGGAGGCCAATGCGACCGATTGCTGGCGCGAGGACGTGGGAACTTAGCTGGATTGCTTCTCCGCGATCGGCGTGGGCGCGCCACGGTTCGAGGTGCGTTAACTTTTCCGGGTCCATTGAAACCCACGCGACGGTGACGCCGGTGGCTCCGTCGTTGCCGAGTTGGGGTGCAGCATTCCTTCGCTGAGGCTCAGGATAAAGCTGCGCCACTACACCGGACGCGGCTACGGTTCGCTCGCTTACCCATTGCAAAAATCCATCCGGCGCAATCACCATTTCGTCTTCCACGCGCTGCAAGCTCGAGCCTTCGCGGCGAAAGAGGCCGCCGAAGATTTGTTCGCGCTGGGCGTCGAAGAAGGCGGCGATGAACTCGGTGGTCGGTTGCGCTTGCGAGGCGATTGCTTCCAGTCGGGAGACTGCGGCGATTTTGGCGCCGTAGGCTTCGCTCCAGGCTTTCACGCTGGTCAGGCCGATGCGCAGGCCGGTAAACGACCCGGGACCGGTCGAAACGGCGTAAACCTCAACATCCTGCATTTTCAATTGATTAGCCGCGAGCAGGCGCTGCACGGCGGGCAAAACCCAAGACGAGTAGTCCTCCGCCGTTTCATGCGCCATGGTCTGTAAAATCTGCTCGTCGCGCAGTACGGCCACACTGCCGCGCGCGTCGCTGGTATCGAGGGCGAGAAGGATCACGAGTTAATTGTACCGTAAGCTGTTTGTGGATCGGCGCGCGATGGAAAGCGGCGATAGCGAATGGCCCGGCGCAACAATTGCTTCGTTCTGCATAGCAATTCTACTGCCAAAGCGTCAGCGATTTTTCTGTAACCTTTTGATTCTGCTGGATATATCTTGACTCTTGCAGCACACACTTTTACACTGATTGCTGTAGCTCACAGGGGGCAACGCATCTATGGATTATAAAATCGGTGACAAAGTGGTTTATCCGAACCATGGGGTGGGCGCGGTTGAACAAATCAGTTACGGTGTATTGAATGGTAAAACCGAGCGGTACTTCATGATTCGCATCGTTTCCAGCGGCTTGCGGGTGATGGTGCCCCAATCGAATGCGGAAACGGTGGGGCTGCGCTCCGTGATTCGCTCCGCGGAATCCACCAAGGTGCTGGGCTTCCTGGAGACCGGCAAGCTGAATTCGCATCATGACTGGAAGCATCGCTTCAAGGAGAATTCCGAGCGGATGCGTACCGGTTCCCTGCTGGAAGTGGCGGTGGTGCTGAAGAGCCTGGTTTCGCTGAGCCGGAGCAAGCCGCTGTCGTTCCGCGAAAAGAAGATGCTGGAGCGCGCCAAATACCTCCTGGTGAGCGAAATGGCGACCGCGCGCAACACCAGTTCCGAAAACGCCGAAGGCATGGTGGTCAAGTCGCTGGCGAAAGCCAAATTGCAGTTCCCGATCATGACCGAAAAATTCGAATAGCTGGATGCGTCGAAGTCAGGCGTGTTTTTTGTTTTTGGGGCGGGCAACGACGATGTTGCCCGCTTTTTTTGTTTTGCACTTGCTGCAATGCGGGAGAAATCGGACTGTTTTCCCGCAGGCCCTGCTTGAGCCTCCACCGGAATTCTGGTTTCGCGAAGTTAGTTTTCGCCGAAAAACCGAGCACGCACTTCATTGTTCACTGGCAATTCAGGGCCGCAGAAAATGTGGTCGGGAACGCGCGTGGGATCCTGCGCGATCAGCGGCATGGCTTTTTCCCGCAAGACTGCGGATTGCGAACTGGGATCCTGAAACAGGGTACGGAACCATCCCTCCACGGTGAAGCAAGCGTTGCGCCAGCCACGTTGTTTCTCCGCGTAGTGGTTTGCCGCAGCCGCCCAATCGGAATTGGCGCTCAGTTCATCTCGTAAAACGCGGGCACCACGCAGTGCGAAAGAAAGCCCCTGGCCGTACGTGGGATCGGAGGTAGACGCCGCGTCCCCCATCAAGACCACGCCGTCACGATACGGATGTTCGACCCAAAGTTCGCTGACGTCGAAGCTCGCCAGCGGCCCGATGGCTTTGGCTCCAGCATAGTAATCGGCGAGCGGTGGATAGCACCTGGCCGACTCACGAAAGAACAGGTCGAGCATCTGCGGGCCTTGCAGACGATACTCCATCGTCTTCGGGTACATGTAATAGGCACGATGGCGATTCCTGCCGATGGGAATGAGTCCAATGCACATGCCGAATTGCGGGTTGAAGACGAAGTACATGGTGTCTGGCGGCGAACTGACATCACAGAGCAGCACACCCGCCATGTAGTAGTCGTGCGTTTGCTCCGCAACGGTGAAGCCCGCCCATTTGCGTGAAGGCGCCCCGCGGCCATCAGCCGCCGCAACGAGTCGCGCTGTAATGCGCTCGCTCGTGCCGCCGTTCACGACGACAGCAGGCGTGTGCCCAGGCGCGATTTGTTCGACCGTCACGCCCCGGCGAACCTGCGCTCCGGCATTTTCCGCCGCCGCCAACAGAGTCTCTTGCATCTCCTGATGAGCGAAAGCAAGGGTCGGCACAGCTTGAGGAGTGGTCGACCTGGTGTCGCGCGGCCCCATGCCTCCTTCCACGAAGGGCACGTCGTGAGCGCATTTTGGGCGAAGAATCTCCAGCAGCCCCAGTTCTCGGGCCTCGGCAACGCCCCAGGGAACCATCCCCTCTCCGCGTACACGGTCGCGGAAACGTGTCTCTTTTTCCAAGACCAGGACCCTTGCGCCCCGCTGAACCATGGCCGTGGCGAATACGGATGCGGCGATGCCGCCGCCGACGGTGATGATGTCGTAGGCCCGTGTAGGCACGGTGGTCTTCTCCCGACGAAGTACGCGATTGTTCTTGGGGAACCTGGCCAGAAAGGCTTGGCGGCATGCAGCGACGCGGCCATAACGCGTCAAGAAATCGTTGACGAGGGTATAGGTAACCTAGAGTCAGCAAGAATTGCAGTTCCCGGTGATGACCGAAACATTTGAATAGGGGATGCGCCAGAGTGAGGCGCGTTTTTTGTTTAGGGCGGGCAACGATGCGTTGCCCGCTTTTCTGCTCGTGCTTCATAACAGATGTGCGGCGTACTTCGCCTCCCTGTGGGGTGATTCGGATAACCTGAGTCATCTGACTCATTTCGGGAAATTCATGCGGTGGAGGAGGTCTTGGAAGCGAGGGTCGGAGCGAAGATTGTCGATTCTAAGATCGGCCTTCAGAAAGTAAGGAAGGTCAGAGGATCTCTCCTGGTAAGCTTTTTCGAGGTATTCGAAAGCTTTATTTTTGTCTCCCAGACCAGCGTAAATCGTAGCAACCATATACGGCGAGGTGTAGTTGATTTGGGAGCGACTTTGCAGTTCGCGAAGGATACTCTGCGACTCTGCCCTTTTCCCTGTGGCTGCGTAGGCATGCGCCAAGGCAGCGGTAGGATCTTCATCCCCTTGTGATAGCTCGATGGCCTTCTGATACTCAGGAATCGCTTGCTGTATTTGGCCGGAACCTTCGTAGCCTACAGCCAGAAAGTAGTGGGCGAGCCACGAATTCTCGTTGGAGGCCAACTCCGCATGGCCTGACTCAATCAACGCCCTGTAATCGCGAAGCTGATAGTCGATAACCTCCCTATATCGAAGCAGACAGGGGCAAAGAACATCCAGTTCGCGGGCTTTGGCGAGCTCCGCCAGGGCTTCGGTGCGGCGACCGCCCCATCCTCTGTAATACGCGTAATCTGCGTGAAGGCCTGCACCGTTGGGACAGAGCGCAATCGCATACTGCAACTCCCTTTCGGCAGTCGGCCAATCCCAGTCGTACCGCCAGCTCAGCCACCAGAGGGTCGAATGAGCTTCACAGTTCTGTTGGTCGAGTTCCAGGGCTTTGCGCAGGGCTTGTTTGGCCAGGGGGTAGGCAACGCTCGAGGGTTGCCATCGAAATTCTCCAAGCTCGCTATAGGTCACGGCGAGGCCCACATAAGCCCTTGCAAAACCGGGATCTTTCTCGATTGCTTCTTTGAAGTAGCGCTGAGCGTTTTCCATTCCTTGAAATCGGCTTAAATCGAAGGTGTGTGCGAGTACGTAGGCTTGATAGGCGTCTGGATTCACTTCGCGCGCCTGGTGAAGCCGAGCCAATTGTTCCGGGGTCAGCTCCAGACGAATCTCTTGCGTTACAGCTTCCGCTACTTCGTCTTCCAATTTGAAAACATCTCCGAGGTCTCGATCGTAGGTCTCCACCCACAAGTGCTGATCGGTTGGTGCATAAATTAACTGTATAGCGATGCGCACGCGACTGCGGGAGCGCACCACCGAACCTTCTACGATGGCGTCGACACCGAGCTCCCGCCCAATCTCCGGCAACGTTTTTTTCTGTCCCTTGTACGACATGACTGAGGTTTGCGAGATGACCTTGAGGGAACTAATCCGCGAAAGCTCGGTGATCAACTCCTCGGTCATGCCGTCCGCAAGATACTCCTGCTGCGGGTCGTCGGACAGATTCGTGAGTGGAAGCACAGCGAGAGAGCGGATCTGCGGCGGTGCGACAGAACGAGAGAAAAGCCTGCTGCGCAAGCCACCCACACCCAAAGCAAAAAGAACTGCCGCGATCGCCAGGACTGCTGCAATGGCGAGCGGCGCACTCCACCGTCTCAGCCAAGGCTCGCCTATTTTCGGCTCAACGAGATCCGGCGACGTTGAAACTTTCGCAGCTATCGGATTTATGAAACGGTATCCGCGCCGGGGCAACGTCTCAATATAGCGGGGATTGTCGGCGTCATCTCCCAGAGTCTCCCGCAGTCGATTGACGGCGGCATTTAGGCCATGCTCGAAATCCACAAACGTGTCGGAGGGCCAAAGCGCCTGGCGCAATTCCTCGCGCGTAACCAGTTCAGCGGGGCGTTCCAAGAGCATCTTCAGGATTTGAAATGACTGCCGAGGCAGGCGCAGACGAACACCCTGCTTTCGTAGCTCCTGCGAATACAAATCTGCTTCGAAGGGGCCAAAGGGAATAATCGTGAGTGTTTCCTGATCTCTCGACATCCCGCACCCCAGAAAAGGCTAGATGCATGCTGCGTAGGGTTCTGTGACGTGGGGCACACAACCGCCAGATGCAGAACACAACCTGCGCTCTTACAGTCTCTTCGCCGAGGACAAAAATCTGACCTTTTTGTGCGTTTGAAAGCATTGAGGTAGATGGGTAGACATTCGAAGTTTGCGCTGCACCGCAGGAGGTGCCTTATGAAATTCAACATTTCACGGACCATATTGCTCGCAGCGGCGACCCTGATTTTCGGTTCGACTGCTTACGCGCAAGAAATCAATGTTCGGGTGCGCGTCCCGTTCGTTTTCGCGGTTGGCGACCATATGTACCCAGCCGGGGAATACATCATTCAGACTGCGGAGGCCAATACTCACTTTCTGTCTATCAAGAGCGCGGATAGAGCAGCGCAAGTACTGATTGCTTCGCACGTTTGCGTTTCTTCCAAACCCGCGAGTCCCGTAAACCAAGCGAAGCTAGTATTCCATCGGATGGGGAATATGTACTTCCTTTACCGAGTCTGGGTTGGGGGAAGTACAGCTGGCCGGGAATTTCCAAGATCACATCTTGAGACTCAGATGGCCATGAACCGATCGGAGAACGAGACTGTCGTCGTCGCTGCCAACATTGCTCATTGAGAAGAATTTAAACGGAGATCAAGATGCGCCTTGCGTGACAGGCAGCCTGCAAAACGAAAGAGGGAATGGACGACCGTTCCCTCTTTTGCTTCTCATCAATTTCGCGGAAAGACCTAATCAGAAATTCGCCTTCAAGAGAAACGAAAGGCAGAGGCCGCAATTGGCGGTCGTAGATGGTTTTTGCGAGAGCGCGGTACTCAAGCTACAGATAGGCTTGAGCCTCGCTTCCTTCTTCGAATGTAGACGCTGCTTGAGCGCGCCCCTCTAGGATTCAGCCTCTGCGACCCTTACGAATAGAGCAAGGCTGGGCGTCCAGGGCAGCTTCCAATCGGCCAAACTGCAAAGGTCCGCTCGGGCTACCGTGTGCAGTCACTCCTATGAAGGACATGGGCGCCAAGCCTTGCCGCCATCAGAAGACAGTGAAGCTTAGGAGCAGCGCGGGTGCCCATCGGGGATAAGGTTTAGAACGTCGTAGGGGCTCACTGAGGCGTTGCGGAATCAGAATTCTGCCGGAGCTTTGCGTTTGCGACGGAATTGCGCGGGAGGAGACGCAAACTCGCGTTTGAACGCGCGGTTGAAGGCCGCTTCGGAGCCGTAGCCGACGGCTGCGGCGATTTCCGCGACGCTGCCCTCGGTGGATTGCAGAATTTCTGCTCCGATTTTCAATCGCCAGCGGGTCAAGTAGGCGATGGGAGGCTCGCCAAGAAAATGGCGGAAGCGGTCGGCGAGCCGCGTTCGCGATAGACCGACGCGACGAGCGAGATTCGCGATGGTCCAGGGATAGGCGGGTTCCTGGTGCAGAAGGGCAAGCGCGTGACCGACCTGGGGGTCGCGCACGCCGGCGAGCCACCCGGTCTGATCGAGAGGAAGCGTGTTGATGTAGCGCCGCAGGGTCTCCACAAACAGGAGCTCCGACAATTTGGCGGCCACGAGCCCGCTGCCTGCATCGGAACCGCTCAACTCGCTCACGGAGAAGCGAATCGAGTTTTCCAGCCAGCGGCTCGAGGGTTCGTCGGAGACATGGACTTTCATTAATTTTGGCAATCCCGCCAAAAACATTTCACTGAGCCGCGCGTCGCACGCCATGTACCCGCAGACGAATTTCGTGATCGTGCCTCCGCCGCCGAAGCGCGCGATTTTGAGCCCTTGCGTGAGATTTTTCGCAAAGGTCTTGAAGGAGTCCACCGGCCGCCCCGGCGGGCCGTTGCCAAGCAAGTGGGCGTCACCGTGCGGAAAGATGACGATGTCGCCGGCCACCAGTTCCTCTCGCGGACCGTCCAGCAAGCGGGCGTAGGCCCGTCCTTCGGTCAAGAAGTGGTAGATGATCAGGCGCTCGGCTCCCGGCGAAAGATAGCGCGCGGCGGCGTTGGATTCCGCGGTGCGCAGACACCAGGGCGCGGAAAACTCGCCGTTGAAAAACAACGCGCCTTCCAGCTTGACCACTTTCAAGACTTCGGAAAGCACATCCATCTTCCTAGCATCCCCCGAATCGGGCGTTTCTGCCAAGAACGCGGGACGCGCAATCAAGTGTGTGACGCCGCGTTGGTGCATCGTATGGCTGGATGACAAGGAACGTTGATCGAAGGTGCGCAAAGGCGAGGAGGCTACCAGAATGAGCGCGACAGCAAAGGACGTATTGGCAGGCAATGACTTTGAGCAACTGAAGGCTCGACTGAAAACGACCTGGACGACAGGAGATTACGACCGTTTCTCCCGCTACATGGAAAAGGGTGCTGAGGAATTTTTCCAGCGCCTCGGCGTCGCACCGGGGAGGCAGTTGCTCGATGTGGGTTGCGGCGCAGGACAGCTCGCGTTGATTGCAGCAAGAGCGGGGGCGCGTGTGACGGGTTGCGACATCGCCGCGAACTGGATCGCGAAAGCCCGCGAACGCGCGTTTGCGGAGGGGCTCGAAATTAGCTTCGAAGAATGCGATGCCGAAGCGTTGCCCTACGGCGATGGGCAGTTTGACGTTGTGGTGAGTCTGATCGCAGCGATGTTTGCGCCTCGTCCCGACCGCGTCTCTTCCGAATTGACACGCGTGTGCCGGCCGGGCGGCACGATTGCGATGGCGAATTGGACGGCTGGCGGCTTCGTCGGAAAAATGTTCAAGGCCATCGCCAAATACATCGCGCCTTCCAACATACCTTCCCCTGTGCTCTGGGGCGACGAAGCTACGGTTCGCAATCGCTTCCATGAAGGGATCGGTGAGCTGCGGTTCGCGCTTCGTGTCTATGAATTTGATTATCCGTTCCCGCCGGATGAGGTCGTGGAATTCTTCCGCGCCAACTACGGTCCCATGACCCGCGCGTTCGCGGGTCTCGATGGGAACGGGCAGGAGCAACTGCGCAAGGAACTGGTTCGCTTGTGGTCCGAACACAACCGCTCTGCTGGCAAGCGCACACAGGTTGACGCTGAATACCTGGAAGTCGTCGCAACCCGGAGCGGAAACACGTTTCATGTGCCCGAAGGAATTGTTGCTCGCGAACAGGAGGCTCGATGAGTCATCGCGCAGAGTTTCTGGCCAATCGTATTGAAGAGGGTGCCGTGGGGTTAGCGGCATTCGCGAAAGGACTTTCGGAGGCGGATTGGCGCACGCAGGTGTCAGCTACTGACCGTCGCTCGGTTGGCGTGATCGTTCATCACGTTGCCAGCGTTTACCCGATCGAGATTCAACTGGCGCAGGCCGTCGCCAGCGGTAACGCGGTTACCGATGTGACCTGGGAGGTAGTCGCCGACTTGAATGCCAAGCACGCGCACGAGCAAGCTGAGATCACCAAATCCACCGCGCTTGATCTTTTGCGCAAGAACAGTCGGGCAGCCGCCGATGCGGTTCGCGCGTTTACGGATGGCGACCTAGATCGCGCCGCGCCGTTCTCGCTCAGTTACGACGCTCCGGTCACCGCGCAGTTTGTTATTGAGGATCATGCCGTGCGTCATAGCTGGCACCATCTCGCGCGCATCCGTGAAGCCCTGGGCCGGACGCCCAATCCGCTCAGTTTCTGCTGCGGCGGTCTCTAGGCGGAGCAAACAGACGCATCCGTCTACGGATGGCTCTTGATGTGTTGCGTGATCTGCGCGTTGTCGGTGTTGATTTGCTTGAGGAACGCCACCATGGCGTTCACCAGATCACTGGAGTGAGACTGCACATTGCTTTGAAATTCCGTGCGGTTGAGATACACGAGGAACCGCCGCAGAACGTCACCTTTCACGGCGGCCGCAATGCTTGCGTCGGATATTGGCGTCAAAGCGGTAATTGCATTCACCAAATCCGGATGCTGATGGGGATCGCTTTCGAACGTCGTGATTTTTTGAGCCAGCTTCACGAAATCTTTGCGCGTTTCTCCGATGCCGCTTCCGGTTTTCCCGACCGCGTAGTAGGCGACGGCCGTTCCCGCAACGAGTGCTCCATTTTTCATCACCATGCCCGAGGGCGCCCCGTAGGACGTCAAAAACGTCACCTCGCCCAAGTCAATTTCCCAGGGATGCGTGGCCGGAACAAGGTTGACCATGATGTGGCGGTCGAGCTCGGCGGTGTAGATCGCCAGGAAATCGGTGGCTGTCACCTGGCCGGCAGCCGGCAGCGCAGAAAATCCTGAAGAGTCGCAGCTGGTGAGGACTTTGAGAATGGCGCTGTAGAACTGGCTGGCGTCCGGCGTGGTATCCGGTTTCAAAAAGCCGGACATTTCCGTGAGATAGTCTCTATCGGAAGGATCGAGCAACGCACGCCCTTGGGCCACTCCATAACTCCTCCCCGACTTGACGTTGGGCTTCTGATATCCCACGTTGTAGAAGTAGTTCGCGGAATCGATAACGACCAGGCTCCCCGATCCGCTGGCGAGTAGCGCCATATCGGCGCTGGCGTCGACCGCGATATTGGCATTGGCAGTGGGCTTGAGGTTGGCATGGGCCATAAAAGGTTGCAGCCCAGCGCGCAGATTCCGCGGTGAAAACGATTTTCCCTGAATATTGGCCATCAGTGAGTGAAAGTCGGTCTGGCCGTTCTTGAACATGCCAAAGACCTGCCCGCTGACTTTGGAATCGAATTGATTCACGTCCGCAGAGATTTGGTCGGCATTGGCGATCGTTACCGCCTCCGCATCATCGGCATCGGTTTTGGCAAAGATGCCGCTTCCGGCAGCTTGCATCGCCTGCAGATACGATTGCCCGGAAAAACTGGAAAGCTCGATGGTGCGATCCGCTCCTCTTGGAAGGAGAACCGTGGGCGAGGGAGAGTTTGTGCCAACCGCATGGATGGCGGCGATCAGCAAGAACGCAAACAATACGGAGCCGCAAGCGAAATACAGTCCCAACCGATGATGGCTTGCAGTCTTTTTGCGGTGAATGGCTTCGGTCATTGTGGCTCTCCTTAAGTCGTTTCACTCCGTTTTGTACATGGCCGGATGGAAAGGGAGAAACACATGGGCAAGTGCAGCGGGCTGAGTCTTTCTACCACGTCCCCCGCTTGAGAGTAAATTGGTTCCAGAGCTTGTAAGCAGTTCCAGCACTTTGCCGTAGGCCAGCACTGCTCCGGTCAGCTTGTGAAACTCCGGCGAATCTTGGGCGGCTTCACGCCTCTCGGCCTGGGCTTCCGCGGAAAGCTCGAGAACTCGAAGTATGGCTGCATCTGGGTTCATAGGGACCGGCGCCGTTATCCAGTAGTGCGGTTGAGATCGATTGCGTTTCATGCGGCCGGCTGGCAGCCTTAGGTTCTTCGCCATCTTGCGCACCGTGGAGGGCCTTCCTCTTTACGGTTGCCGGACTTGCTTATCGTAAGAGTTTTTAAGGTTAGTCCATTACCAAGCGCTCAGGCTCGTCTTCGCCTCAACGCGCACATCTGTGCTTTAATCAGGTTTCGGCGTTATGAGCGTTATGAAACTCAGCCTACTTGGATTTGTCGCTTTCGTGATGTCGTCGACTATGTATGCCCAAGTGTCGACGGAGAATTCACGAATCATCATTGACGAGGTCGATTTGCGGGGAGCGGTCCATCTGCCTGAAAGCGTGAAAAAACAACTGGTTTCCACCCTGACGCGCACAGAGTATGCGGCGAACTCAAATTGGGTAGAGGACGTGGAAGACAAAGTGGGACGCGCAGAAACAGAAGGTTGGCCCGACCGGGAAAACCAAGGGTATTTAGGCTTTTCCGTACGAGCCAATGGAAGACGTTACTGCAGGAGCCGCGATTGCTCCATGTCCAAGTCACGATTGACCTCGACGAAGGACATCAGAAGAGGCTGCGGGCAATTTCTTTCAGATATGCTGAGACTGCCTCGGCTCCGCCAGCTATCGAGCCGCCCGAGCTCCGAAAACTTATTCCGTTGAGTGAGGGCGAAGTCTATAGCCGTGACCAGTTTCAGGTCGGTATGGAGGCTGTGGCCCGCGCCTATTTCGCGCGTGGCTTCGTGGAGATGACTTGGAATTCTGAAATGCAAATTGACCAAGCAGATCAAACCATTGCAATTATCGTAGACGTGAACGAAGGCCAGCAATATACCTGGGGGAACATACGTATGATTGGCTCTACCCCAAAGGTCGAGGCGCTCCTGAAGACGAAACTAAGAAGCGGAAGCCCGGCAAATCCGAAAGCGATCGAAGATTTTTACCGAGAGCATAGCTCTGCTTTGCCTGTCGGTGCATCCCCGAAAACTGTCAAATGGCAGTACGACCGAGAGAAAGCGACCGTCGATCTGACATTTGACCTGCGTACTTCGGGTGCAACATGACCCCACAAGCCCGATAGACGGTCCCGATACACGCTTGGAGGGATGGGGACACCTTAATTGGCGAGCAGACAAGAGCAGGAAGGTGATGCCTTCAAAACGATTTATGATTCCGACCTGGAACGACGCGTCTGCTTTTATCAAAATTCCGATGGAACGTTTAGCTTTCTTGAGTGGAGTTTTTCCGAGAAGGAAGACAGTTGGGTACCAACTAGAGTCGGCCAAGGATCCAGATTGAGCACGATTGAGGATGCCGTTTGTGAAGCGAGGGCCAGAGTGGTTTGGCTTGCGTCTGCTCTGGCCGACACCTAGCGACGATGGCGGACAGTCGTAAGTTCGTGCGCCACCTTGCGTGGGCAGAGAGCGCTTCCCTTCACGCCGGCCGGAGATGCGCGTATTAACCGCGAACCTTAGGATTAGTCGCCCAATGAGAGCCAGTAGCCGGCTGAATCGTGCCGAAGATTTCGCTCACGTCTGTTCTTTCAGTTTCTTGAGAGTGGCCTGAAATTGCGGCAAGAGAAATTTGCGGTTGTCCGGCGTGTTGGCGATCGCGATCTCCCAATTCTTGATCGCGTTGGGCTTGTCACCCAGGGCGGTGTAGGCGCGGGCGAGACCGAAAAAGGTCCAGAACTTCTCATCCGGGTGGCGGCTTTGATTCAGCAGCAGAATCTTCAACGCCCGTTCGTTGCGCGAAGCGCGCAGCAGACGCATACCGTACGAATGGACCAGGATCAGACTGGCATCGGGCATGTCTACGGCCTTGTCCATGATGGCATCCGCATCGGAGTCCCGTCCCATGGCTTGCAGGACGGAAGCCTTGGTCTGGAGCGTGGAGAAATTCTCGGTTCCGATGGTGGCGCCACGGAAAGGCTCGTGGATGGCGCGATCCGCCCAAACGAGTGCTTCGTCGAGATTGATCTTGTTGTCGGCGCAAAACTGAGCAGCGTTCTGCCAATTTTGGTAATTGAAGCCCGGCCAAGTGAGTAGATCTTCGCGCATTTGGTCGACGTACAGTTTCGTGATATTCGGGACTTCGATCTTAAAGGGAATGCGCTTTTTCTCCCATTGCAGAAAAGCAACAGTGGAGGAGGGGCGGCGCTCGTCGAAACCGAAAGTCAGAAACTCGGTGTAGGGCGCCTCGACGGGATTTACGGAGACGCGAAGTGCGTCGTTTTTGGGATCGTACTGATAGCTGCCCCAGCCTTTGGCGCTTTTCGAAAAAATCCAGGTCCAGGGACCGGTTTTCTCAACATCGAGAAATAACGCGTAAGTTCCGGCCTTTAGATCTTGGCCTTCGACTTTGACATCGTGCGACACAGAAATCGTCGTGCTTTCATTTGCGCCGACTCGCCAGGGAGTGGCGTGGGAAGGGCCGAAGCCCTCGTCAAAAAAGCCGTAGCCGACGAGTTCTCCCCAGATGTGGCCGGTGCGGTCCGCGCCGCCACCGCCATGCACATTGGGACTGTGGTAGTCGATGGAGATTTTCACCAAACCAATCCATTGCGAGACTTCGGCGCGTTCGTTGTCGCCGTTGGGCGGCATCGCAATTTCCGAGCGAACTTGAGCGCTGGCAGATTGGAAGAAACAGCAGATTCCAACGACAAGAAGCAAATACTTAGGCTTGCTCATGGGAGGCACCCCCGAATCCGTGAGGCTGGCGGCGCGACGAAGCGCCGATGGTGAAATTGGACGCACATAGCAACAAATCGTAATCGCCAGTCGGGTCGGGCGGGCGAGCAAGGCATCGGACATCGATGGTTCTAAAAAAGAGCTTCCATTTTGTCGTTCCGGTGCTACTCTCGTGCCAACAGCACTTCTGGAGCAGGTCATGACACTCAAAACTTTTCTTCGCTACTTTTGTTTGGCCTTTGTTTTCTTTGTCGTCCCATCTTTCGCTTCCGCGCAGCAAACCGTCACCTGCGAATCCAACGACGGCCGCCGCAACTATTGCGGCGACTACCGCAACGAACAGATCGACTTTCAGCGACAAATCAGCAATTCGCCCTGCGAGCAGGGCCGTTCCTGGGGTGTGGACCGCCGCGGCCTTTGGGTTGATCGAGGCTGCCGCGCCGTCTTCGTCATTTTCAAACAGGGCGGGCCCGGACCCGGCGAAGGCTGGTGGCACCGTGACCCGGGCGATCCGTGGCCTCCTTCCGGTGGCTGGCATGGAGGGAATTGGGGCCGCGGTGGCGCGTGCTTTTATCGCGATCGGGACTTCGGCGGTGATTACATCTGCCTGCGCCGCGGCGACTCTCGCGTCTACCTTGGAAACCTCGGCAACGACATTTCTTCGATTCGCGTCTTCGGCGGGGCCCGCGTGACAGTTTTCGACGGTCAGAATTTTGCGGGCGACCGCGCCATGACCAACCGCGACGTCAACGACCTGCGCCAATGGGCCACCGGGCGGGGCAATCACACCTGGAACAACCGCATTTCCTCGCTCCGCGTGCAGTAACTTAGGAGCACCAAGAGGCGGCTGGGTTCCAGCCAAAGCGTACTAGGCTGGCTAGCAGAAAGGTCCGCATGGCAATTGAACCTTTCCTTGCCTGACGCTGCTCGTATACTGCAGGTGTTAGCCTCCGTCCCAGGCCAACGGTACGTCACGAATCGATGCTTCACCCGGTTCGCGCAGGATCGAGGAATACACGTGAAATACACCGTTGCGGTGGCCGCCCTTTTTCTGCTGATAGCCTGCGCCCCTGCGCAAGCGCAAGTCCGCACCTCCAGCAATATGCCTACTTACTCGGGCGGCGGTGCCGGCTATGCGGGCGGCGGCTCAGGCTCCATGGGCTCCGGCCCTTTCAGCGGCGGCTATGGATCGAGCGGTTTCTCTGGATTTAGTTCCACTGCCGGTACGCCGGTGATGTGGGTGCCACCCCGGGAGTTTATGCTGCTCTACGCGAACAACGACGGCCCATTCGTGCCCAGCACGTTCATGAAGTACGACGAAGCGCTGGCGCTTGCGAAGCAGCAAATTGCCCAGCAGGAACTGGACGCGCAGACATCGTTCGCCGAGACCGTGCGCAAAGCGCAGGCAGACAAGGTTCCTACCTTCCGGCTCAAATCGCGAGTCGTGCAGGACAACACCGGCAAGCTCCAAGTTTGTAATCTTAACGGAAACGACTGCCACCGGCTCTAGTGGCGTTGCTGCAAGAGTCTGCGGTCTCAGACTTCCCTGGCGACTAAGGCGCGGACTCGCACTCCTCCCCGTCGTAAGGCTTCCGCCACTGCCGCGGCGATACTCACCGCCCCCGGCGTATCCCCATGAATGCAAATGGTTTGTGCATCAACGTGCACTGCGCTGCCGTCACCGGCGATCACGCGGCTGTGCTCGACCATGTCGAGCGCTTGCTTCCCTGCTTCTTCCGCGTCGCGAATCAGCGCATCCGCATGCTTGCGCGAACGCAGCGTCCCGTCCGGTTCATAGCGGCGGTCCGCAAAGCCTTCCGCGGCGACCGCAAAGCCCGCCTGCCGAAACATATCCAGCATCGGCGAACCCGCCAGGCCGACCAGCACCACGTCGCGGCGCCAGCGCGCCACACCGTCGGCAATAGCGCGCGCTAAATCCGGATTGTGGACCGCCTGGTTGTACAGCGCGCCGTGCGGCTTCACGTGCACCACTCTCGCCCCGCAAGTTTCGGCCACGCGCGCCAGCGCCGTGACCTGTTCGAATACTGAATTCGCCACTTCGGCAGGCGCCATCTTGAGTTCCAGCCGTCCGAAATTTTCCCGGTCCGGGTAGCCCGGATGCGCTCCTATGGAAACGCCGTGCCGCAGCGCCTGCTCGATCGTCGTGCGCATCGTTTGTTCATCGCCGGCGTGGCCGCCGCAGGCCACGTTCGCGGACGTGATGAATTTCAGCAATGCTTCCTGCGTCCCGTCGGCAATCGCCTCGGGCAGCTCGCCCATATCGCAGTTCAGATCAATGTTTTTCATCGCAGATCCTGACGACACCAGTTATCTCATGAATTCGGCTGGCGTGGCATTTCCGGAAAGGTCTGTTCTGTGGGCTCGCCGGACCTAGTCCGGGCGCGCGGTTGATTCGCGATTCGGTGCGAGCGCAGCGGCTTCAACGACCTTATGAATCGCTTGAACGACGAGCGCTGGCTCGTCCCATTGAATGTAGTGGCCGCTCGATCGCGCGATGATCAACTGTAAATGAGGTACGGCCAACGCCATCTGGTCCTCTGACTTGCGCCACGCCGTTTCCAGCACCGGCCCGAATTTTGGCGGCGCACCGGGCGGCAATTTCACCGGCAAGCCGCGCACTAGAATGACCGTGGGCACTTTTTTGGGAGGCGGATTGTTCGGGTCGGTAAGTTCGCGAGTGAGTTGCTGAAAGCTCATGTCAAAATCAATCGTTTCGAGCGCTGCGTAATTTTCGAAGCCCGGCAAAGGGCCGGAGTTCAACGCCAAAAACGTAGTCCAGTCTGCTGCGCTGAACAGCGGCTTGATCTGTTCCGCCAGCGCGTCGACCAAAACCAGTCCGCTCACTTCTTCCGGATACAGCGCGCAGTACAGCCGCACAAACAAGCCGCCGAACGAGTGACCCACCATCACGTACGGGCCAGGAACATTTGCAGCGTGCAACAACATGTGCAGATCGCGGACGACGTTCAGTGCAGTGCGCGGCATGGGAGCCGCGTCGCTGCGGCTGACTTCGCCGGGATTTAATGTGGTTCCCGGCCGATCGTACGTACACACCCGAGCAAACTTCGCGACCTCCGGAAGCACCGGTTCTCCACCGTGCGAAAGCAAATCGGCGCGGCTCCAGTTGTCGCCACGCGTTCGCAGCCCGGATTCGAGAATCACGGTCGTCGTGCCCGCGCCGTGGCACTCCAGGTACAGCCTGCGGCCGTTGCCAAGGTCGACGGTTTGCGCGAAGTCTCCGCTCTTTGCATCGGCGGAAGGACCGTTCTGCGTCGCAGGCGTGGGAAGAACCGCAGCGCTGCAACAAGCGAGCACAAGTAATGGCAGAGAACGGTTTAGTCGGCGCAGCAACAGGCGCTCCTGTGACACCCTGTCTTCCCTGCCAGCATACTGCGAGTTCTAGATTCGCTGATTTTTTATTCGACGATGAGTTCTTTTGCGCTTAGCAGTTTTTCTTGTTCCGCCAGCAGCGCCACTGCCGTCTGCATCTCAACGCGCTCGAAGCGAATCTCGTCCCGCGGTCGGAGTTGCCCGACGCTGTGCATATCTGCTGCAATCACATTGGCAATTTTCGGATAGCCGCCGGTGGTCTGCTGCTCGACAAACAAAATAATCGGCAGTCCTCCCGCCGTGATTTGCACTGCCCCGAGTGAAACGCCCTCGGAAATCATCTCACCTGTTTCTGTTCCTGTCAGTGCGGCGCCATCGAGACGAATTCCCATGCGGTTGGATTCTTCCGTCACGCGAAACGCATTTCCGTAGAATACGCGCTGGGCCTTTTCGCCAAACCAGTCGCTCTGCGGCCCATCGGTCACGCGTAGAATTTTTCGCGGCTTGAGTTTCTCCAGCGCGCGGCCATTCGCGGCGCGGCGGCGAAACGTCCGAAATGCTTGTTTAGGCGCGGCAACCTGCAGCACATCACCTTTGCGCAATGCGCGCCCCTCCACTCCGCCCAGCCCGCTGAGCAAGTGCGTTGAGGCGCTGCCCATCACGCGTGGCACTTCAATTCCGCCTTCCACACACAAATTACAGCGCGCTCCGCTCTTCGTTGTTCCCACGGTCAACGTTTGCCCCGGCTTCACCGCGGCGGACGTAAACACCGCGAGCGGCGCGTCATCCAACTTCGCACAAAAGTCTGAGCCTGCCAGAGCGATCACTCCACCGTCCGGAAAATAAAACGTGCCGCCCAACAACGTCATCTCCAACGCCCCGGCCCCTTCGTCGTTGCCCACCAGACGATTCCCGATACGCAATGCGACCGCATCCGCCGCGCCTGAAGCGGAAACTCCCAGCGGCCCAAATCCTTCGCGTCCTAAGTCCTGTACGGTGGTCAGCAAACCCGGCGCGCGCACTTCGATCCACTTCATGCGCGCTCCAGCTTGACGAATTTCTCGCGCGAGATCGGCACAAAGCGCACGCGGTCGCCAATCGCCAGCAGACTCATCTCTGCACGGTCCGACTGAAACATTTTCAGCGGGGTTCGGCCGAGCAATCGCCAGCCGCCCGGCGTCGCAACCGGATACACGCCCGTCTGGTTTTTCGCGATGCCCACGCTGCCGGGAGGCACAGTTTTGCGCGGCGCAGACAGCCGAGGCGTCACCAACTCACTGGCCAATTCCCCGAGATACGCAAAACCCGGCACAAATCCGAGAAAATACACGAGGTACTCACGCGCGGCGTGCAATTCGATGACACGCTGTGTCGTGAGCCTGCGCAACTCGGCCACGCCTTGCAAATCCGGGCCGTAATCTCCCCCGTAACAGACGGGAATCTCGACCTCGCGCGGTTCGGGCAGCGCTACTTTTTCCATCCGCTCGATGTATCCGCCGAGAGTCTCTTGCAGGTCCTCGTGCCGCAGCCGCAACGCATCGAAATTCACCAGCACGGAGGCGTAGCCGGGATGCACGTTGCGCACACCCGTCACTGGCTCAGCTTCCAGCAGGCGCACCAATCGGCGCACCTGCTCGTGCACCTCTTTGGAGATTTGCGATTGCTGCTGCGTGGAGTGAGACAAATCGAAGTACACGAGCAGCGATTGATCGCTCGCTATCTGGAATCGCGTTCGGATTGGGGTTGGCATTTCTCTGCGGATAAATCCTCGCGCATGGTACGGGCCTGCGCAAATATTCAATCGCAGGACGGGCTGAAGCCCGCCCCTACATTTTCAGACACTCCACGCGGTCTGCTTGGAATGGCATCACGTTGCCGGGGAAAAATCGCGCAACTGCTTGACGGTGGCTGTATCGAGATGCTGAATCAAAGCCAACAGGAGTTCTACGGTCCGGTCAAAATCTGCCCGATTGATGATTCCGTTGTGCGCATGCGTATATCGCGTCGGCACCACCAGCGTTATCGTCGGCACCCCGCCATTGCTCTTTTGAATTTCCGCCGCATCATCTCCGTACCCGACCACGAACTCTTCCTGCAGCGGTATCGCCTTCTCTTTTGCCGTTTGCCTCGTCAACGCCACAAATTTCCGGTTCGGCTGCTGGCTGCCGTTGTACAAAAACAGCCCCGGCCCGCCGCCGAGCACTTCCTGCGCTTCGTCCGGCTTCGCTCCTACCACATCATGGGTTACTCCCGCTTCGAGCGCGATCGCCACATCCGGCTTCGCTGTTTCTGCCGCCGCACGCGCTCCCCGCATCCCAAGTTCTTCCTGCACCGTGGCCACATATAAAAGCTGATTCGCATGCGCACCGTGCTGCAGTCGTTTCATCACTTCCAGAACTACCGCCAGCCCCGCACGATCGTCCCAGCCCTTGCCCATGTAATTCTGCGTTCCGTTCAACACCGTAAATGGCGCATCCGGGACAATCGGATCCCCCGGCTGCACGCCCATCTGGCGTACTTCTTCGGCGTTTTTCGCCCCCACATCGAGATAAATCAAGTCGCGCGTGTTAATGAGCTTGTCGCGTTCGCCAGCTCCGCTCAGGTGCGCGTCGCGAATCCCTGAAGTTGCTTTCACTGGCCCCTTCGACCCCCAGATCACCCACCGCTGGTCCACCAGCGCTTCATCCAGCCAGCCGCCAAGCATTTGCATGGTCAAAAATCCGTCCGGTGTGATGCGGCGAACCATCGCGCCCAATTCGTCCAGATGCGCGTCAATCATCACCCGCGGCCCACTGCTGCCCTGCGTGGCGATCACCGAACCGAGACCGTCATAACTCACCTTGTCCGCAAGCGGCGTCATTCGCTCGACCATGATTTTGCGCACCGGCTCTTCGTATCCCGGAGGACCCGGCGCATCCGCCAAAACCTGCAGCAATTGCTGGGTCGCATCCTGCGCCTGCGCGCCGAACGGAATGGCCAGCAGCAAAATCACTGCCCCGAACGCTCCTCGAGCAAAATCCATTCGTTGTGCGGGGGTGTTACCGATGTTTCGTCGCAAAAACATAAATGTTCCCCACTGGAGAAATGATTAAAGACACGAAGAAATCCCGGCCCGGCGCATTCTGGTCCTAGAGCGCACCCTCGTCAAGCGCGAGTCACCGCGGCAGCCTCAGACGAGGCGGGCCGCTCTTCATGGCCTCGTGGAAGGAGTCGGCCGGACGACGATTGCCGGTTCGCCGCGAAATGGCAACCGGAACTTGCGCGAAATCTCCGGCCAAAATTCACGCAAGACGTCAAAACCCACATCTTCAGCGACATCCTCGGCGACCCAGCCGGCCACAGGAGCGACGCCACGACGATTGTCAGGATGGTACGTGTTGGCCACCACGACGCTGCTGGTGGTGGCGAACCATTCCGAGAAATTGAACATCACGTCTCCGTTGTCGCGATGGGCCAACACGGAGTGACCGAGCGCGTGCAGCAGCCGCTTTCCCACTGGTCCGCTCCCCATCCGGTAATAGCGTGGATCCTCTCGGAATAAGGACGGATATACAAAGTCGCCAAAAAAGCGCCCGGTGGCTTCGCCCGCCAGCTCCGCTGCAAAACGTTTGCCGTATCCTTGTGCGCCTTGTCCATAACTCGGCGCCGCGTTCTGCGCCTGGTCCAACCCGGCGTCGAATGCAGAAGACAAAAACGTGCCCGGATCGATAGAGTCCAATAAGAACAGCACAAATTTGTCTTTGACCAGAAGAGTGCATAGTCGAGCACCGGGTTTGTAGTGCGGCGCGTGCGGCGGATACACCGTGGCGCGCTCTACTCTGCCGGCAAAGAAACCGACAACCTTCCGCAACGGGCCTTGATAGTCTTCCAGGCGCACCATCGGCGCGGGTTCGATGCAGGTTTGCGGAAGGTTCGCCGCCGCTGCTTGCACTGGATCGCTAGGCACTTGCAGAACAGGAGCAGTCGGCCAAAGGGACGTGGGCAAAAATTCTGCCGGTGGCGTTGGATTTTCGCTTGCTGGAGGTGGCGGCTCAGCCAGGGGAATTTCTGGCTGAAACGCGGGGCGTTCTTGCGCACGGGCAAAACTGCAACCAAGCGCTGCAAAGCTGGCAGCGCAGCACAACCCCACCCACCGAGAAAGACTTCGCCGCTTCACGGTCTCGCCCGAGAATATCACTCTTGGCACTTCGCCGCCCCTCACCTGGCCGCCAGAGGCTAGAATGGAAGGAAGCCGAGCTCAATGAACCAGCTCTCGTTTCAGCCTCTGGCCTTGCTATCGCTTCTTCTGGTTTTGTCTTGTGCTGGGCTTTGCTGTGCTCCACAGGAACCCCACGCCGCGGCGAATGGCGTCCCACTCACTGAACTTCTGAGCGGTATCCGTGCCAGGGCGCACACCCTCGAGAATTCTTCAGGAATGCATGGCGCCTTCGGCAACTTCCTTTCGGCGCATCATCTTTCCGCCGCCAGCGTTCGCTATTCCGATTTCGTTCTGATTCGGCTGTTATTCGAAGCCACGCGCGATGCCGGTTTCTGGAACCTGCATTGGCAAGTTACCGATCAACCGCCCAACTCCGATCTCATCTGGCGGCAGTGGGCCGGCGCGCCTGGCGCTTCGGCGGCGAAGCCTACGGCGATCGCTGAGTGCGACGAACTCTCGGCTTTGTATGCTTTCCTGGTTGAACGCAGCGGTGTCAAGACGGTCGGTCTGTTCTGGCCCTACGCCAATCACACCGTTGCGGTGTGGATCGTGAAGCCTATGGGCGGTTCGCCTATTCGCGTGGTCGTGCCCACCAGCCAAATTTTTCTGGAAGAAGCCGACTCCTTCGACACTCGCAAATTTGATCCCTGGAAACAAAAGACAATTTACGAATACACACGTCGCGATGTCTCCGATTCTTTTGTCCTTCCCCAACAGCTCGTGAAGTTTTTTCTGCAACAAATCGATATCTACGGCGGCGCGTCGGACAACACGCTGCAGCGTCTCCGCTATGTGCGCGACGCGGTCTTCGTCGGCAATTGGACGCCGGACCAAGCCGCGCAAGATGCGCTCCAACGTCGCGTTGCTCTCGGCCCCAACTCGACCGAAGACGCGGCAGCACTGCAAGCCTTTGCCGACGAGATGCACCTGGCCCGCTATCGGCAATAAGCGGCGCCAGGTTCGTAGCGCAAATGATTCCTTCGTCCGCTCCGCAGATCGATCGTGAGGCCGCGCGGTTGTTGTTGGCTCAGGCTTTGGCGGCGCGCATTTGTGCGATGAATTGTTGAAACTGTCGTGTGACGTGCGGCACGATGCCGAGCTGGCGCTCGATCAGCATCAGTTGCGCCCGGTGATGCATTTCGTGCTCCTTCGGCGCCAACAGCCGTTCGAGCCGGCTCTTCGTTGTTTTTCCGTCGGGATCGACAACCATCTCAGCGAGGAATTCGGGCGTCAGCGTTTCGAGCCACGAAGCAAACTTTTCGCCTTCGCTTTGCAGCAAAGCGACAATTTCAGCTTTTGTCCGTGGCTTTGCTTCTTCGGCGACGATCTCATCCCGCAGCTTCAGAAAATCAAAGCCCACCAACGTGGTCACGCGTTGCTCCTTGTGCTGAACTTCCCAGACACGCGGAGAAACTGCTACGTGCACCAGCATCTGCGCGACGGACCGCGCTTCCGGCGCGGCCACATAGTCGTACCTATCTTCCGGAATGTCCTCCGCTACCTGGATGGTGTTTTTGCGAACTGTCCGAAAGGCTGGCGCCAACTCTTTCCCGCCGTAGATGGCCGTCATGGTTTTCCTCGTAACTGCGTTTTTCGCTCGTGTCGGAGCGAGATTCCGGGTTCGATGCGCGTCACGGCGCCAAGGTCACGCCAACTCAGGCGAGGGCGAGGCTAGGGTCGGCGTTGAGGGTGGTGTCGGCAAAGTGCCGGGATTGGAATTGTTCATAGGCGGCAGCGGCGATCATGGCGGCGTTGTCGGTGGAGAGCGCGCGGCTGGGGAAGAAAACGTCGAGCGCTTTGGATTTGGCACGTTCTTCGAAGGTGGTGCGAAGTTGCGAGTTGGCGGCGACGCCGCCGGAGACCAGGATAGTGCTGATGCCGAGCTGTTCGGCGGCGAGCAGGGTGCGGTCAACCAGATCGCGCACCACGGCGTTCTGAAATTCGCGGACCAAGCCAAGAGTTTGCGGGGAGCAGAGCGGAAGCAACTGCTCGAACTTGCGTTCGCCGCGTTGCAGCGCTTCTTCGCGGATGCGAATTTCCGGCGCGTATTCAGGATGTTCGCGTACGTGATAGAGCACCGCGGTTTTGAGGCCGCTGAAGCTGAAGTCGAACGGATTGCCGCGCGTTTTGATGTGACCGAACTTTACCGGCGCTGGAGCTTCGCGGGCGGCCGCTGCGAGCCGATCGAGGATTGGTCCGCCGGGATAGCCGAGGCCGAGAAGCTTGGCGACTTTGTCGTACGCTTCGCCCGCCGCGTCGTCGCGAGTTTGACCGATCTTGCGATAGGTCAGCAAAGTTTCGGCGCCAATAGCGCCGCTTTCCGTTGCTCCGGAGGCCGGCTTCACTTCGTAAAGAACCGTGTGGCCGCCAGAGACGATGAGACAAACAGCGGGAACTTTCGGCGTGCGGCCGGCTTTGTAGGCTTCGAGAAAAACGGCGTGCACGTGGCCAGCGAGATGGTTCACGGGAACGAGCGGCTTGCCCAGCGCGGCGGCCAGCGTTTTGCCATACGTGATGCCCACGAGCAGCGCGCCGACGAGGCCGGGGCCTTGCGTGACGCCGATGGCATCGAGATCACTGAATTGCAGACCGGCTTGCGCGAGCGCTTCGCGCACCACGGGAACGATCTGGCGGAGATGCTCGCGAGAGGCGAGTTCGGGGACGACGCCGCCGTATTTGCGGTGAATGTCCACTTGCGAAGCAACGACGCTGGAAAGGATTTCACGACCGTCGGCGACGATGGCGGCTGCCGTTTCGTCGCAGGAGGATTCGATTCCTAGAATGCGGGTCATGCTTTCGATTCCAATGGTTTCGTTCTTTCTTTTCTAACTTTCATCACGGCGCGAGCGGCTTTGCTCTCGCGAAACCGCCAAACGGGAGTTTGGCGTTCCCAGGGCCAGTCATAGTTTCAGCGTTTTCAGATATTCGCGGAAACCCGCGCCGAGTTCTTCGTTTTGCAGGCCGAGTTCGACGGTCGCTTTGAGAAAGCCGAGCTTGTCGCCAGCGTCGTAGGAAATACCCTCGTAGATGTACGCCCACAGGCCGGCTTCCTGCGCAAGAATGCGCAGCGCGTCGGTCAGTTGAATTTCGTTTCCCGCGCCGGGCTTGGTGCGCTCGAGGCAATCGAAAATCTGCGGCGGAAGAACGTAGCGGCCGGTAATCGCGAGATTAGACGGCGCTTTTTCCGGCTTGGGCTTTTCCACGAGGTCGCGAATGCGCAGCAAACGCGCGCCGAAGGGCCCTTCCGGCGCAGCTTCTCCATCGACGATGCCGTACAGATTGGTTTTCTCTTTCGGAACTTCTTCGACGGCGATGGCGCCAACGCCAGTAGCGTTCCAAACGTCAATAAGCTGTTTGGTGGCGGGATTTTTTCCAGGAATCAAAACATCGCCGAGGAGAACCGCAAAAGGCTCGTCGCCGACAAGATCTTTCGCTACCAGCACAGCGTGGCCGAGGCCGAGCGGTTCTTTCTGCCGCGTGTAGCTGACCTGCACCATGTCGCTGATTTCGCGCACCATGTTGGCCTGCTCTTTTTTGCCTTTGTCCTCGAGGAAGCGTTCGAGCAGCGGATTGTGGTCGAAGTGATCTTCGATGGAATTTTTGCCCCGGCCAGTGATGATGATGATGTGTTCGATGCCGGAAGCGATGCACTCTTCGACGACATACTGAATCTGCGGCTTGTCCACCACGGTGAGCATTTCTTTGGGCTGCGCCTTGGTAGCGGGAAGAAAGCGGGTGCCGAGGCCAGCAGCGGGCAAAACCGCTTTGCGAACTTTGCGAAACGCGCCGGGTTGTTGTTTCTCGGGCATGGATGCTCGGGTTATTTCTTTTTCGCGGGCTTTTTGTCTTTCGTTCCGGAATCCTTCGTTGCTGAATCCTTGGCAACGGAATCTTTGCCGGCTGCGTCTTTGCCGCCGGAATCCTTGCTGCTGTCTTTCGCGTCAGACGCGCCGGAGTCTTTGCTTTCCGCCTTGGGCGACTTCCCGGCGTAATCGGTGACGTACCAGCCGGAGCCTTTGAACTGAATGGCTGGCGCGCTCAGCACGTGCTCGACTTTGCCGCCGCAGTGCGGGCATTTCTTGAGATGCGGGCCGGCGACGGACTCGATTTTCTCGGTCAGGCGGCTGCATTTCAGACACTTGTATTCGTACAGTGGCACAGCTGCTCCTCGTGCGTAGTCTCCAAACGCAAAAGTATAGCACGCGCCCAAATCGCCCCGGCAGCGCATGCTAGACTCTGAAACGTGAGCGCCGCAGCGAACAATACGGGCCAGGCTTTAGGGTGCTTATACATTGTCGGAACACCCATCGGCAACCTCGAGGACATTACGCTGCGCGCGCTGCGGGTGCTGAAAGAAGTCGACCAGATCGCGTGCGAAGATACGCGGCACACGCAAAAACTGCTGAACCACTACGAAATTCGCAAGCCGCTGGTCAGCTATCACGAACACAATGAAATGACGCGAGCGCCCGAACTGGTGATTGCGCTCGAGCAGGGCGCAAAAATCGCCCTGGTGAGCGACGCGGGGATGCCGCTGGTGTCCGATCCGGGCCATCGGCTGGTGAGTTTGTGTTTGCGGCATCATGTGCAGGTGATTCCTGTGCCGGGGCCGTCGGCGATTCTGGCGGCGTTGGCGGCGAGCGGATTGCCGAACGAAGAGTTTTTGTTTGTAGGATTCTTGCCGGCGCGAAGCGGTGAACGGAAACGCGCGCTGGAGCAGCTGCGCATCGAGGAGCGCACGATCGTGTTGTACGAAGCCCCGCACCGGATCGCGGATTGCGTAGCGGATGCACGCGACGTGTTGGGCGACAGACATGCTTGCATCGCGCGGGAGATTACGAAACTGCACGAAGAGTTCCGCCGCGGGAAATTGTCCGAGTTGGCGGCTTCGCTGGAGGAGCATCCGGCGAAGGGTGAGATTACGTTGCTCATTGGACCTGCCGATCCCGCCGAGTCGCCGACCTTGGCAGATTCGCGGCAGAGCCTGGCAGAGCGAGTGGAAGAGTTGATCCACCAAGCAAAACTGGACCGCAAAGAGGCGCTGAAACTGGCGGCGAAAGAGCGCGGCCTGACACGAAGAGAGGCATACGACGCGATGGTAGAAGGCAAACAGAGTGAGTGATCCGTGTTCCGCGGAGAGGCTCGGCACTTTGAAGGTCGTTGTACCCCCCACCCCCGTGGTGACGGAAAGTGTGCGGAAGTGACTGAGGGGAATGAAGTTGCGGGTGTTTGTGAGTGGCAGAATGGCATTGATGGTAGTGGCGCGGGAAGTAAAGAAGTAAGGAAGTAAAGAGGTAACGATAGGAGACTGGCTGGCACTTGCTGGAGTTGCGTTGTACCCCCCACCCCGGGTGTTTTCTGCAAAGAGCGTGGAAGATGTTGAAAATGCGGGAGTTGTGCTTTTTGGAGTGACAAAAGAGTGCAGAATAGTGTGAAAACAAGAGAGATAAGCCACGCGCGTATCTTTGCTGCCGCTCTGGCACGCAGGACTTAGGCGAAACGTGTGGGGGACTCAGGCAGAGCTTTTTACGGAGAAGTGACGATCGGTTCGGGTCGGAGGGGCAGAAGGGAACGCTCGAGAGGGCGCGACAGGCGGCAGGACGGGGCTGACGGTCGACTAGCACAAGACATGTTACTATACTTGACAACAAATTGTCAAGGGTTTACTCGAAGAGTATTCGAACCGCCTGTGGAAAATTTCGGAGGTCAAAGTGTACTGCAGAGACGTGGTCGTGCACACGAACGCAAACACGTTCTCAAACCCGAAAATGGATTCCGAGCCCCCAGTCGCCACTCCGTATCAGCTTGCCGCCGACATGTCGATACTCCGAATCGAAGCGGAAACGTGTAGGACGATCTTCGACTTGAGCGAACCGTCATACCAGGGGCTCCCAAAACCAGTTGTCCAATTTGCCCAGCTGTACTCGTTCGTGCGGGAGATTACGGGCCCAGCGGTGCCTTTTGAATGGGACAAGGACGGTAGGCTTCAAACCTGCGTGGCCGTTTCTCGTTTGCTCCTTCCAACCACAATATCGCTTCGCTATGCCGCGCGGATTCGCTACAACACCGATAAGAGCATCTCGGATGTTTCTCCGGCTGATATCAGGGGCGTGGCGATCGATACGTTTCTTTCAGATCAGCCCAAACGCGATTGGCTTACAAATACAGAGGCCGACCGACTGAAGCACGTGATCGGCCGCATGGATGCGAAACCGCTCCCGCCGAGAGCCAACCGCGCGTTCTGGTATCACGAGTATGCCGTTCGCACCTATTACGTCGAGTTACGCTGGGTATACATAGCGACTGCGCTAGAGTCCCTCGTACATATTGGTAGGGAACTTTCCGGGCTCCAATTTAGAGAGCGAGTGTCACAGATGGCGGCCGAGTTGGGCATAAAACATTTTGGGCCCGCGGAAGCGAAGCAGGCTTACCACATGCGATCACAACTAGCTCATGGACAACAGCTCGGTGGCCTCGCGATGGCGGATCGCCAGATCTACGACGCGATGGAAAGCGTCCTGCGCGGAGCCCTTCTTCGCTGCATTGAAGATGATGCGTTCGCGGACGCGCTTGGAGACGACCAAAAACTCAGGAAGCGCTGGCCGGTGTGCGTCTGACTACAACACGGTGCACGCAGAAGACGCATTCTGTATTTTTCGTTCCGTGCGGCGATCCTTTTGGAGTGAGCTTCTGCGTCTTTTCTTAGCGCATCCAGCACTGGCCCCGGGATGAGCCATTGAGGGCAACAGCGGTTAAGCAACTCCAAGAGCAAAAGCACGGGACTAAAGACCCGCCACTACAGGTTCGGACGCGGCGAGTGACCTGCATCACGGCGGGAGGTGCCGCGTCGCACCGCTTTGAAAACCGAGCAGGCGCAAAAAGAAGATGCAAGACAGGATGGCCAGCTTGGCTGGGCAGGGCACAACAGCCGGGAGGTGATGGTCATGAGGCAAGCTTTGGAGAGCAAGGCTATGCAAGAGGCAGCGGGACCGATCCATGCGGCTGGGCCGGTTATGGCCAACCAGCGCGTGAAACTAGCAAATATTCTCGTGGCGACGGACTTTTCGGGGGTATCCGACCGAGCTTTGGACTATGCGCTCGCATTGGCGCGGCGGTACGAAGCGCACGTAACCGTGGCGCACGTGATCGATGCCGAAAGCGAGATGGTGCTGGCGCCGGAAATGGCGGTCAACACGCGAGAGTCCATCTATGCCGCCGCCGAAGAAGCCATGGGACAGATTCTGATTTCAGGACGGCTGCGCGGCGTGGAACATGACACGGTGGTCCAGGAAGGCAGCTTGTGGCCAACACTGGAGACACTCATCACCAAACACAAAGCGGATCTCGTGGTTGTGGGAACGCACCGGCTGGGCGGGCTGAAGAAGATGCTGCTGGGCTCAGGCGCGGAACAAATTCTGCGACAGGCAAAGTGCCCGGTGCTGACGGTCGGCCCCGGAGTGGCGGGAGAGCCGCCGAAGGAAGCGGAGTTCAAGACGATTTTGTTTGCGACGAATTTTGGCCTCGCCGCGGAACGCGAAGCGGCGTATGCCTTCTCGCTGGCGCAGGAACATGGCGCGAAGGTCATTCTGCTGCATGTAGTGAGCCGTGTAGACGACTACTCGGAACCCAGTCTGGCGACGAGAACCGACGCCGTCCAGAAGCAAATGGCGGAGCTAGTGCCTCCGGGAAGCGAAGCCTGGTGCAAGACCGAAATGCGGATCGCGATTGGCGAGCCGGTTGCCGGGATTCTGCAGGTAGCGCGGGAGACCAAAGCAGATTTGCTGGTGATCGGCGCGAAGCGGAAGAAGGGGTTCACTGCGGCGCATGCAGTGAACACGAAGGCGTACCGGCTGGTGGGTGGCGCGCCATGCCCGGTCCTGACAGTGAGGTCCTAACATGACCCGCATAGGCCTTAGCAGCGGCCTCTTGCTGCTGGCGGCGTGCCTGGCAATGGCACAGACGCCGGCAAAAACACCCGCGACTCATGCGGCAACAGAACCGCCAGACGCCGCGTCGGGCAGGCAAACCTACATGAGCTACTGCGCTTCGTGTCATGGAGAGCACCTCAAGGGCATGGGTCCGGCGGCCAGCGCGATGAAAACTCCGCCGCCGGATTTGACGACGTTGGCCAAACGCCACGATGGGAAATTCCCGTATGAGTACGTAGGCGGAGTGGTCCGTTTTGGGAAGCCGCTTTCGGCGCATGGTTCGCCGGATATGCCGGTCTGGGGACCGATCTTCAGCATGGTGGATTTCAATGAAGTGAATATCCGGCAGCGAATCAAGAACCTGTGTGAATTTCTGGCGTCGCAGCAGGAGAAGTGAAGTGCGGCGCTGATCGGGGCCCTGGCGTTGCAAGAATGAAGCGCAGAGGACTTGCGAAAGGAGGAGCGAAATGCGGCCATATCGGGATATAGCTACGCTGGCGGGCGCACAGATTTTGTGTTTCCTGGTGCTCACGCACCTGGAGCCGAACTTTTTCCTGTTGCACCTGTACCAGTCGATTTTATACATCGCGATTCTGGTGATGCTGTTCTACATGGAGGATCGCTGGGCGTACATGATTGGAATGCTGGCGTCGGCGGTCTGGCTGGGAATGGCGTTCGCGACCGGAATGCTGGGGAGCGCGGTGCAGCAGTTCGTGCTGCGAACACAAGGCTCGTCCACAACAGGAGTGGGCTTGCTGACGCTGCTGACGGCGCTGATCGGGATCTTGATGATTGCGCTGTGCGGAAGGCATTGGAAGAAGGAATACGCCGGGCTGGGGAAGACGATGGCGACGTTTGCGTGGAGCCTCGGCGTGGTGGCGGTGTATTACGGGGTTTTGATTTTCTGGTTCTGGAATATGTTCCCGAAGGCGTAACGAGCCGGGCCGGCGAGGGATGAAGAGGCCGGCATAGTGGAAAGTTAATGGGATTGCTACAAGCCCCACACGTAAGGTGTGGGGCTTGCGTATTTCAGGCACGCCAGGCGCTGACTTGCGGCGCCACGGTTTTATCGCTAGGCACTGGCGGAGTGGCCGCGAATGAGGTCGGCGGCTTTTTCGGCAATCATGATGGTGGGGGCGTTGGTATTGCCGGCGGTGACGCGGGGCATGATGGAAGCGTCGACGACACGTAGGGACTCGATGCCGTGGACACGGAGTTGAGCGTCGACGACGGCGAGTGGATCGTTGCCCATTTTGCAGGTGCACGCAGGGTGGTACAGGGTTTGCGCTTCGGCGCGGACGAAAGATTCGATCTCGGCGTCGGTGCGGGCGCTAGCGCCGGGGTGGAGTTCTTCGCCGCGGTAGGGTGCGAAGGCGTTCGAATAGCCGATGGCGCGGCAGAGTTTCACGCCTTCTACGAGAACGCGCAGATCTTCGGGCGCACAAAAGTAGTTTGCGCGAATAGCCGGCGCGGCGAGCGGATCGTTGGAACGAAGGACGATTTCGCCGCAGCTTTGCGGGGTGATCAGAATGGGGCCGAAGCCGAAGCAGTGTTCGGGATGCGTGGCGAAACCGTGATTGCGGTAGTAGACGGGGCCGAAGAGGACTTGGAGGTCAGGAACAGGCAGATTGGGACGAGTGCGATGGAAGAGGCCAGCTTCGGCGACGTTCGAAGCAAGCGGGCCGCGATGCGTGACGATGTAGCGGAGGAAATTCTTGAAGGAGGCGGCATCGCGCAAGCTGACGGGCTGGGTGCAGACAAAACCGACGGAAACCATGGGATGGTCCTGAAGATTTTTGCCGACGCCGGGAAGGTTGTGAAGCGGAGTGATGCCGAAGCGTTGTAGTTCGTCGGCAGGGCCGATACCGGAAAGAAGGAGGAGTTGAGGGGAGTTGATGGCACCGCCGGAAAGGAGAACTTCGCGAGTGGCGCGAGTCTGGTGGGATTTTCCCCCGTGGACATAGGCGACGGCGAACGCGCGATTGCGGTAAAGATGGATGCGGGTGGCGTGGGCGTGCGTCAGCACGGTGAGATTTGGGCGGTGCAAAACGGGGTGCAGGAAGGCATCGTAGGTGGAGTGACGGCGGCCGTTTTTTTGGGTGACCTGGTAGAGGCCGAAGCCGTCCTGGCTGGCGGCATTGAAGTCGGGATTGGCGGCAATTCCCTGCTCTTGCGAGCCGGCGAGGAACGCGCCGGTGAGCGGGTTGACATAGCGCAGATCGGAGATGTGGAGCGGACCGTCAGCGCCGTGAAATTCCGAAGCGCCGCGGGCTTGGTGTTCCGACTTTTTGAAATAAGGCAGGACCGAAGAGAAGGACCAACCGGGATTCCCGAGTTGTTCCCAATCGTCAAAGTCGCGCGCGGCGCCGCGGATGTAAATCATGGCGTTGATGGCGCTGGAGCCGCCGAGGACCTTGCCGCGAGGCCAGTAAAGGCTGCGATTGTCGAGCTGCGGCTCGGGTTCGGTGGAATAATTCCAGTCCACGGCAGTTCTAAAGAGTTTGGAGAAGGCGGCCGGGACGGCGATTTCGCGAGCGCGCGGCGGGCCGCCGGCTTCGAGGAGTAACACGCGAGTGTGCGGATCTTCGGTGAGGCGGGCGGCGAGAACGCAACCGGCAGAGCCGGCACCGATAATGATGTAGTGGTATTCGGCGTGGGCGTTGGCGGAAGTGGTCACGGTTTGGTGGCGATTGGATCGGAAAACCTCACCCCTGAAGGGGTGAGCTACATGTTCGGCGATTATAGCGGGAACGGTCGAAGTTCTCACGGTTGAACCACAACGGTGTTCGGCGGCGTTGCGGGGACAAGGAGTTCGTTGTACGGTATCGTGCGGCAAAAGCGAGGAAGTCACTTTGAAAAACGGTGAGGACGAAAATGGCGGGGGATTCACAGAAAGAGCAGTGGACGCGGCGCGGATTTTTGGGGGCCGGATCGGCGGCGCTGGCGGCGGCAAGCACGCTCGGCGGAGGAAATGCCGCAGCGGAGCAAAATACAAAATCCAAAGAAGGCATTACCGAGAAAAGCGTCAGCGATCCGGTGGGACTGAATTCCGTGCTGGACGCCGCGAATCCCTCGGGTAGCCATCCGGTGACGACCGATGCCGGGGGCGTGCAGACGTTCAAGTATCCATTTTCGTTCGTCCACAAGCGGCAGCACAGCGGCGGATGGTCGCGGGAAGTGACGCAGCGGGAATTGCCAGTGTCGCGTTCACTAGCTGGCGTGAACATGCGGTTGACGGCGGGCGGGATTCGCGAGTTGCATTGGCATACGGCGGCGGAGTGGGCGTTCATGCTTTACGGCGGGGCGCGGATTACGTCGATTGACACGGACGGGAAGAGCTTTGTCGCGGACGTGAAGGAAGGCGATTTGTGGTACTTCCCAACGGGGATTCCGCACTCGATTCAAGGTTTGGCGCCGGATGGGGCAGAATTTTTGCTGGTGTTTGATGACGGGAATTTCTCGGAATATGAGACGGTGCTGCTGTCGGACTGGATGGCGCACACGCCGAAGGAAGTGGTGGCGAAGAATTTTGGCGTAGGCGAAAGTGTGTTGGCGAAGATGCCGGACAAGGAACTGTTCATTTTTCAGGCGGAACTGCCGGGGCCGTTGGCAGAGGATCAGCGGCTGGCGGCGGGAGCGTTGGGCGCTTCGCCGATTGATTTTGCGTTTCGGACGACACAGGTGGTGCCGTCAAAGAAACTGAAGAACGGCGATGTGCGGATCATCGATTCGAGCAGTTTCAAAATTTCGCAGGGGATCGCGGCGGCGGTGGTAGCCGTGAAACCGGGCGGAATGCGGGAATTGCACTGGCATCCGAATGCCGATGAGTGGCAGTTTTATTTTGGCGGGAAAGGGCGAATGACGGTGTTTGCGACGGGTGGGCGGGCGCGAACGATGGACTTCGAGTCGGGTGACGTCGGGTATGTGCAAAAGACGCTGCCGCACTACATTGAGAACACCGGGACGACAGATTTGAAATTTTTGGAGATGTTTAAGAGCAGCTTTTATCAGGATTTGGCGCTTTCGGAATGGCTGACGCACACGCCGCCGGAATTGGTGGCAGCGCACTTGAATCTCGATAAGGCGACGCTCGACGCGTTGCCGAAAGACAAGCCGATTGTGATGCCGTGACGTTCGGCGAGACTGGCCGTCTAGCCTAAGGCACAGCCCTCATGCTGTATATAATTCCGCGATGAGTGAAGCGAATGCACCTCTGTGGGCCATTCACCCCAGTTTGCGGCTGGACCGCCAGGAACCGTACCTTCTTTTGCAACACTTCACTCTTCTGGTGGCCGACCAGGAGCGCAGCCTGCGTTTTTTTCGCGATGGGCTGGGTTTTCGGGTGGTGCTGGATTACCAGGCTACGGATGCCAAACCGGAGTGGCGTATCGGAGAACGCTTCATCTCCCTTGCGCCGCCAGATGGCACGGCGCGTCTGGCGCTGGTTACGCCCGTCCCGAACTCCGAAGAATTTGCTTATATTGGCAAAGCCAGACAGATCGTTTTTTTGACTGAAAATGTGGAAGCGAAGTACCGGGAGTGGAGCGCGCGAGGCGTGCGGTTTGTGCATGCGCCGCAAATGGCGCCGTTCGGCAGTTTGCTCACACGATTTGAAGACCCAGATGGCAATCAGTTCGTGCTGATCGAGTTTGATGAAGCAACCCGGCTGGTCGAGGAACAGCGGCGGCGAACCGAAGAGCAACAGGAGTTGGAACGGCGCACGGCGCAGGAGCTGGAGATTGCGCGGCAAGTACAAGCGCGGCTGTTTCCGCAGCGAGCTCCGGCCGTTGCGACACTTGAGTATGCCGGAACGTGCCTGCAGGCACGGCAAGTGGGTGGCGACTATTACGACTACCTCGATCTAGGCCAAGGCCGCTTGGGATTAGTGGTCGGCGACATCGTCGGAAAAGGAATGGCCGCGGCACTCTTGATGGCGAATTTGCAGGCGAATCTACGGAGCCAATCCGCGACGGCGGCACAGCAGCCCGAACATTTTCTGCGATCCGTGAACCAGCTGTTTTATGAGAATACCGCGGACGGTGACTATGCGACGCTGTTCTTTGCGGAATATGACGACGAGAGGCGGCGGCTACGGTTTGCCAATTGCGGCCACCTCCCTGCCCTGCTGCTGCGGAAAAATGGGAAGCTCGAGCGGCTGGAGACCACGGCAACCGTATTAGGGCTTTTCGAATCGTGGGAATGCGCGATGGATGAGCGGGAACTTGCGCCTGGTGACACATTGCTGCTGTACACGGACGGCGCAACGGAATCGTTCAGTGATGCGGGAGAGCAATTCGGAGAAGACCGACTGGTGGCAGCATTTCAGCAGGGCCGGACTCTTCCGCCGGGTGAGTTGATCACTTCCGTTGTCGACGAGGTTCGCCGATTCAATCCCAAAGAACAGCAGGACGACATCACGCTGATTGCGGCACATTGCCGGTAGGCATTTGTTCGCTGTGATACCCTTCCGGCGGCGCGACGCTTACTTTGGACAAGAGAAACAGGAGTCCGGTCTGATGAAAAAAGCACTGCTTCCGATTCAAGACATCGCTCGCAAGCTGGGAATCCCCGAACAATACTTCGATCCGGTTGGGCGCTACAGCGGGAAAGTGCGGCTGGAGTTACTGGCGGACCCGAGTTTCAAGCGGCGAGGCAAGCTGATTCTCGTTTCGGCGACTACGCCGACAGCTTCAGGCGAAGGAAAAACGGTTACGGCGATCAGCCTAACGCAGGCACTGGCGCTGATCGGGAAGAAAGTGGTGATTACGTCGCGCGAGCCATCGCTGGGGCCGGTGTTCGGAATGAAGGGCGGAGCTGCGGGCGGCGGGCTTTCACAGATTGAGCCGAGCGAGAAGATCAATTTGCACTTTACGGGCGATTTTCATGCGATTTCGTCGGCGCACAATCTGCTATCGGCGTTGATCGACGCGCATTTGTTTCACGGCAACGATTTGCATCTGGACCCGGAGCGCGTTTTCTGGCCACGCGCAATGGATATGAATGACCGCGCGCTGCGGCGAATTGCTGTTTCGCTGGACAGCAAAAAAGACGGCGGCGGACGGAAGACAGGATTCGTTATCACGGCGGCTTCGGAAATTATGGCCATCGTGGCGCTGGCAAAGGATCGCAAGGATTTGCGTAGGCGGCTCGAAGCGATTGTGATTGGCGTGACGCGCGATGGGAAACCGGTGACCGCGAAAGATTTGGGAGCGGTCGGCGGAATGCTGGCGCTGCTGACGGAAGCGATTTTGCCGAATCTGGCGCAGACGACAGACGGGACACCCGCATTTGTGCACGCGGGGCCGTTTGGAAATATCGCGCACGGAACGAGCAGCGTGATGTGCCAAGAGATGGGGTTGCGGCTCGCGGATTATGTTGTCAATGAAGCGGGGTTTGCTTCGGATTTGGGCGCAGAGAAATATTTTGACATTGTGATGCAGCAGGCGGGGCTGACGCCTTCAGCGGCAGTGCTGGTGACTACGGTGCAGAGCGTGCGGAATCAAGGCGGGGGACATTTCGAAAGCGGACTGCCGAATTTCGGAAAGCACATGCAAATTCTGAAGGGATTCGGTGTGCCGGTTATTGCGGCGATTAATCGGTTTCCGAACGATCCGGACTCCGAGCTAAAGCGCCTGGCAGCGTATTGCGCGGAACACGGCGTAACCAGCGCGCTTTCGGAGGGATTTGCAAAGGGCGGGCCTGGCGCGAAGGAACTAGCGGAAGCGGTCGTTGCAGCCATTGAGAAGAATCCAGCGCCAACGGTGCGGACGGCTTATGCGCTGGAAGATTCGCTGGAGGAAAAAGTGCGCAAAGTGGCGCAGAAGATTTATGGTGCCGACGGCGCGAATTTCAGCCCCCTGGCAAAGTCCAAGCTGGAGGAATTTGCGAAGTGGGGTTACGGAAAAGTGCCGGTGTGCATCGCCAAGACACAGTATTCGCTGAGCGATGATCCGAAACGGATGGGTGCACCCACAGGTTGGATGTTGAATGTGACGGATGCATCGCTATCCGCAGGCGCGGGATTCGTGGTGGTGATTTCCGGGAGCATGATGCTGATGCCGGGGCTGCCGAAGGTTTCGCGAGCCGCGGCGATTGATGTGGATGAGGCGGGAGAGATTGTCGGCGTTTAGCGATTGCGGAAAGAAGTAAGGAAAAATCGAAAGTGCGGAGATCCTCTCCTAGAGTCGAGGCCCCTCCGCAGTGGCGCTGGAGTTGGCACCTAGGACCATTTCGGCTAGGATTTGCCGCCAGCGTGTTGAGGAGCGTTCTATGAAAAGGCTGATTTGCGGAGTTTTTGTGTGGTGCGCCGGTCTCTTGGTTCCTTGCGGTTATGCGGCGCCCCAGACGTGCGAGCATTTGGCGCAGTTGGCGCTGCCGAATGCGACGATTACTTCGGCACAGACCGTGGCCGCTGGAGCGTTTACTCCGCCGGCGAGTTCGGCACCGTGGCTGACGGGCGATCCACATTTTTACAGCACGCTTCCGGCGTTTTGCCGCGTGCAGGTCACGGATAAGCCCAGCGTGGATTCGGATATCAAGATTGAAGTGTGGCTGCCGAGCAGCGGCTGGAATGGAAAGTTTCGCGGGCAAGGCAATGGCGGATTTGCTGGTCAGATTGACTATCGATCACTGGCCGTGGCGGTACAACAGGGTTATGCAACGGCGGCGACGGATACCGGCCATGCAGCGGAAGGGACGGACGGAAGTTGGGCGCTGGGCCATCCCGAAAAGATCAAGGATTTTGCCTACCGCGCGATTCACGAGATGACCGCGGTCGGCAAAGCGACAGCAAAAGCATTTTATGGCGATGCGGCGCAGCATGCTTATTTTTCGAACTGTTCGAATGGCGGCAGGCAGGCGTTGATGGAGGTGCAGCGTTACCCGAATGACTACGACGGAGTAATTGCGGGCGCGCCGGCGAACTACTGGACCCATTTGCTGGGTGCGGCACTGTACAACGCGCAGGCCACGACGCTCGATCCGGCGAGCTACATTCCGCTCGCGAAGGTTCCGGCGATCGCGAGAGCCGTGAATGCTGCTTGTGATGCCCAAGACGGCGTGGCGGACGGAGTGATCAACGATCCGCCAAAATGCCACTTCGAACCGGCGAGGATGCTGTGCAAATCCGGCGATTCCGATGCTTGCCTGACGCAGCCGCAGGTGGCCACGCTGAAGAAGCTGTATAGCAGCGCGCGCTTTTCGAACGGCCAAGAGATTTTCCCGGGTTACTTGCCGGGAGCTGAGGATGGGCAGGCGGGATGGGGCCTGTGGATTACCGGACCGGCGCCGGGGCAGGGCCTGATTTTTGTGTTCGGCGTGGGTTTCTTTTCGAATATGCAGTATGACCAGAAGGATTGGGATTACAAGAAGGCGAACGTGGATGAGGCGGTGAATGCGGCGGATAAAAAGTTCGGAAATATGTTTAATGCGACGGAAAGCAATCTGAAGCCGTTCTCCTCGCGTGGCGGGAAGCTGATCATCTATCACGGCTGGAATGATGCAGCGATTTCGGCATTGAACTCCATCAACTACTACAATTCGGTGGTCAGCAAGATGGGCAAGAAGGATGCAGATTCCTTTTTGCGGCTGTACATGGTTCCGGGAATGCAGCATTGCGGCGGAGGACCGGGCACAGATGTGTTTGGGCAGTTCGGATTTGCCACGGCGAATGATCCGCAGCACAACATGTATGTGGCGTTGGAGGATTGGGTGGAGAAAGGCACGCCGCCGGGTGATATGGTCGCGGCTCACCTGAGCGGTGAAGCGCCCGGAGCGAAGGCCAGCATGACGCGGCCGCTGTGCGTGTATCCGCAGATAGCGAAATACAAAGGAAGCGGCGATACGAACGACGCGACGAATTTCGTGTGTGTAGCGCCGGAGAAATAAGCGTGGGGCGCAGGTCATCCGTTTAAGGGTGACCGCTCAGTCACCCTAGTTACAGAAGCGGCCTACGTCAGAGGATCGACCGCACAAGTTTATGCGGCGGATTCGGAGCGGAAGACGCGCTGGAAGCGCGGGCCGGTGAATTGCACACCGACGAAATGCTCGCCGCTGGCGGCGTCGGCAACGTGGACAACGCGGCCGCTGGTCGAGAAGTCGGCTTCATTTCGGCGCGAAGCGTAGTGCGAGAACGGGATTCGGATTTCGAGATCGGAGCCAATGGCTACATCGAAGCGCGTCAGAAACGCGGCTCCGCTGCGGCACAGATTTTCGCTGGAAGTTTCTTCCTCGAAGGGCACGCCGCGACTGTCGCGCCCGCGCACTCGTAACGGCAGGCGAACCGCGATTCTACGCTCCGAGCGTTGCCTGGTGATGGTTTGCGTCAACGGGACCATGGGCTGGGTCCTCATTTCTGGCGATTGCAGAGCAATCGACATTTCTGGCGATCGCCAAGCGATCGACATTTGTGCCGGCCAGCGAGTGGCCGGACTGTTTCGCGCCCGCCGCGTCAGCGTAAGGACCATTGCTTCCGGTTGGGTCGGGAGCCCCGGCTGCCGCAGTGCGATTGTCGAAGAAGGCTTCCACCTTCTCGACAACTTCACCCGGCGTACGCGCCGCATGGACGATGCGTCGAAGTTCGCTGCCGTTCCCCACGCCGTGAGTAAACCAGCAAGCGAACTGCTTCATTTTGCCTATGGCATCCGGCAGGTTGGCAGCATTAATTTGCCTATAGTAGCCGGAAAGTAAACGATGGCGGTCGTCCGCGGTTGGTGTGTCGTAAGCGCCAGTAGCGGCGTACTGCTGCATCTGGCGGAAGATCCAGGGATTGGTCGCGGCGGCGCGGCCGATCATCACGGCATCGCAACCGGTTTCCTGGAACATGCGCGCGGCGTCCTCGGGAGAGTTGACGTCGCCATTGCCGATCACTGGAATTTTTACGGCTTGCTTCACGGCGGCGATGATGCTCCAGTCCGCCGCACCGGAATAACCTTGCAGACGAGTGCGCGGGTGTACCGCGACACCTTCGATGCCGATGTCTTCCGCCATTTTGGCTACGTCCACTGCAACGATAGAGGTTTCGTCCCAACCAGCGCGCAGCTTGATCGTCAGTGGGATGCGCACAGCGGCTCGGACGGTGCGAAAGATTTCGCCGAGCAGCGGCAGGTCCCGTAGTAGGCCGGAGCCGCCGCACTTCACCACTTTTTTGGCTGGGCAGCCGAGATTGATGTCCACGGCGTCGTAGCCGAGGTCTTCCACCATGCGCGCGGCATCAGCCATGACTTTGGGATTCGCGCCGAAGAGTTGGGCGGTGATGGGATGTTCGTCTTCCTGAAAATACAAGTAGCGGAGAGTTTTGGCGGCGCTGCGGGTGATGCCTTCCGAGCTGGTGAACTCGGTCATTAACAAACCGCACCCGCCTAAGCCGCGGATGACGCGACGGAAAAGCGTGTCGGTCACGCCGGCCATCGGTGCTAACACCGCCGCCGGCGTGATGCGCAAGTCCCGAATTTTCAGTTCCGTGGGGTACATTTCCCCGCCAATTCCATGCTACGGGAATCAAGCGGATCCTGCCACTACGAAGTCTGGGGCGTCGGCCGCTTTCGGCTTATTTCAGCGTGGGCCAGGTACGGCACTGCGTGACGGTAAGTGGAGTGGCGGTAGTCACGCCCATCTTGTAACGGATAACAGCATCGGAGGTGGAGCAGAAGCTGCGCGTGCCGGTGTTGGCGTCAACGGGTGTAGCGACAGCCAGATACTCCTTGCAGGGCTCGAGCTTCGTGCAGCCCGTGGTGATACGGAAGTCGTATCCGGACTTGCTGCACCAGGCGTCGCGCATGCAAGTTTCATTGGCCAAGCTGCGGTCCAGCAGCCCGGCATGCTCTTCGGAATACTTGGTCGGCCCGGCGGGATCGAGACCCAGCGTGGCCATATTTCGGGCGTAGCCCTTCGTGGGATAAGTCGTGGCGTAGGTAATCTCCGCGGTGTTCAGGGTGCGCAGACTGCCGACGGCGCTGGCCTCGTTGGCAGCGATGCGTGAGCGCATTAGGTTGGGGATGGCGATGGCCGCAACCACGAGCGCTGTGCCGAGGTCGACAGAGCCGCTGCTGCTGGATGCGCGGATGGCGGAGTCGTCTCCGTAAAGGCGGGCTACCGAGACAGGCGCATCTTTCAGGAAGGGAGCCAGGAACTCCGCGAGTTCCGGCGGTGCCTGACGCGTCTGCAATCCAAACGTCAGCGCAGGATCTTGATAGAACAGCGCGGACGCACGCGGCGGTTGGGCGGAGCCGGCGGGAAGCGCCGCGACGAACCTGGGCGAGCGGGCCAAGGACTGGCCAGCGGTATGAAACTGAACAGCTTCGAGTAGCGTTTCCGGCTTGGAGGCAATGATCCAATAACCGTCGAGGAAAGCGTAAGCGATGGGGGTTGGTGCCGCCTGATTGGGAATGCGAATGACGTCGTACGCCAGGCGACCATCGTTGAGATGCTCAACGGGCATGTTCGCGGCGGTGAGCAGGGTCGCAAGCGTTTTTTGCAGGCGGGCCGTATCGTTGACTTTGAAAATGAGTTTGGCGGCAGGCAACTTGTCGGAGATGCTGTCCAGCTCGACGGTGAATTCGCCGCCGAGTTGCGCGAGCAGGTCGTCTTTCACATTCAGATTAAGAGCCTTCTGGCCACCCTCGATGGCGCCGAAGACGTTGGTGTTGGACGGGCCGGAAAGCCCCTTAATATCGTCGAAAATTTGCGGGAAGCTCGACAAAACAACCGTAAACGCCAGCATGACCCTGGGCGAAACGAAATCGAGGCTGTTGAGTTCTGCAGGCTTGCCGAGCCACGCCGCGGCGCCGTGGCGTGGCCCGGTGAAGCTTAGTTCGGCCTGACCAACCGACTGGCCGCTCACTCTCGTGTTTTTCCAGACCGCGTACTTCATGTCCGCAAATCCGCTGTCTTGAAATTTCTTATCGTTGGTATTCGGGCCCAGCGGTTTCTGGCTCAAGATCTTCTGAATATCCGCAGCAGCCAGCATGTTGACACCGCCCTGATATTCCTGGAGCAGTCGCTGGCCGAAGGCGCTGGCAGCAAATTCTCGATTAGCAGTTTTCGGCCGGGCATTGAAGCTGCGCAAGAACGCGATGTCGGTAGCGGCAATGACCAAGTCGGGGCGGACCAGAACCGTAAGACCCTGTAGCGCGCCGGGTTTAGTATCCAGAGGCAGATCCAGTTGCTGAGGCGTGAGCACGCGAATTCCAGGACTTGTGGTGCCCGCAATCTGCGGAATCCACTGCTGAAGGAACTTGTCCAAGCCCGGTTTGCGAATTTCGGCCACAGCTAGGAATGTGCCGGCCTTGTGTTGCGGGTCCAGCGAGCCGGAAAGGACGAGCTCGTCGCCCAGATATTGCTGGAATTGATCGAACTGCTCGAAGGCCTGCTCGATCTTTGGCGCGGAGGCCGCGGGAGAGCCATGGGTCCACCAATCACGCAGGACTGCGTTTTCCTGGAGTTGCTGGCGGAAGATTGCCAAGGCCTGGCGAGCTACGTCTCCGTAGTTCGGTAGCGCGGCATAGGCCATGGTCGAGTTCGGCAGGAGCGGCAGAAGGCGGCTTGCGGTGCGCGATGCAGGCGATTGAATTCCCTGCTGCAGTTTTTGCAGAAGCTCGCTCAACGCCGGGAGTAGGCCGGGATATTTTTGCAGCTCGCGCGAAAATTGTGATTCAGGATTGATCGCTGGGCTGGCCTGGTTCGCGGTGGCTGGTGGCGCGGATTTTTTTGCTGGAGCGGCTTGCTGCTTGGGAGCAGCATTCTGTGCGCTAGACGCCGGTATAAAAAGAAGGACGATTGCTGCAATCGACGTAATGCATCGCAAAAACGCTGTAAAGACCGTCGAGATATAGTTCAGCCGCTGACTGAAAGCTGGGCGTAACATGTTTTCTCCCTGTACGAATGGTCAGGAATGACCGCTGCGAACCTTACTTCCACCCTAACATTGCTGGGCGATACGGCATCGAGTTTGCGGATTGGATGTTTCCAAAATGCGGAGAAAAGATTGGACAATTAGGAGCAAACACTTTTTTTTCGACACGAAAAGGCGCAGTGAATTTGCGACCCCATGCAGAGGAGAACTAGCTCGCACGTTTCTGCTGTGCAGGGCCCGCGTGTCGGCGGGACAGACGCGCTGCAACGAATGGCCGAGGAAAACCGCTGGTGAGCCGCCGCCTCCCCAAATGTGTTTGGGCACGCGAGAGCGCGAACTACTCTGGCCCTCGCGGAAGCGATACCAAAACGCCCGCGACGACGAGCAGAGTAAATCCAGCCAGGCCGGGCAACTCGGTTGGAGGATGCTCGGAGGCCAGATTGGCTTCGTTTGTTTGGGAACCGGAGTGTTCGGTGAAATGTGCCCAGATCAGGGCCTGCGCCACGATCAGAACCAGCGAAATAACAGTAAGCGCGACGGCGTGTTGTGCTTTGAATTTCATAGCGCCCTCGCAGACATTTTCGCGCCGGACCGTCAACCCCGCATCAGGAGAAGTCTGAAAAGCGGAAGTCAAATCCTGTAGACAAACAACGGACTGTGGAGGGAGATGCTGTTCAAGAAGATTATTTCCCGCGGAAAAGGAAGAACAGCTCAATGACCAGGATGATGACAACTGTAAATTCGAGTATAAAACTACGGCTCTGATTGAACTGGTCCACCATAAAACGGTATAGCTCACCGGCTGTGCGCAGTTTTTGTTCGACGAGGCGACGGTAGTCGGGCACGCCGACCCTTGCGGAGATCAGACCGTATAGCCGCGCGTAATACATGTCGCTGAGGAACTTAATGGCGTTGTCGACGCGCTCGGTGAGCTCCATGATGTCGAGACGAATGGTATTTAGGTGCGAGGCATCGCGAGAAAGGAGCCAGGCAGCCAAGGGACCACTTTTGTGTTCGAGCGAGCGATAGACGCGGTCGAGAAGGCCGCTCAGGAGCTGATCGTAGTAGCGAAATTCGAGGAGCTGCGTGTTGGCGTATTCGAGGAGTTGGATGGTGTCGGCGACTTCTTCGGAGTGGCCGTAGACCACAGCGCCCAGCCATCCGACGACTAGGAGATCGTTCTGCGAATAAGAGATGGCGGATTGCAGAACCTCGCGGCGCTCGTCTTCCGAGAGCGGAATGGTTTCAGCACGAACCAGTTGCACCAACTCGGGAGCATGCTGCGCGAGCAGCTCTGCCGCGAGGAGCGGCCGGCCCGTATGGTCGAACACTTCGTGAAGTTGAATGATGGAATAGTCCTCGCGCAACCAGGATTCGACCGGCTTGAACAGCGCGGGACGAATGCGCTTCAAAGCACTCCGAAGCAATTCGGTAGCGCGATTCTCGAGTTCCGGCGCGCTACTCCAGCGCACTGCCTGGGGAACAAGTGCGGGCCAATCGCATTCAAAGGCGATCTGCATCTCAATGCTCGCGACTCCGTAGTCGTAGTACTTGGCCTTGGCTTCAGCAAGCTCACCGCTCGGCAAAGCACACGACTCAAGATTTTCGGCGTGGGGGGGACGCTCGAAACGGAAATACGGGGGCGCGGACGCCGAGGCGGGAGTGGCGGAGGGCGGACTCGCAGGCAGCTTGGCAGTGGTGCCGGAGCTCAGAGAGCTAAGAACTTCCAGCCGGATAGCTTCAGCCACATCATAGATGAAGAGGTTGCGGAAATAGCCGCGCACGGGAAGCCGCCTCGCTCGGGTGGGCTCTAAGATAAAGATACAGTATCAGGTGCGAGCAGCAGAAGTCGCAGGCCGCTCAGGAAGAGGTCTTGAGGAAGTCGTCGAGGCGGAGAAATTTGCGGCCGAGAGCGCTGGAGTAGGCGGACCACTCATCTTCGCCCGAGTCCACTGCGAGCGCGGCACGCACGGAGGCCAGTTTGGAATCCAAGTCGTCGAGGTAGTGAAAAACCAGCGCTTCGCGAATCATGGGGAGCTTCGGAGAGCCGAATTCATATTCTCCGTGGTGGCTGATGAGCAGGTGCTGAACCACAGTTTTTAGTTTGCCTGGAAAATCCGTAATGGCATCCATCGCACGGGTCACAGTTTCCAGTTCCATGACGATGTGCCCCAGAAGTTGTCCTTCTGTGGTGTAGCCGATCGAGCGGTCGTAGCAAAGCTCTTCGAGCTTTCCAACGTCGTGCAACAAGGCTGCTGTAAGCAACAGGTCCAGATTCAGCTCGGAGTAGTGGGCAGCGACTTGTTTGGCCAATCCGCAAAGGCTCACGACATGCTCCAAGAGCCCGCCAATATAGGCGTGGTGCATAGTCTTGGCGGCTGGAGCGCGCTTGTAGCACTCGACAGTATGCGGGTCGCTCAAAATATTGCTGACCAATTTCTTCAGCCAAGGATTTCCGATGGAATTGCAGTAGTCCTCTACCAGAGCCCACAGCTTGCCGATATCTTCCTTCGTGTGGGGCAGGTAATCGGAGAGATCAATTTCCTCGGGGCGGGCGACCCGCACTTGCAGGATCGCCAGTTGCGGGCGGTTGCGATAGATCTCGACGCGGGCTTGCACCTTAACAATGTCGTCGCGCGCCACGTCCTTCGCGGCGCTTTCGAATTGATCCCACATGCGGGCCTCTACGGTGCCGCTGCGGTCACCAAGCTCGAGGCGCAGATATTGCTTGCCTTCGCGGGTGTTGCGAAGTTCTCGGGCGTGCACGAGGAAAAATGTGGTGATGGTCTGTTCGCTGCTGAGATCAGAGACGAGCGGAGTCTTCATGTGGAGGCTTGCGTACTGCCGGACCGCTTGCCGAACAGCAAAAACTTTTTGCGACCTTTTTTGGATTTGGTTACTTCCGGCGTGGCGCTCACTTCTTGTATTTCGGAGTTTCCGCCGCCGGCGATGTCCTGGTAGCCGGGTTTGACAACGACGTAGCTTTGCTCGCGCAGCGTCTTTAGATAATCGCGCAGCGCCGGTTCCAGTTTTTGTTCATACATTTTGTTGCGGATTTCATCGCTCACGGTGGCGAGGGTCTGTTCGCCTTCGTCGTAGTGTTCCAGCACCTGCATAATCAGGAAGCCCTGGCGGGTCTCCATGACGTCGGTAAGCTGGTTCTTTTTCATGGCGAAGACGACATCTTCAAGCTGCTTCGACAGCTCACCGCGCTTGTAGATACCCAAGTAGCCGCCTTGCTTAGCGGTGGTGCCGTCGGAGTAGCGCTTGGCGATTTCGCCGAAATCCTCGCCGTCCTTGATGCGCTGCAGCGCCGTATCCGCTTTCTTTTTCAGTTCCGCGACTTCCCCTTCGCTCTTTCCGCTGGTATTGATTTCAATAGAGCGCAGCGCCACTTGCTCGGGGCGAACAAAGTCTGATTTGTGACCGTCGTAATACTTCTGAATCTCGTCGGTGGTGGTGTTGATGTGCGAACCGACCTCTTCACCGATCACCTTTTTCGTGATGATGCCCTTGCGAATGTTGTCCTTGAAGTCTTCCCAGTTGATGCCTTGGCTTTCTACGGCCTTCTCGAGTGCATCGAGGTCGGCAAGCTTATTTTCCTGCCGAATCTGGTCAAGTTGTTTGATCACTTCGGGTTCGACGCTTAGCCCCATATCCTTGCCGCGCTGAACGAGGAGAGACTGGTCGATTAAATCGCGTAGTGCGTTTTGCTTGCGCTCGTCGGTCAGCGATTTGAGCTGATCGGGCGTGCAGCGCGTCTGGCAGTCCTGCTTGGCATCCTCCTCGGCTGAGTCAAGCGAATGCTGCAATTCAGATTTGGTGATGACGTCGTTGTTCACGCGCGCGACGATCTCTTCAATAACCGTGCCGCCTTCAGGGGAAACGGCGGCGGGCTTCTTCGCCACGGGCGGTTTGGCAAGGGGTTTGGCCGGCGTTTTCGGAACTGCATCGGGAGCGGGTGCGGCTTCGTCAGGCTGTTCGAGCTTCGGTTTCTGAGATTTGTCCTGATTTTGCTGGCCCTGCTGGTTCTGATCCGGCTTAGGGGTCGGCGTAGGAGGTTGTTGCGCCGCGAGAGGCAGCGCTAAAGCGAGCGCGCCAAGTAATGCAAGATTTCTCATGTCGTTCCTCATTTTCGGTGAATCCTTAGTTTAGCCTTGGCCTTGAAGCCCTAGCAATACGTTTCTCAGCGCCAGCGGGACAGACTCGCCGCGCGTCGTTTCCAGCCAAAGGACTCCGCTGGGGTCCAGCTTGATGCCCTTGCGCGAGCGGACGACCTTGACCAGCGTAGCGGGATCGAGCGACGTTTCCGCATGGAACCGAATGGCGATGCGGCTGCCCTGGCGCTCGACCGCGGAAATGCGCAGACGCTCACACATGGATTTGAGCACGGCGTACTCCAAAAGGTTTTCTACGGTGGTTGGGGGCGGGCCAAAGCGATCGGCCAGTTCGCGTTGGACGTCCTGCCGCTCGGCCTCCGTGGCAATAGAGGAAATACGCTTGTAGGTGCGCAGGCGCAGATTTTCGCTGGGGATGTAGCTATCCGGAATGCGGACATCGAGTCCCAGGTTAAGTGTGGTCCGAAGCTCAGGCGCGGCTTCTTCGCCTTTGAGCTTCGAAACGGCGCGCTCGAGCATCTGGCAATAGAGGTCGAAACCGATGGCTTCGATATGGCCGTGTTGCTGGCGACCCAACATGTTGCCCGCGCCGCGAAGTTCAAGATCGAGTGCGGCGATGCGGAAGCCGGCGCCCAGTTCGCTGAATTCTTTCATGGCGGAAAGGCGCTTGCGTGCCACTTCGGAGAGGACGGTTTGCGGAGGGACCAGGAGATACGCGTAGGCCCGTTGATGCGAGCGGCCGACACGTCCGCGAAGCTGATACAGTTCGGCGAGTCCGAGGCGATCGGCGCGATTGATGAGGATGGTGTTCGCGCGAGGAATATCTAGCCCATTTTCGACGATCGTGGTCGCTACCAGAACGTCGGCTTCATCGCGGATGAACTTCAGCATCACGCTCTCGAGTTCTTTTTCGCCCATCTGGCCGTGGCCAACGACTACCCGCGCTTTAGGCACGAGTTTTTGCACCAGCGAGGCAAGCGAATATATCGACTCGACGCGGTTGTGAATGAAGTAGACCTGCCCCTCGCGCGCCAGTTCATTTTCGATGCTGCGGCGCACCAGATCTTCGCTGAACGGCTGCACGACAGTTTGAATGGCCAGCCGGTCGCGGGGAGGCGTCTCGATGACGGACATATCGCGCAGGCCCACCAAAGACATGTGCAACGTGCGCGGGATCGGCGTAGCTGAGAGCGCGAGCGCATCCACATTTTGGCGCATCTCTTTCAGGCGCTCTTTGTGGGCCACGCCGAAGCGCTGCTCTTCGTCTACAACCAGCAAGCCCAAATCATGAAACTTTACGTCTTTGGAAAGTAGGCGGTGCGTGCCGATCACGATGTCGACTTTGCCAGCTTCGAGGTCGAGCAGGGTTTTCTTCTGCTCGGCCGCGCTGCGGAAGCGGCTCATCATGTCGATGCGCACGGGAAACGCGGCAAAGCGCTGCTTGAACGTTTCGAAATGCTGAAAGGCCAGCACGGTGGTCGGAGCGAGCACGGCTACTTGCTTGCTGTCAGCAACAGCTTTGAAGGCCGCGCGCATGGCTACTTCGGTCTTTCCGTAGCCCACGTCGCCGCAGAGCAACCGGTCCATCGGTGTCGGGCGTTCCATATCGCGCTTGATGTCAGCAATGGCGGTGTTCTGGTCGACGGTTTCTTCGAATTCGAAAGCGTCTTCGAATTCGCGCTGGAAATTGCCGTCGGACGAAAACGCGAAGCCTCGCGCCGTCTTGCGCGCCGCATACAACGCCAAGAGCTGATCGGCCATGTCTTCGAGGGATTTGCGTACGCGGGTCTTGCGCGTGTTCCAGCCAGTGCCGCCCAGCTTGTCGAGGGACGGCTGCGCGCCTTCCACGACGCGGTAGCTTTGCACCAGATCCATCCGCTCGAGCGGCACGTACAGACGAGAGTCCTCTGCATACCGGAGCAGCATAAATTCGCCGCGATGGCTGTCAGACTCAATCAGCCGCAAGCCCTCGAACTGGCCGATGCCGTGGTCGACGTGCACAACGTAATCCCCCGGCTTGAGATCGGCGAAATCCGAGAAGAAGCCGGAGGTGCGAATTTTGTGGCTCGGCCGCTCGACGGTGGGCGTGACGTCGAAAAGGTCGGCATGGCCAAAAATCGTGAGCTTAGCGTCCGGAAAGGCCACGCCCTCGGGGAACGGCCCACGAATGAGCAGCAAGCCAGCATTCTCCTGCGCGCCTTCGGCCGTGAATCCGGCGGCGGCGTTTTCCGATTCGCCGAGCACGTAAGGGACTTCGTATTCGCGGGAGATGTCCGCCAGCCGCTCAAGTTCGCCGGTGCTCGCGGCCGTAAGAAAGACCTTGCCGCCGGACTCGAGTTGCGCCTTCACGCTGTTCATGCAGGCCAGCACATCGCCGTGGAAGCGCGGGCTGGGCCGTGAGGAAAGTTCGAATGGCGCGGTCGAGCCGATGCTCACAGCTAGTTGTTCGAGGTGGATCTGCGAAGTCTTGGCGAGGACGCTAGCGAACTCATCCTCGTTGAAGAAAAAGTGTGTGGCAGGAGGAGCACTGGCGGTACCGCGCCGTTCGTAGACTTCGGTCGCATGAGCGACATGTTTTTCTGCAGCTTCGCGCAAATTCTGCGGCTCATCCAGAAAAACGATCGGCTTCAGCGAACTCTCCGCGAGATCGAAAAGTGAACTCTGGCCTTGCTGCTCAGCGGAGTCGAAGAACGAAGAGATCTCCCAGGAAGAAGTTTCGGTTCCGGAGGGATCAACGAGCGCGGCAACATTCCATTCAGTTAGAGGCAAAAGCGTCGTGCGTTGAACGGGTGCGACCGAACGTTGCGTTCGCGGGTCAAATTCGCGCACGGACTCGACCGTATCGCCGAGCAGTTCAATGCGCACCGGACGCGCTGCTTCCGCGGAGAACACGTCCACGATGCCACCGCGCACCGAAAATTGCCCGGGCAACTCGACCATTTCGGTCCGCGTATATCCCACGCCGCCGAGATGCGCGATAAAGTCCTCCAGCGGAATTTCTGTGTCTTTCGAAAGCGTGCGCGCCAGCGATAAATACAGAGTGGGATCCTGAAACCGCCACAGCGCCGCCTGCACCGGAGCAATGACCAGCGAGACCTGGCCGTCGGCGAGACGAAAGAGCGTGGCTGCGCGACGCTCGAGAATGTCGGCATGCGGACTCTGCGACTCCCAGGGCAGTGTGTCAAACGCAGGAAGCGTGGCCACCCCACCTGTGGGACCCGGGAAAACGTTCGAAAAAAACCGCAGTGTTTCAGCCAACGCTTCGGCGCGCCGATTCGATTCCGTGATAAAGAACGCCGGCCGGCGAAGTTGCTGCGTAAGATAGGCGGCCAACAACGCCTTAGCGACATCGTGCAGGCCGGAAAGCGGAACCTGCCGCCCGCCATCGCGCAACACGCCCACCGCCGCTTCCACCGAAGGGTGGCGCAGCACAGCGTCAAGGCGTTCACGAACGGCGGGAAGGATCATGCGGAGAAATCAGACAGGCGAGGGAGAAAAGTTCGCGCCATCGCGTATTCGCTGCAGAATGGCAGAAGTCGAATAGCCGGACACCGTAGGAATGGAGACCACCCGGCCGCCCGCGGCTTCGACTTCTTCACGACCAACGATTTGATCGCTCGCCCAGTCGCCGCCCTTGACCAAGATGTCGGGCAAAAGACGGGCGATCACTTCGCGCGGCGTCAGGTCATCGAAAATGACCACGGCATCCACACATTCGAGCGCCGCCAGAATCTCGGCCCGTTCGTCCTGCGGAAAAATCGGCCGTCCGGCACCTTTTAATTGGCGAACGCTCTCGTCGCTATTGATTCCTACTACCAAAGCGTCGCCCAGGCTGCGGGCCTGCTCCAAACTGGCGATGTGCCCCGGATGCAGCAAATCAAAGCAGCCATTGGTGAACACCACGCAACGGCCATCGCGGCTCTGGCGGCCAAATTGAAGAACTGCTTCGTCTAACTTTAGAATGTGCGGATGCAAAAAAAGCTCCATCGGGCTGGCGCTACACCAACATCCTCTAAATTACAGTTTAACATGTGACCTGCCGCCATGCCCGAACCGCCAACTCAGCCAACTGATCGTAAGAACAGCCGCAAGAAGACAGTTCGCGCCCTTCTGGGCTTGCTCTTATGCGCGCTTGGCATCGCACTGGTGCTGTCGATGCCGCGCGAAGAAGTCCATACGTTTCGGGTGGCGGCCGCTGGCTGCCATCTGGTGACGGACATCATTGAACCCACGGACGGTGGGCCACCCCAGGGATACGTCGTGCTGCTGCACGGACTGGCTGCCAGCAAGCGCGTCATGTCCTATATGGCCTCGGGGTTTGCCTCCCAGGGACTGCGTGTCTTTGTTCCGGACCTGCCGGGACACGGACGCACCAGCGAGCCGTTCTCCTTCGAACGCTGCGAGGAGTGCGCGGAGAATCTTGTGCGCGAACTGATCGGCCGCGGATTGCTCGACCCCGAACGAACGCTGCTGGCGGGCCATTCGATGGGCGGTGCGATTGCATTGCGCGTCGCAACGAGGGAATCAGTCGCGGGCGTCATCGCGGTCTCGCCAGCCCCGATGCATAATGTCCCCGGCCTCCCGCCCGAGACGATTCCCTACCATAATTTCGGCAAGTTGCCGCCCCGCACCTTGGTGCTGACCGGCGCCGGTGAGCCGAGCATCTTGACGCAAACTGCGAAGGAGCTGGTTACTTCTTCCGGCGATCCGGAAAGCAAATACGATGTGATTCCGCACGTCTCGCATGTCAGCATTCTGTTCAGCGCCGCGGCGGTTGCTGAGGAGCAGACTTGGGCGGATAGCGTGCTCCACATCGAGCGCCGCTCCACTTTGCCGCCTCACCGCGGCGTGGCCGGATTGGCCCTGGGTCTGATCGGGATTATCACATTGGTCGGGCCGTTTCTCCGCGAACTTCTGCAATCCAAGACGACAGCGCCGGCGACGACGGAGCAACCGGCAACGCCTCTCTCGAAAGCGCGGCTTTTTCTGGAATTTACGGGCGCGGCATTGGTTTCGATCGGGGTTCTGCGATTCGCTGACCCTTTTCGTTTTTTGCGTCTGTTCGAAGGCGACTACTTTGCTGGCCTGCTTTTACTGGTCGGCATCATCGTCTTGCTTCTTCACGCAAAATCGATGCGCGCCGCACCGGTTGGACCGGGCGCCAATCCGAGCGGCGTGCGCTCACGCTACGTGACGATTCTCTTGGCAGCGTTCGCCGCGCTGCTGCTCTGCACGTTGTTCAGCGCCTGGTTTGACTTGAGTTTTACGGAGGCGTGGCCGACTGTGCTACGATTGGCGCGTTTTCTTCCATTGCTGGTTCTGCTGCTGCCATACCATCTCGCCGAAGAACTCGCGGTCGGTTCCTTGGCTCAACCGAAACGCGAATTCAGGCGCCTGCTCCTGGCGCTTTCGATTCGACTGGTCATCTGGCTCGTGCTGGTCGCAGCTATCTTTTTCCTGCACAGCGGCCAGTTGCTGCCGGTGCTTCTCGCGCCCTACTTTGCCGCATTTTGCCTGGGGCAACGCTGGGCCATGGACGTTGTCCGAGAAGTCACCGGTTCCGCACCTGCCGCTGCGGTTTTCGGTGCTATACTCCTCGCCGGGTTTAGTCTGGTGGTCTTCCCCACCACGTAAGACGGACTGTCACCAAAAATTTGAGTTGCCAATCCGGGCCGCCGCCAGTAGGTTCCTCGTCCAGCGACGGAATTCGAGGCCAGCGAGAAGAGGGTCATGGCAGAGATTGCGATTGTGGGCGGTGGACCGTCCGGTTCGATGTGTGGCGAGCAACTCGCCCGCGCTGGACACCGGGTGCAAATTTTCGACCAGCAACTGGGGTGGGAAAAGCCGTGTGGCGGAGGCCTAACCCACAAAGCGGTGCAGTGCTTCCCTTTTCTGCTGGAAAATCCCTATCCCAAAAAGTTGGTGCATTCCGTCGAACTGATCAGCAGCAATGATCAGCGCGCCAAACTGGAGATGACGAATCCCATCGTGATTTACTCGCGGCGGGTGCTGAACGGCATGTTGCTCGATCGCGCCAAGCAGGCTGGCTGCGCGGTGCAGGAATCGCATGTCTTAGCCGTGGATACCAAAAGCACGAAACCGCGGTATTGCCTCGATGGCGAATGGCGTGAAGCCGATTTTCTGGTGCTGGCGGCAGGTGCGCGAAATCGGCTGGTTCCCGAAACACGGGCTCTCGAACGTGACGAACTGGAGATGACCCAAGGCTATTTCGTGCCGCAGACTGCCGATGGGATTGTGGTCAAATTCCTGCCGCACTTTGAAGGCTATATCTGGTCCTTTCCGCGCTGTGATCATCTTTCCGTGGGCATCTGCGGCAGCATGGCGGCGCACAACAGTACGGAACTGAAATCGCATCTCGGCACGTTTGTCGAAAAGCAGAAAATTCCGCTCGAGGGCGCGAAGTTTTACAGCCATGTGCTGCCGTCGCCGAAAGAGCAGACGCTTTCCAGCCGCACAGTCCTCGGGAAGAACTGGGCGCTGGTGGGCGATGCGGCGGCCTGGGTCGACCCGCTGACGGGCGAGGGACTTTTTTATGCCATGCGTTCGGGCGAACTGCTGGGTCGCTCCGTTGCAGAAGGCTGTCCGGAAAAGTATACGCAGCGCGTGAAGGCGGCATTTTCTTCGGAGTTGGAGTTTGCGGCACGGATCGTTCGGCGGTTCTATCGCGGAACCTTCCTGGGCACCGCGGTCACGACACGCATGGTGCAGTTTATGAACCGCAGCGCCGTGTTCCGGCAGCTGATGAGCGACGTCTTCAGTGGAACGCAGGATTACAGTAGCTTGAAACGCCGGCTGTGGGGGCAACTGGGAATCACCGTGAGCGATTTTGTGGCCAGTGTGCTCAACATTGACCGGCCGGCGCCGGCGCATGTGCCACGTGGCGGTGGAGACTAGGCCTCAGCGCGGCATCTTTTCTGAGCTCCGCACAAACGAGAGGCAGGCCCACCTGCCCATTCGGCTAGGCCGCAACGGCGTAGTTTTCTGTCTTATTGTCGCATCCAAAAGCTGAGACAATCACCTCTTACCATATGGCATCAACCGCCACAGCACCTACCGCTCCTGCTGCGTCTGCGCTCACCAAGCGCCAAAAGATCCTGAAAAAATGGAAATCGCTGCCGGAAGTCTGGGCGCTCATCCATCCTCGAAAAGGCCTCCTGCTGCTCGGATTTCTCCTGATGGCGGTGAATCGCCTGTGCGGGCTGGTCCTGCCGGCCTCCACCAAATATTTTCTCGACAACGTGGTGATGAAGAAAGAGTTGCAGATCCTGACGCCGATCGTGCTCAGCATTCTCGCGGCGACGATCATTCAAGGACTCACTTCGTTCACGCTAACGCAACTGCTGTCCAAATCTGCGCAGCGGATGATCACCGAACTGCGCAAACAGGTGCAGGCGCACATCGGGCGGCTTCCGGTGTCGTTTTACGATGCCAACAAAACCGGCGTGCTGGTTTCGCGCATCATGAGCGACGTGGAAGGCATTCGCAATCTGATCGGCACGGGATTGGTGGAGTTTGTCGGCGGATTGATGACGGCGGTATTTGCGCTGATCTACTTGCTGCGGACCAGCGCGTTGATGACCGTTGTGGCGTTCTCGATCGTGCTGTGCTTCGGCATCGGGATCAGTCAGGCGTTCAAAACCATTCGCCCGATCTTTCGCGCGCGGCCGAAGATCAATGCGGAGGTGACCGGGCGGCTCACGGAGTCGCTCGGCGGCGTGCGGGTCGTGAAGGGGTATCACGCCGAAGATCGCGAAGAGCGAATTTTCGCTTCGGGCGTGCAACGCTTGCTGGACAACGTGCTGAAGACGCTGACCGCAACTTCACTCATGAGCCTTTCCGGCGCCACGCTGATGGGCGTCGTTGGCGCGTTGATGTACGAATTCGGCGGCCACGCGATTTACAAGGGCACCATGACACCCGGCCAGTGGTTCGCGTTTAATGCGTTCCTGGTGCTGCTGATTGCGCCCGTTTTTCAGATTGTGGCCATCGGCACACAAATCACGGAAGCCATCACGGGCCTGGAACGCACCCGCGAAATTCTTAACGAAAAGAAAGAAGACGAAGATCCTACACGCAGCGTCAAAATGGGCCGCATCGATGGACTCGTGGTGATGGAGAACGTAAGCTTCTCGTACGAATCGGGCAAAGAGGTACTGCACGAAATCAATTTCCAATCGCAGCCCGGCACGGTTACCGCGCTGGTCGGCCCATCGGGGGCGGGAAAATCCACGATTATCGGGCTGATCGCCGCGTTCTATGTGCCTTCACATGGCCGGATTTTGGTGGATGGCGTGGACCTTTCCACTATGAACCTGAGCACTTATCGCACGCAGCTCGGAGTGGTCTTGCAGGAGACGTTTCTTTTTGATGGCACCATTCGTGAGAACGTGGCGTTTGCGCGGCCGGACGCAAGCGCAGAAGAAGTTCTGGCCGCCTGCCGCGTCGCGCGAGTGGATGAATTTGCAGAATCGTTCGAAAAGAAATACGACACGGTGGTAGGAGAGCGCGGAGTGCGGCTCTCGGGCGGGCAGAAGCAGCGGGTTTCGATTGCGCGCGCCATTCTGGCGGATCCGCGCATTCTGATCCTCGACGAAGCTACGTCCAGCCTGGATTCCGAGTCGGAAGCCCTCATTCAGGAAGGGCTGCGTTACCTGATGCGCGGCAGAACTACCTTCGTGATCGCGCACCGGCTCTCGACGATTCGCCGCGCCGAGCAGATTCTCGTAGTCGAAGGCGGGCGCATTATCGAGCGCGGCACGCACGCTTCACTCTACGCCGCCGGCGGCCGTTACTACGACCTATACACCAAGCAGCACGACTTGCAGGCCAATCTGTTCTTGGCACCAGGCGAGTCATCGGCGGATGGGGACAACGGCGACGCTGGAAACGGGTTAGGCGGTGGTCGTGCGACGGCTGCGTTGCCTGACGCGATACGGATTCTTCGCGGGCAAAGCTAGGCTGCATTCGGCTCGGGCAGGCTCCGGATTCCGAAAGCGAAAAGCGCGCCAGTGGCACCGCCACGAGCGCGCATTCGAATTCCGTTCTATTCGCTGGTGCCTGAGCCTAGGCCGTTGGCCGCCGCACAATGACCTTCTTCGCGGCTGTGGCCGGCGGAATCAGAGTAGCCATCTTGCGAATCATGGCCAGCACCAAACGCTTGTCACCCTCGGAAAGGGTTGTGCTGAAGCGCTTAATCTCCGCCAGGAAGCGGATTTCGTCCTGCGAAAGCTCGCCCAGCATCTTCTGGGTTTCGCGGTCGCGCGGCGTCTCAGTGCCCGGGAAAAAATCCGCGAGCGAAATATCCATCGCTTCGGCGATTTTAGCCAGCGTCTCCAACGACGGCACGGTGTGTCCGTTCTCTACGCGCGACAAATAGCAGCGCAACAGTCCGGTGCGGCGCTCAATATCGCCCTGCGAAAGCCCTCGTTGACTGCGATAGGACTTAATGACTTCCCCGATGTTTACCCGCGGTTTCTCTTTTGGCACGATCTTCTCCCTTTCACTGGAGGGGGTAGCTTAGTCACTAACAGTAGAAAGAGCAAGACGAATTTCCGCGGTTGCACGCCGATGATACCAATCGGTCAACGCCTGTAAATTTCGCAAAAACGCGCCGAAAAGCACGCCGATGTCTAAGCCCTTATCGTTGGGTGGGCACCACGACCGCCGGCTGCTCCAGCCGAAATTCCAGCAAGGTCTCACTGGGCACCTTCACTTTGTCGCCGCGGGTCAGCACTTCCGCCGCTGCACCAGTGCCCGCTCCAGCTCCTGCGCCGATCGCCGCACCCTTGCCGCCGCCCACGATACCGCCGATAATCGCGCCAATGATCGCGCCGCCGCCTACTTTTTTGGCTGTTTCGCTGTTCTGACTCCGCCCTTTCACCGTGTAGTCGCTGCTGACCAGCGGATACTCGCGTCCATCAATCACGATTTTGGTCAATTGAAGCTGCAACTCCGAGCGCCCCGACATCTTCCCTGCTTGCCGCGCATCGACGAGCCTTCCGTAGACGTCAGTTCCCTTTCGCGCGACAAAGACCCCGCCTAAGTAAAAGTCGGTCTCCAGGCTCGCATGGAAGATGTCACCAACCTGATTCTTCGAGGAGTCCACACCGTCAATCATCCGCACCAGCAAAGCTTGGCCGGCGGGAATCGTAATTTCCCCGGAAGCTCCCGGCGCCGGAGCCGGTTGCGCTGGCGGTTCTGCGGAAGCCGCAGGGTTCGACGGAGGAGGCCCTTGCGGCGCGCTAGGCGAAGTGGATGGAGGCACCGACGCTGCCGGCGGGGCCGCTCCGCTTGGCGGATTGGTGTCCGGAGGAACTGTGTCTTGCGAAGTGATCGGCGGCTCGGAATTGCTGGCGGCGGCAGCGGCCGGAGGAGCCGCTGCGGCGGGATTCGTTGCAGCAGGCGCGCTCGCATCCGGAGTTGGCGCAGCATTCGAACCGGCGTCGGGCGTTACATTGTTCGGCGCGCCGCCACGCGTAAAGGTCACGGAAGCTACATCCGCGAGTGAAAACGATTGCACTTCGCCGTTGATCTCGAACCGAATCGCGGTTTGCGTGCCGCCAAGATAGCGCCCCTGCAGCACGCGGCCATCTTTCATGTGGAGCGTATCCGCTGCGGCACTGAACACAAAGACAAAACACAGCGCGATACACAAGATCGCGCAGCCTCGAACTTTACTCATGTCGGCCTCTCTCGCACTGATTTTACAGCGCACCCATCCCCGTGTGCCGGCTTGCCTGGGACCCGTCCCGTCCCTTCGTTGGATGAGCCGGTTTCGCGGCGGGTTGCGCTAATTCGCGGCGTGCGTAGCTGTCGGGCTCTCCGCGACGGAATAAAGTTCCCGCGTAATATCCGCCATCAGCGCGGAACTGTCCTTAATGTCCGCCAACCCGCGCGTAAGGATTACCAGCACGAACGGGCGTGTCGCCAACACGATAGCGGCGTCGTGATGGCCCTTAGTGACCTCGCCAGTTTTGTGCGCCACGGTCGTGCCCGCAGGAAGTCCCGCGGGAATGGCCTCATTGAATTTTTGTCGCGTCAAAATCTCAGTCATTTGGCGTGAAGCATCCGGATCGACGGCCTTTCCTTCGGCAATGGCTTCCAGCAATTGCGAGAGTCCACGCGCCGTCGTTGTGTTGTTGCGCCCCGCGGCAAATGCTTTGCTATCCTCCACGCCGCGCAGCACGCTCATTCCGTCAGCGTGCAAAGCGTGCACGCTCGCGCGAATGTTCTCCACGCCGAGCTTGTCAATTAGTAGATTTGTCGCGAGATTGCTGCTCACCGTAATCATTAATTCGCAGAGCTGTCGCAGCGTCCGTGCCTGCCCTTCCGCTTTGTACAAGTCGGCTTCTGAATCATCAGCAGGGTTCAGCTTGAACACGGACCCGTCCACCAGGCTGTGAAACTCGTTTTTCACCAGCAGGGTGTCCTCCAGTTTCAACTTCCCTTCCCGCGCCTGGTGAAACAGCTCAATCATCACGGGAACCTTCATCGTGCTGGCGGCATGAAACACATCGTCCGCATGCCAGTACCATTCGGTTTGGCCGTCCAGCGTTCGAAACGCGATGCCCACGTCCGCCCCGCTCTTTTGAATCCGCTGCTCAATCGCAACAACGACTTGTTGCGGCGGGGCTTGCGCCCACACCGAGCGCGAAGCAAATAGTGCCGTTAACCCCAGCAGGCCGAGCATCGTTCGCCGGGCGCATCGAAACATCAGAGGTCTCATCGCGTGAGATACTGCCCGACCCACAGCTTCGAATCAAGCCACAGCTCTAGCAATGCCAATGAATCAGAAACGAAAGGCCCGGACCAGAACTGCAATCCGGGCCAATCTCGCAAAAGGAATTGAGCAACCGTTCGTTTGCCCTTCGGCGCGCTTAGAATCCGCGCCGCGCTTCGTCAGCTTCTTCAGCCAACTCCAGTAACCGGTTCACAAGGCGGGTGTTTTTGCCTGTCGTGGGGTCAAGAAACAGCCCGTCGTTCACGAACCCGAGGACGGCTTGCGTAGCTCCGCTGTTTTTAATGGACGTGGGCCGCACAATCGCCACTGGTCCGAACTTGCGGTCCAGGAAGTGACACGGTTCCGGCATGATCAGATTCGCTTGCAGCGTATTTCCGGCCAGTGACTCGGGATCGGTTTCTCCCTGGGCTTGCGTCAGGTCGGTGAACGTTGCGGTCGAATTGTCCACCTTATCAAACACCGTCAATGGCGTCGCGTTGCCGGCCTTGTCTTGCCAGGTTTGGAAATGCATCGTCTCGCTCGGGCCGATGCTCAGTAGAATGCGCAAGACCGTCAGATTACTGACGTGTTGCGCTAGCGTCGGGTACAGGCTCGTGCCGCCCTGCTCGACAAACGCGAAGTGGAATCCCGCGGTAAACGCGATGGCCTTCAGACTATCCGGAAAGGTGGACTGCGTGGGGTCGGTGGGATTGATCACGCTGCCAGCGGTGTCCGCGTCAGTTCTGGGAATAGCAGTGTGTTTTCCGGTGTTCAAGCTGGGCACCGCTTGCACAAACGGCGCTCCGGGATCAAAGTCCGGATTGGTGATGCTCCGGTAGCGGGACCAGAAGCTGGTATCAATCGTCAACTGCGTCAGATTGGTCAGACGCCCGAGTTGCCGCGCACCAGTTGCCTTACTGCTGGGCAACACTTTGAATTGGCTCAAGTCGGCTGGTTCCGCCCCGATCGACTCCAGGAAATTGCCGAGGAATCGCGCATGGCTGATTTCGTCGTCCGTATTGTCGTGAATATACTGTGGCATGTCGCCGTCCAATAGCTGCAGTGCTTGCGTATAGGGCACGTTCCCGCCGTCGAGTCCGCTCACCTCGTTGTCCTGTGTGCCCGCGAGTTCTGAATACTGCAGCCACAGGTCTGTCTCGACCTGCTCCAAGGCTTGCAGAAACGTCAGAATCGCTACATCGCCTCTGGTGATAGGCCGCCGGTCATCGTCGTCGAGATCGCGTTCGAATGCCTGCAAGCCTTTCGGCAGCAGCAATCCCGCACCTACACTGGCTGCGCCTGCCGCAACGGTACCGCCCTTCAAAAACGAGCGCCGATTCGTATTCTTCGCAAACATACTGTCCTGATTCTTCATTGGTCTTTCTCCTCTTTCTGGTTTGAAGACTCTTGTAGATTCCGGAACACTTTCGCCCGACGCGGGTGGGGTGGTTCGGGCCACAGAGCTGGCGATGGTGATAAGAAACGTCCACTTGGCTCAACCGCAACCACAGGCCAGCCGCCTTGCAGCGGAGAAAGGCGCTCACGGGCCAGACCGCGAGCGTCGTTGAGGTTGTTGGACGGTTAGTGGTATGGAGCCAAAATGAAAAAGATTGCCAAAAGTCGCTGGATCAACAGGAAGGTCCAGGGATTACGAAGGTTGCCCTTGTTGGCCGGCAGGTCGGCCGTATTGGAGATGCAATTGGTCTGTGGTTGGGGTCTATAGGGGTTCGGGTTGCCATTAGGTGTGCGGAAATTGTGCCCGCCGGGCACACCCATACGCATCGCATGATTTCCACATGCTCCTTGCCAAAACTAAGCGGTCTGCTCCGTCCGCACCGACTCTTTGTTCTTTCCGGGTTGGATGCCGATTCTCGGCCGGGAATAAATCAGCGGGCGAACAAGTCTTTATCAACCGGAGAGTCTTTCATTTTTAAAGACTTACTTCGGGATGTTGTGAGCTGAAACGGTCGAGGAAGCCACGCGTCAGAAAGAGAGAGCTGCGCAGCAAAGGCAGTACCGGGACGTATGACTACGATTAACGCGATTGCATCGAATTCGACTGTTCGTTTTGCCACCTTCGAGGTGGACCTCGAGTCACGCGAATTGCGCAAGCAGGGCATGCGTATGCGTCTCGAGGAGAAACCGTTCCTCATTCTCGAGATGCTGTTGAAACGGCCCGGCGGCGTCGTGACGCGTCAAGCGCTTCGCGAGCGGCTGTGGCCGGATACACATGTCCGCTTCGACCAAAACCTGAACACCGCCGTAAATAAGTTGCGCGATCTGCTGGGCGACTCGGCGCAGAGCCCACGGTACATCGAAACGCTTCCCCGTCTCGGGTACCGCTTCATCTGCGCCCCGGTTTACCCGGACAAACCGGCTTCCGGTAACGGCAAAAAAATGCTGGCGGTTTTGCCCTTCGAAAATCTGAGCGGCGATCCGCAGCAGGAGTATTTTGCCGACGGCCTGACCGAAGAGATGATCTCCCATCTTGGCCAGCTCAACCCCAAGCGCCTGGGCGTGATCGCGCGCACGTCGGCCATTCAATACAAGGGCACCAAAAAAGCGGTGAGCGAAATCGCCGAAGAACTGGACGTCGAATACGTGATCGAAGGCAGCGTCCGCTGTGCCGACGGCCACGCCCGCATCACCGTCCAACTGATCGAGGCTACCGATCAAACCCATCTCTGGTCCGCCAACTATGATCGCGAGCTTCGGCAGATTTTCCAGGTCCAATCGAATATCGCGCGGGAAGTCGGCTCATCGCTGGCCGTTGAACTTCTCCCTGCCGATCCGTCGGCGTGCATCGAATTCGACCCCAACGCGCACGAAGCGTACTTGCGCGGCCGGTACTTCTTCGGACGCCGAAGCGAAGAAGACCTAAAGAAAGCCATCGCTTCTTTCGAGACGGCTCTCTCGATTGAGCCGCGTTGTGCGCGTTCGTACTCTGGCGTCGCTGATTCTTACAGCATGCTTTGCTGGTACGGCGCTCTCGCCCCTGACGAAACCGGTCCCAAAGCAGTCGACGCCGCCACGCGCGCCATCGCGATTGAACCGGATCTGAGCGAACCGCACGCTTCACTGGCACTTGCCCGCTTTTGGTATCAGTGGGATTGGAGCGGCGCGGAGAAAGAGTTCCTTCGCGCCATTGAACTCAATCCTAGCTATGCGTCTGCGCACCACTGGTACGCGGCATATCTCAACGCTATGGGGCGCTTCGAAGAGGCGCACACCACGCAGCGCCAGGCGCGCGACCTCGATCCCCATTCGCTCATGCTGAACATGGGCGGCGCGGATTCATTCTTTTTCAGCCGAAACTACGACGCCGCTATCAAACACCTGCTGTTGTTGCTTGAGCAGGCGCCCAACTTTGCTCCGGCGCATTTCAACCTTGGCCGCGTGTACACCGAGGCGGGTATGCTGGATCGCGCGGTAGAGTGCTTCGAGAAAACCGTAAAACTCTCACGCAATCATGTAGCGCTCCCAGCGTTGGCTCACGCGTATGCGCTTTCCGGGCGCAAAGACGAAGCCAAAGCTGCGCTCGCACAAACCGTAGAAGAGTTTCCCGGACGGTACGTTCCCGCGCCGATGCTTGCCCGGGTCCACCTAGGACTCGGCGAACCGGAACTGGCGCTCGATTGCCTGGCAAAAGGTCTCGAGGAACGCTCCTACTGGATGGTGCTCCTGAACACGGATCCCGTTTATGATTCCATTCGCTTTGAGCCGCGTTTTCAGCGACTGCTGGATCAGATGGCGTTTTCCGTGAAGGCAGCCCACGCTTAGAACGTTGGGCCGACATGGCCCGGCGAGTCAGCCCGGTCTGGAAACGTCGTCCCGCCACAATTCTTTCTTTGGGGCGCAATATTCCCGCCGCCCTTTGTATCGCTTTGCGATATAATTTCGCGCCGTGGAATCCGTTTTTGAGGTGGACGACGCGCGGGGAATCGGCCGCTGGGCACTGAAGGGCCAGGTTACGGATGACGGCTTTCGCGAAAGCTTCCGCTCCGTCAACGAAGTCCTGGCTGGCCTGAGTCTCACCGCGGGCATTATCGACTTCTCGGAAGTGACGTCGTTCGACGTTTCGGAAGAGACCATTCGGCAACTGGCCAGCACGCAGCCGGTGCTATCGGGTGAAATGCTTCGCTTAGTGATCGCTCCGCAAGGCGAGGCTTTCGCCAAAGCGCGCAGCTTTGCTTCGGTCTCGCAACTCTCAAGGCCTAATCTCTTCGTAGTTAAGTCTGCCGAAGCCGCGTACCACATTCTTGGGCTGCAGAATCCGGCGTTTCGGCGCTTGGCGGGTTAAGGCAAACGTCTACCGCTAACTTCTGTGTGCAAGCTCGCCAAGCTCAAGGTTTTCGTTTGATTCGTTTGAAAGATCGGTCCGTCGGTCAGATCGTCGCGAGTTGCGAACGTCGGCCTGTGGCGTATTCATTTAGCGCGGCATTCGCCCTGGTGATGACTTGCAGCGCGTCCGCGACGGCAGGAACGTCCCTGCCGCGCAGAACGACGTACATCTCGTCCTCACCCAGTCCGGTATAGACACGATTCCCCATGCAGCCCAGGCTCAGAATCGCGCCGTGCTGTAAAGACGCGGGCAGCGCCATGCACGTCGGCCGGCCAAGCGCTGGCGCTCCGCTCCCGACTCCAGCGCGCGCTGCGGCTTCTTTGAGCAGCATGGCCGCCGCCGGCTGGCACGCAAACAAAACCACGTCCGGCGCTGCGGGGCCTTCTCCCAACCTTGCGTACAAGATGGCCTTCGGAGCCTTTGTTAACCGCGGAATCTGCGGCACTTCTTCCGGTTTCACATAGCCCAGATCAAACATCATCTTGAGCGTCTGCTCGGTTTCCGCGGCGCGTTCCGGCGAGAGCGAGATGTTGTGCGTGTAGGCACCCACGGCACAGTTGAAATGATTTTCGGGCACGGTGTAAAAAACGTCGCCGTTCGCGGCGAGCCGCCAGAAACTGCAGCCCGATGGCTCCGTCCCTGTAAATTTCTTCACACCCGCGGGCTCTGCATCCAAAAACGTCACCGCGACTGGCCGCTTTGACAATTTGACTGCCGCCGCTATTGTTGCCGCTGTGTTCTTCCAATCGGTCGGCCCGCTCATCCGTTGACTCCGCTTCCTTCTAGCCGCCTGCCTGCGCTCGGCCAGTTTTCTGACAGCGATCTTTGTACGAAGAATGGTCCCGGAGGAGGGGGTCGAACCCACACGGTACTAAGTACCACTGGATTTTGAGTCCAGCGCGTCTGCCAGTTCCGCCACTCCGGGGGTAACAACTCAAAATAGCACACATCCCGATTCAACTGTAGCCAACGGGCCGGAGACTGTGGGCTCTCGAATCTCAAACCTTACACATACCAGACGTAGAGGAGACGTTCGCGCCGGCGATTTTCTCAAAACTCCCGGCACTACTGATCTTGCTGCTCCTACACTCAGCTGGCCCTTCGCTCCCACGGCGGAGGCACGCGTACCCAGCCCATCCCCGCTGCCTTCGCCGCCTTAATGCCCATCTCGGTATCCTCAAACACCAAACACTCCGGTGGCTTCACGCCCAGTTTCTCCGCCGCCAACAGAAACGGCTCCGGATCGGGCTTGCTCTTCGCATATTCCCCCGCGCACACAAGCGTCGCAAATCGCTCCATCAGGCCCAGCACTCGCAGCGACGCCTCCACCGACTCCCGCGTACTGCCAGACACCACCGCAAACGGGATCCTGCCCTGCTGGGCCTCGATGTGCTCCAGCACCTCCGGCACAGCCTTCAACTCCGGCAGCAATTCGTAGTACAGATTCTCTTTTCGCTCGCAAACCGTCTCGACCGCCATTTGCAGCCCTTGCTGTTCATTTAGCGTCGCCACGATCTGTGCTGTCGGCATCCCGCCCCATGCGTAAAACAGTTCCTCGCTGAATTCACAGCCATGCTCGCCGAGCGCCTTCTTCCATGCCAGGTAATGCAGCGGCATCGAGTCCGCCACTGTTCCGTCGCAATCAAAGAGATGCGCTCCAAAGACTCCATTCGGCACCTGTAGCTTCATTCCTCTCCCCGTTTGCATATCGCTTTGTTAGTCCTTACTTCGTCATTTCCATAGTTCAGTACCGCAGCTTTCTCGACTCAATCCTGTTGCGGGTCGCTGGCTGGACTCCCCTCCCCCGCAGCGCTACCCTATAGTCCCACCGTTCATTCAGGGGCTGCGCGCTTCCCGCGGCAAGTGAGCGGTACTCCGAGGTTTCGATGGCTACGGCTGTGACCGCCTCGCGGTCACCCTTTTCCGTGATCCAGGGTTCTGGACCGCGGCCCGCACATCACCATTCTCTTTCTTCCTGGATGAACCGCGTCCTTGAAGAGCTAGCGAAGTTTCGCTCTAGTCGTGATGATGACACGGTTCATGACCTGCGGGTCGCCATTCGTCGCTGCCGCTCTCTCGCCGCGGTGATGGAAGAAGTTGACCCGGACCCCACCTGGTACCAAATGCGCAAAGCAGCTCGCAAACTCTTCCGCGGGCTCGGCGCAGTTCGTGACGTCCAAGTCCTCGAAGGCTGGGTCAAGCAATTGGGAGCGGAAGCAGATCCTCTTCGCGCGCAGTTGCTCGCAGCCTTAAAGATCGGCGAAGAAGACCGCGCTGCTACCTCTGCTCGTGTAGCGTCCAAGTTCGACACGAAAGAGTGGTTAGGCTTCGAACCTATACTTCGGCGGCGGATTCGTCTGGTACCGGTGGGCGGTTTGGCAGCCGAATGCCTGGCGCTGGAGCGCCTTGAAGAAGCGCGCGACCGGCACGCTCACGCTCTGCGCACCAACCACGCCAAGCCATGGCACGGTCTGCGCATCGCCCTGAAAAAATTTCGCTACACGGTCGAATGTCTGCTCCCAGACCGCTACGCCGGTTGGCGCAAAAACCTCAAACGCCTTCAGGATCTCCTCGGCGAGATCCACGACTTGGACGTGCTCGCCGAAAAATTGGCGGAACTGCACGTCGCTGCAGAAGCCGCCGACTCGTGGCGTCTCCGCATCGAACAAGAACGCCACCAGCGCGTCGAGACCTACCGCCAGTTGACGCTCGGCAAAACCAGTTTGTGGCACGAATGGCGGTTGGCGCTCCCCTCTGGCGAGCGACTCGAGTCCGCGGTCGCTGCCCGTCTCGGCGTGACGGCCCGCGCCTCCGACAAACACATCCGCCGCTCTGCGCAGGAGTCTCGCCTCGCACTCCGGCTCTTCGATATTCTACGCCGCTCCGCCGCAACGCTGTTCGAACCAGCTTCCACTCGTAGAATCATGCAAGCTTCGGCCCGCCTGCATGGCGTGAGCGTTGTGGATGACCGTCGTGTTTCGCCCAAGGCGATTCGCAAGTTTTTGCGAACTCTGGCTTTGCCGCCAAATTGGTCTGCCGAAGACTGGGACCTCATGACCTGGTCGGTGCGTTTTCAGCGCGGACCCGAGCCAGAACAAAGAAATGGCTTCGGCAAACTCCGCGAAGCGCAGCAAACTATTGTGCGCGCGGTCGCGGGCACTCTGCGCCTGGCCCGCGCGCTCCGTAAGGCCGGCATTCAGTCGCCGGTGGGCATGCGTTCCGAGAAATCTTTGGACGCGTTCGTCATTCGCGTGCCTGCTCTGCCGGATACCGCCGAAATAGCGGGTGACCTCGCCAAGGCCAAGCATCTGCTCGAATCGGTACTCTCCAAGCCGCTTATCCTGAAGCCTGTCGCCGCGAAGACCAAGAAGCAGTCAGCAACCCCCGCTCCGGCGCCGGCCGCCGCTACGCCTTCCCTGGTCGCTGCATCCGATTAGCGCGCCTCAAGACGGAGGCCGCGCTCAGCAGGGCATTTTCGTTGCTATAAGCTGAAGAAGAAAATTTCTTTCGCGTCGCGATCCCAACCCTGGATCGCCTCTGGCCGCACGAGACTTGGCGTGTGACTCTCCGCTCGGTCGCTCATGTGTAATGAGTATCCGTTCGCGAGGTAGGAAGGAATATCCCGCGAATCGCTCACCGGAATGTAGGGCCCTTTTCTTCCTAGCTGCACGTGGTAGCGATCATCCTTGAACCGGTGCGGCACAAGCCGCACTCCGCGTTTTTTTCCATGCGCCGCAATCGCAAATAACATGGCGTGCCCCTATACAAGAATAGGCCGAGGTAAAGCCATTGTACAAACCGGGGCGCGCCGACGGAACGCGGTCACCTGTGGAAAAGTCTATGCCCTGTGCATTACTCCGGGCCTGTGCTTATCCTCGTGAGTCACTCTGCTGATTGAACTTAGAGTTGAAGTTATAGAGAAACGCCGCGCTTCCAGGGAATGAAGTCATCCTGCGCCAGCGATTCGGCCTTGGTTTTGGCTTGTCCGCTGGCGAACTGCAAAACGCGCTCGAGGATCGTCTCGCCCATCCCTTCGATCGTCGCGTCGCCGGAAATGATCGGCCCAGCATCAATATCGATGATGTCCGACATGCGCGCGGCCAGCGCCGAGTTGGTCGAAATTTTCACCACCGGCGTAATGGGATTTCCGGTAGGGGTCCCCAATCCGGTTGTGAAAAGCACGATATTTGCTCCCGCCCCAACCTGTCCGGTCACACACTCCACGTCGCTTCCTGGCGTGCATAGCAAGTTCAAACCCGGGGCCGACGCATACTCCGCGTAGTCCAGTACGCCCGCGACCGGCGACGTTCCTCCCTTCTTAGCCGCGCCAGCCGATTTCATCGCATCGGTGAGTAGCCCATCGCGAATGTTGCCCGGCGAAGGGTTCATTTCGAAACTGGCGTGCACCGCCTTGGCACGCGCCGCGTAGTCGCTCATGAGTTCAATGAAGCGGTTCGAAACATCCTTCGCGACACAACGATTGATTAACTCTTGCTCAACTCCGCACAATTCCGGAAATTCCGCGAGAATCCCTTTGCCTCCAACTGCGGCCAGAATGTCTGCGAGATGCCCGATTGCCGGATTCGCAGAAAGCCCGGAAAAGCCGTCTGAACCGCCGCACTTCAAGCCCACCGAAAGATGCGCGAGTGAAGCAGGCGCGCGCGTAAGTTTGTTTGCTTCCACAAGCCCAA
>Ga0335080_10000101_pt1 | contig 73514 bp, 63 predicted proteins | sample Lox_Sample_34_FD_206720 | JGI IMG/M metagenome (GOLD analysis project Ga0335080, IMG submission 206720) | Soil microbial communities from Loxahatchee National Wildlife Refuge, Florida, United States - Lox_Sample_3.4 | ecosystem: Environmental > Terrestrial > Soil > Wetlands | place: USA... | reverse complement strand
GATGATAATGATGGCCAGCTTGATGCGGGACGGCTTCAGGAACAGCGCGATTGCGGTCAGGGCCACAACGATCACGCCGCAGTACAGATAGCAGAGCGTGATTTCAAGGCGTGGATCGAACGTAGACCAGCTGTAGACGCCCAGTGCATTGGGCCGGATCAGCGATCTCAGGATCTCCAGGCGCAGGCCGCCGCCGGTGCCCTTCCATAGATATCGCAGGTGCCCGATGCTGAGGTCGTTCAGCTGCATGGTGGGGAGCATCTGGATTCCAGCCAGCAGAAAACCCACAATGCAAGCAGCCACGGTCAGAAGCACGCGGATTATTCCGGAGCGGAAGAGGACCGCCCAAAGCACGGCCAACAGGATCACCGTTGCGAAAAAGAGAATTGCGGAAGGGGTGTATCCGGCCAGGAGCATGATCGTGAGCGTTCCACTCAGCAGGAGAAAACGGGTGAAGGTCGGTTTTTCATTCAGAAGAATTACACCCAGCAACGCCAGCGGAAGCCATGCAGCCGTTTCCATCAACCCGATGTGTTCCGCCTGGGATGCCAGGTAGCAGCCAAAACAATAGGCCGTAGCGCTCATCAGCGCCGCCGGCCCGCCCAGGCCCAGGCGCCGGGCCAGCAAGAGTGTGAAGACTCCTGCCAGGAACACATGAAAAATGAGCTCGACCTCCATTGCGCGCAACAGCGTGACGTGCGGCGAGGGAGGGAAGAAAAGCAGCGTCAGGATGCGGAACGGGTAGAAATAGGCGGCCTGTACTTCGGCGTAAAGCGGCCGCCCGCAATACGTGTTGGGGTCCCACAGCGGAAGATGGCCGTTGTGTAGCGATTGGCTGGCGAATACGGCCTGCGGCACGTGATAAAGGGGGAGATCCCAGGGAATAAAAAAATCGGAGCCGAACAGAATGTTGCGATAAAACAGCAGTGTAAAGAGAAGGAGAGCAAAATAAGGCGCTGTTCGTTTCATGATTTGTAAGAAGCTACCGTCTTTTGCCGCGGTTTCGGCGTCGTTGGCGTAGCTCTGCCCGGTCGCGGTACGAACGCCGGCGATCTTTTCTTTGTCAATCCCAGCGGGCGTAGAATTTCGGACGGTTCTTCTATTATGGCGTCCAGCGCTCACGACCGAATGATACACTGCGAATTCGACGTTCGTCCCACCGCATTAGCGACGTTTTTCGCCACTGCATGCCTTCACGTCTGCACCTGCCACCCCGTATCAAATCGCTCCCGTTAGACCAATGGATCGCTCTTGCATTGTTTCTCGGGCTGTTTAGTTTCTATATCGCGTTTTCGTCGGGAAGTAGCGCCGGACAGGGTTATACCGGCGAAGAAACGCAGGCCGCGAATAGCATCCTAACGCACGTGGACGCGTGGCGCAAAGGTGTCCCGTCGCCGCCTATGCTTTGGTCGCGGCACGGTCCGTTGCCAATCCTGTTCGATGTACCCTTCGTGGCCCTCGGGAAGTTTTTTGTTTCACCCGATTTCACGATGTGTTTCGAGCCTGCGCTGATAACGGCGGCGCTGGTGACGCTCGTTTTTCTCTGGCTGCGGAAACTGACCTCGCTCGGCATGAGCCTGCTTATCGCACTGATCGGTGGCCTGGGTACGATGCTCTGGCCATACGCCTACATCGGACTCGAACCGAAGCAGTCGTTTTTTGTCTTGCTGGCTGGCTATCTTGGTCTGGCCTGCGGGCCTGTACGCGGATGGACGCGGGTCCTGTTATTTGCTGTAGTGTGCGGCATTGCGGTGAGCCTGAAATCCACCGGGGTGGTGCTGTTTCCGGCCGTGGCCTGGCTGCTGTACGTGCAATTCGGGGAAAGTTGGCGTTCGCGGCGCTCGGAAATCGCAGCGGTCATTGTGGTCATAGGCGTCATTTGGGCGACGAATGCGTGGGGCCGGAATCTCTTCTGGGCGGCGTTGGGCGGGGGCTGGAGTCGCCTGCGTCCATTGCTGATTGACTCGCCGCTCCTGTTCTTCGCTAACGTGATCGGCATTTTCGGCTCGCCGACTAAGGGGCTGTTCCTATATGCGCCGGTGCTGCTGTTAAGTCTGTATGCTATGCCGCGCACCTTCCGCACACATCGGCGGACCGCGATTTTCGTGCTGCTGCTGGTTGCCGGCGTGGTGTTCCAAATGGCGATGCTTCGCGCTTTCGCCGATGAAGTATGGGGTTCGCGTTATGCGCACACGATGATCGCGCCGCTGTTAGTATTGATCGGCGCAGCCCGGCCGGAAGGATTCGAGTGGCGAAGACAAGCTCCACTGATAGCGCTTGGGGTGTTGGGCGTGATCATTTCATTTTTGGGGTCGCTGTATTACTACGGAGTGCTGCATGTCGCCACCATGGATGCGGGGCAAAACACGTTGGAGACGCTCGCGGGCGACAGCGTATGGAATGCCATCCGATTTCATTCGCGCCTTCTGGATGTGTGGCTGCACGGCGGTGCGGGCCCGGTCTGGTGGACACCGAGGCATATCTGGATGTATGAGCCTCCCCCTGGTGCACCGCCGTGGAAGGAGATCGATCTGCGGCGGCTGTGTGAACCGCAATCCATTTTGTTGAAGTCCATCCGTAAGGGGCAGATGACGCCCCTCTCCGGCTGTTATCTGCTGTCCCTGATCACCGGCGTACTCCTGATCGGGTTCTCGGTGCGGGCGGCGTTTCAGGAAGGCCGGCGAAATATTCGCCGTCCGGCCGACGCTATAGCGGCTTCAGCACCGTCACTGGAAGCCGCCGCCACTGCGCGGCGTGAGCCAGACCTCGATCGAACGTGACCAGGTGCGCGTCGGCGGCTTCCGCAAAGGCAACCAGGTAGCTGTCTGCAATGGCTTTGGTGGCGGCCTGAGCGCCGAATTTCGCGAGCGCCCGACGGAATAGGGGTTCAATTCCCGGTGGTTCGGGTGCGAGTTCAATACGCGGATCTTGCCTCCATTCATCGTAGATGTCCAGCGCACCAGCAATCGTGAACGTCCTGTCGCCCATCACTTGCGCGTTGGTCAGGAGCCGGAGGAACCCCAGCATTGTGAACCGGCAGAACCAGAATGTCTCGTCATCGTTGGAGGCATACCATCGGGAAGCGCTGGCATGTTGCGGATGCTGGTCCCATGTCATGGCGATCCAGACATTAATGTCAATCAAAAACGAGATCATAGGGCGTCTCTGTGTTGGGACACAGTGGACCCGGATGTCCGCCTTTCAGCAGGGGCAAAGTAACCCTTCGGCCTTTGCGCGGGGTACGGACCGGGGTGACGCGAGCCACCGGGTGACCGCGTTTGCTGATTATCAAGCCCTCTGCGGGGAGGTCCTCCAGGAGAGAGAGACATCTGCGGCGGAATTCGGTGATACTTAAATCCTTCACGCCTTTAGTGTACAGCAATATGTACGCTCTGGCGATCTAGATATCTATCCAACTACTCACACGATTTAAGTAGCGGCATAGCCGTCTATCCGGCTAGAATGCTGCCATGGTCATTTCGGTAGCCTCTTATAAGGGTGGAGTCGGTAAGACCACCACCTCGATACATCTGGCCGCCTATTTCCAGGCCCTCGCCCCCACGCTGCTGCTCGATGGCGACCTCAACCGCTCGTCGCTGCGCTGGGCCGAACCGGGGAAGTTGCCGTTCCAGGTGGTGGACCATCGCCAGGCGGCCATGCACATCCATCGGTATCAGCACGTCATTGTGGATACCCAGGCAAGACCCGACGAGCAGGACATGAAGGTCCTCGCCGGCAGCTGCGATCTGCTGGTCCTGCCGTGTACGCCGGACGCGATGTCGCTCCAGGTCCTCGGCGACACGGTCGAGGCGCTGCGGAAGATCAGGGCCACAAACTATCGCATCCTGCTGACCGTCGTCCCGCCGCGGCCGAACCGGGACGGCGAGGAAGCGCGGCAATATCTGACCGGCGCGGGAATGCCGGTGTTCCAGGCTGGGATCCGGCGCCTCGTGGCGTTCCAGCGGGCAGCGCTCGACGGGGTCACCGTGGCGGAAATCGATCGCAAAAACTTGGGATGGACGGATTATGTCCAGGTCGGCGAGGAGATCGTCGGCGTGAGTAGCAGCGTAGCAGCATAGCGGTGTAGTTGGCAGGCAGCATAGGAGCGTAGATGAGTAGATACGACATTTTGGCCAAAAGGAGCCTTCAGCCGGTAGAGCCTGGCGCGATCAGTTCCAGCGTGGCTGCCCGCCGCGGCAACCCCTCGTATCGCCAGTTTTCGGCGTACATTCCGGCTGACCTCTATAAGCGCCTCAAGATGCGGCTGGCGGAACAGGAACTCGAACTCAGCCAGGCGGTGGAGAACGCCATTGCGGACTGGCTGGCTAAGGACGCGAAGAGTCCGGAGTAACGGCGCGCTCGAAGCGTTCGAAATCGTTGCTGATCGCCATGGCCAGCGCCAGCAGCTTTTCGAGCGCCTGTTGCGGTTGTTCGAAACTCACGGTGATGCGGCCGGGCGCGAGGTGGACGCCCTCGGGCAGGTTTTCGAATTCCTGCGACGCCATTGCGGCCGGAGCCTCGACCAGCAGCCGCGGCCGCGATTGCAGCTCGCCCAGGATTTCGGCGACCTTGCGGCGGCGCTGCCGCTCGTAGTGGACGTCGTCGCCGGCGGCCAGGCGGCGCAGGCGGGCAATGAGGGCGTCGCGATCGGCTAAACCGTTCGACCCGACATGGCCGGTAATGCAGGGGGTCAGGATCTGTTGAGCCCGGCGGCGGCCAACGCCGAGCAGGAATTCGACGGTCGCGGAATCGACAAAGGGGCGGGGAAGAGCCTCCAGCTCCCGGATGATATCGTTGATTTGGCTGAACCAGCGCGGTTTAGCGGGCACAGGTTGATCCACTATGTTACTTCGCACCTGCGAAAAATACCAGGATCTAACTCGGGTTGCTGACTTCCGGGAAGAGAAGGTTATCGGAAGTCAGACCATGAGGAACGGATTCCGTGCGGTGACGCTGCCGTACCGCTGCCCATCATTTAAGTCCTCCGTGAAGAGCACATCCGCGCCACCAGCTTCAGCGGCAGCCAGGATGAGAGCGTCCCAGAAAGAGATCTGGTATCGGTCCGCAGTTTCCATGGCCGCCTGGATCTGCGAGGGCCCCACGATAACCAGCGGCAACATCAGGAAAGCCGTGGCGATCTGCCGAATTCGGTCGCGAGTCAATGCCAGCTTTTTCAGTCCGGCAACAAAGAACTCCTGTACCACCTGCGTGCTTAAAAGGGCGCGCCCGGCGAAAGCGTACTCGCTGTAAAGTTCCTGAGCCAGGACATGCTTTCTCAAGTCAGCATCGCTATAAAGATATAGCAGCACATTGGTGTCAAAAAAAGCTCTATTTGCGTTCATACAACTCTTCGCGCCTGATCGTTGCCGGATCCACGTGTGAGAGCAGCAGCTTTTCTCTGGAGAGTTCGAGGATTCGTTCCGCCGCCGCGCGAGCGCGTCCGTTGTTGCTTACTTTTTGCTCCAGGAGCTCGCGGACCACGGCGTTAACCGTGGTATCGTGCTCAGCGGCATAGATTTTCGCCTGCCGGACCAATTCGGCAGGGAGACTGAACGTGATATTTCGGTTCGCCACATGAATGAGTGTAGCACATTAACCAGTGTGTCTATTGCCGGCCGCGCTCGCGAATTTGCCATCCAAGCGAAGGCCGCCAGCACCCGGCGAGCCTACGCCTCCGACTGGGCGGATTTCGCGTCGTGGTGCCAGGCTCAGGGGCGGACCGCGCTACCCGCCGGACCGGAAACAGTCGCGCTCTACGTGACGGCGCTAGCCGACCAGCGGAAGGTCGCGACCATCCAGCGGCGAATCGCGGCGATCTCGCAGACGCACCAGTTCGCGGGCCACCCGTCGCCGACCCGCGACATCGTATTGCGGACGGTGATGGCTGGGATCCGGCGGGCGAAGGGGACGGCACAGGTCGGCAAACGGCCGATCCTCACCGAAGACCTGCGGCTGCTCATCGCGGAACTGCCGGACACTACGACCGGGCAGCGTGACCGTGCGTTACTGTTGCTGGGTTTCGCGGGCGGATTCCGGCGGAGTGAGCTGGTCGGGTTGAACGTGGCGGACCTCAGTTTCACGCGCGACGGGCTCGTCGTAATGCTACGTCGATCAAAAACCGATCCCGAGGGTCAGGGCAGGGAAGTGGGCATTCCTTACGGATCAAATCCCGCGACGTGTCCGGCCCGGGCGGTGCGATCGTGGGCCGAAGTTGTCGGTGGCGACGGCCCGCTCTTCCGGCCGATCAACCGGCATGGCCAGGTGCTGAACCGGCGGCTCACGGATAAATCGGTGGCGCTGATCGTGAAACGTTGGGCGGCGGCGGCCGGGATCGAAAGCGCGGGCGTCGCGGGTCATAGCCTGCGCGCGGGCCTCGCGACTTCGGCCGCGGCGGCCGGCGTTCCCGAGCGGGCCATTATGGCGCAGACCGGGCACCGGTCATTAACGACTCTGCGGAAATACATTCGCAGCGGTTCGCTGTTCCTGGAAAACGCAGCAGCGCGGGTAGGACTCTAGCCGCGTAGACGCATATGCGCATAGTCCAGCTGGTCGAAAACCTGGAAGTCGGCGGCCTCGAGCGCATGGCAGTCGACCTCATGCTGGCGCAGCACGCGGCCGGGCATTGGTGCGCGATGTACTGCCTGTTCGGTGCGGGTCCGCTGGGTAAGGATCTCGAACGCGCGGGGATTCCGGTGGTCGAGTTCCACAAGGAGCGGCATTCGAAAGCCGCCGTAGTGTGGCAGATGGCCAAGCAGCTTCGCCGTGACCGGCCGGACATCCTGCACGGACACAATCCCGCGGTCCACCATTTCGCGGCCGTCTCCGGGCGGATCGCCGGCGTGCCAGTCTGCATGAACACGCGCCACAGCGCCTTATCATCAACCGGCGCTCCTTACCAGGAGCGATATTTCCGCCTGGTACAACCGTGGACGCATCACGTCGTCTTCGACTGCGAGTACGTCCGCCGAGAACTGCAGCCGCGCCTGAATTATCCGGCGGCGAAATACTCGGTCATCATCAACGGAATTCCGCTGGAGCCGTTCGCGGCGCGGACCGCATCGCCGGGGAGCCAGCTTTTAGCAAACACGCCCACGCGGATCCGGTTCGGCACAATCGGGCGGCTCGTGCCGGCGAAGGGCCACTCGGTGCTGATCGACGCCTTTTCGCAAATCGCCGGGCGGCTGCCGGAAGCCGAGCTGCACATCTTCGGATACGGCGCACTGGAAAGCGAGCTGCGCGAACAGATCCGCCGTCTGGGAATCCCAGCCCGCATCACGCTCGAGGGCCGCACCACCGATTCGGCGGGAGCGCTGGCCTCGCTCGACATCTTTGTTTTGTCGTCGCTCACCGAAGGACTGCCGCTCGTGATCCTCGAAGCGATGGCGATGGGACTACCCGTGGTAGCCACGCGTGTGGGCGGTGTTCCAGAAGTCGCGCCGGAAGCCCTGTTCCCCTGGTATGCGGATCCCGGAAACGCCCCGCAGCTCGCCGACAGCATGCTGCGCGCCGCCCAATCGCACGAGTTGGCGGAGATCGGCCGCGAGGCGCGAAAGCTGGCGATGTCCAGTTACGGAATCGACGGCATGATGCGCAATTACGAGCTGCTTTACAAAAAGCTGCTGGATGTCAGCGCAGCACGCTCATAATCGTGCGCACGTTTTGCATGCTGTTGGCGAAGAAGAACAGCGTACACGCGGCGAAGAGGAACGTCACCACAACGGCGGCCGACCGGATATACCGATTATTCTGGTAGGCCGCATATCCCTTCTTGCCCAGCCGCCTCTTCAGGAAAGTGGTGTAGTAGTGGCACGTCACCACGCCCGCGCCGTGCAGGCTCCCATAAATGATGAAATTCGCCGACAGGCCGTGCCACAGGCCCATGGAGAAGAACACGGTGAAAATCGAAAACGCAATCACGTGCTGCGTGGATTTCGGGCCGAACCGCCGCGCCAGCATCTTGGATAACGGTGAAAACACGGTGTCGCGCATGAAATTGGCGAGCGTGATGTGCCACCGCGTCCAGAATTCCTGAATGTTGCGCGAGAGGAACGGCCGATCGAAATTTTCTTCTACCCGGATACCCAACAGGCCGGCTACCCCGATAGCCATGTCGCAGTAGCCGCTGAAATTCAGGTAGAGGTAAATGTAAAACGCGATCGCCGCGATTGGCAGGTCGATGAACGGGTGCGGATGGCTGTCCATCAGCAGGCCGGCGTATCCGAGTTGCTCGATCATGCTGGCCAGGAACAGGTACTTGGTGACGCCCACCAGCATGCGCACGAGCGACCGGCCCACCGGCGTATCCACGCGGTTCGGCTTGTGGAGGGACTCGCGGAATACACTGTAACGGCTGATTGGGCCGACCGCCACTGTTGGCACGAAGAACGCATAGCTCAGGTGCTCCCAGAGCGACGGCATGGGGACCACGCTGTTGCGGACCTCCAGCACGAGGTAACTCAGGCGGAACGCCATGTACGAGATTCCGACGAAGAACTCGGCCACCGAGCGCTTGCCGATGAATTCCAGCTGGCCCCGGAACGGCGCTGATATCGCGGGGACATATTTCACCAGCATCATGAAGGCGAGCGGCAGCAGGAAAGCGGTCCACGGGACCCAGCCCGAGCGCATGGCGTAAGCGCGGGTCAGCGCGTAATGTGCGACCACCATGAGCAGGTACACGGCAAACACAGCGGCGGTAATTTCGACCGAGGCCTTGAGCTGATAAAAATAAAGACCCGTGAGCGGGTTCAGCAGGCACATCCCCAGCACTCCGAACACGTTCACCATCGCGAACAGCCACAGCCTCATGCGCGTGGGCGCGAATCGCAGCACCACCGCGGCGGAAACCGGGAAGAGCACGAAAGGGAGTAGCAGGCGGAGCAGGGGAACCATTGGTCAGAATCCCTGGTAGATGAGGTCTACGACGAGTGAATCGGCGGGAAGAAGGAAGATCAGGGTGCAGGCGATGATGCAAAGGACGATGGCGGCGCTGGTGATGATGGGGGCCAGGCGGCGCGGGGGCGGGCTATTTGCAATATCGCTCATACAGGTCGACCAACACCGGAGTAATCGTCTTCGTGTAAAGATCCATGCCGTTCGTGTTCACGTGTTCGTCGTGATAGTAATCGAAAAACTCGGCCGGCGGGATGTCCTGAAACATGCGCGCTGAGGGTACACCGACGAAAAATACCGAGTCACCAAAGGCTTCGGGTAAGCGCGGACGGTCGTGAACCGCCGTTTCGTCGCGCTCGGTCGGCGACGGAATGTGCAGGATCACCAGCACAGCATGATGCGCACGAGCAAGCTCGGCGCTCTTCTTCAGAAAGTGCAGCTGGTAACTGTTCAGCGGATTTCCGGCAAAGCGGAAGAGATCGTGCGTCTGATCGGAATAAATCATCGAGCTGACCGGAATCGCGGGCGCCATGACGGCGTGCGGTACGAACGGCCGGCCCATGTACCCTTCCGCCGTCCCGTAGCCAATGCTCGCGCCGGCCCGGGGGTCGATCAGGTTGGGTCGAACCAGGCTCAACGCCTGCCGCGGCGCCCCCAAAACGTAGTCTCCGTATACTGCGAGGCGGTGACGCAGGTCGAGTCCGTCCAGCGCGCCAGGATGATCGCCGAAGCGGATCACGCGGAAGAGCTGCACGTGCGGCTGGTTGGATTTCTGTGTCCAGGCGGGCGAGGCAAGCACCAGCATCTTTACTTTGCGCGCCTCCATGAGGTCGCGCGAAACGAAGTAGTTCATGTCGGGGCCCTGCCAGCTTTGCTCCAGCATCAACACGTTCGCCTTGCGTCCCAGGGCGCGGCCCAACTCGCTTTTCACGTAGCGCGTGTCGACCGCGCCTTCCAGCAGCGAGCTGCCGCAGAAGGCAATGTCTAAATCGGTGGAATCTTCGAAGATGTTGCGGCGGATGTAATCGAAGGCGCCGGCCCGCTCAGAAATCCCCTGGTATGCCTCCTCGCGCGAGACGCCGCCGATCCAGAACAGGATTACCGGCAGTGTGAGGAAGAACAGCAACACGCCGCCCAGAAAGGCTGCGCGGCCCGTGGTGGGAAAAGCAGGGGTCATGCGGACCGTGGATCAGGCGCCGCCGTTCACGCGCCGGACGATCAGGTCTGCGAACTCGCCCACGTTCTTCGCGGCTTCGACCTCGCCCACGCGGAAACGGATGTTGAAAGCCTTCTCCACCGCCAGCAGCAGCGAGATCTGGATGAGCGAATCCCACTCCTCCACTTCGGCCGCGGTCAGCTGCGGCGTAAGATTCACCTTCTCCATGAAGAGGTCGTCAAAGATCGGCTGCAAGCGCGCGATGACTTCAGTTTGCGTCATAAGGTCGTTCAACAATCCGGATTTTGGTCGACTTCGGCTGACAGGATTGGGTTTCGAGTTCGAATTCGTAGCGCTCGGTGGATTCGGCGGGCGCCGGCGCGAAGCCCAGGTTCGCATAATGATCGCGCACCATGCCGTTTTTGGCGGTGGGCAGATAGACGCCGCGAATGCGCTTGGCTCCGCGCATCTGCGCCATCGCTACGATCTGATTCAGGACCTCTTCTTCCACCTGGCGTTTCAGCACACGGCAGCTCATCAGCCACGTATCGATTTCGGCCACCTCGCCATCCATTTTCCCGATCACCACCGAGATCAACCCATAATCGCCGAAACGATCGGCCAGCCGCACGGTGAAGTGGAAGTACGCGGGGTCAGCGATAATGGCGAGCACCTGGGCTTCGGTGCGGCGGCGCGTGGTGAGGTTGAACTGGTTGCTCTTATTGATCAGCTGCGAAATGCGCGGTGCATCCACGGGGTGGAATTCGCGGATGTGCGCCTGCATCTCGAGCGATTCCAGGTAGGCGTCGATATCGGTGATGGACGAGAGCAGGTCCTGCCGCTGCGCTTCCTGCCGATACTGCCCGGCGCGCTCGAGATCCTCGGCGGTGAGGGTTTTCGGTTCGAACCAGCGCGTGTCTTGAAGCTGCGCCACAAATTCCGAAGGATCGGGCCCAAGCAGCAGCGTCCCGACTTCGGGGACGAACTGCTTGACGATTTCGATTTCAGCCGGGTTGTCGTCGACGAACACCAGGCTGTCGAGACCGAGGTTCAGGTCCTGGGCGATCTGACGAATATTTTCCGATTTCGGCTGCCAGTTGGCCTTGAACGATGCGAAGTCGGCCATGCGCAGCGCCATTTCGGGATGCTTTTCGAACGGCTCGGCGGCCTTGTCGTAATCGTTCTTGCTGCACACGGCCAGCAGGACGCCGCGTGCGGCCAGCGACGCGAGATACTGCTGGAACGCTTTGAACGCCTCGCCGCGTGGCGAAGTGTCGCCGATTTCGATCCCGTCCAGCCCGTCGTCGCCGACTACGCCGCCCCACAGCGTGTTGTCCAGATCGAGCACGACCACTTTCTTCAAGGTTTCGCGCAGCGTCGCGATCAGGTGCGCGGCTTCGCGTGCCACGTCGAGCATCAGCCCGCGGCCGTACGCCTGTTTGCTCTCGAACCAGGCGCGTGCATCCCAAGCCTCCAGCGTGCCGCGGCGCGCCGAAAGGAATTCGACGTCGCAGATATGCACGTACGACGGCGCATTCAGCCCCAGCTCGAGGTTGACGACTTTGCGGAAGTTCCAGTCCGACGCGAGCGTGCGCGCGCGATACGGTCCCGGATCGAAGCGCGCGGGCAGCGGAAAATTGGCAAGCACGATTTCGGCCCCGCAGCGCGCGTTGGCCGTGCGGCAGAGGTCGAGAATCTGCGCGGCGGTGTTGCGCGCCGCCGCTTCCTGCTGTTCGCGCGAGTCGATCCACTGGCCGGTGTAATGGCAGCGCCGGTGCGACGGAAAGAGCAGGATCACCTCGGGCCGGAATTCGTACAGCCGGCCGGATTCTTCCACGATCTCGGCGATGTAGTTGTCGTAATCGCCCAGCAGGAACTCGGCGTTCCAGGAAACCGGAGAGCCGGTGGCGAGCAGGTGGCCAATCAGCTCATTCAGCGGATACGGGGTGTAGCCGCCGAGAATCGCGACGCGCACCGGCTTCTGCTGCGTTACGAGCCCTCGTTGGGCGGCCCGTTTTCGCAGGGCTGCCAGCAGGAGCATGTCTTCGGCGCTGGTGGTGGCCAACGTCTGCGCGCGCATGAGCGGGAAAAATTCCGGGTCCTTGCTCAGAGCGAGTTCCTTGAGCCGGCCCAGAACGTCCGAACCAGGCGCGAGCGTGGGAACGACTTGGGTAGACATGGGAGCTTCCCTGCGGTGTCGCATCCCTAAACCCTTGAGATGGCAGGGCGGGGACGCCTCGTGCAGAATAGAAGGTTACCACATGCAGCTAGCGAAACGCGGCGATTTCACCTTTGAAGACCTCGTGTCAGGCGAGACTTTTCGCAAGACCTATACCATAACGGAAGATATCTACCAGCGCTTCCTGGACCTCTTCGGCGACGCCAGTCCGCTGCATGTCGACGACCAGGTGGCGGTCCGTTGCGGGTTCTCCAGCAAGCTGATGCACGGCGCGATTCTGAACGGCTTCATCTCTAATTTTGTGGGGATGAATTTCCCAGGGAAACGCACGCTGGAGTTAGGGGTGGAGATCCGGTTCCTGAAGCCGACCTATGTCGGCGACGTGCTGGAGTTGGAGGCGACGGTGAAGGAGCGCCTCGAATCGCGGCGCGTGGTGGTGATGCACTTCGTCTTTCGGCGCGAGGGGACGGCGGTCGCAAGGGGGATTGTGTCGGTGATGCTGTGTGATGTGGGATGAGGCCCGGGATATGCGCACCCGTGTTCGGGTGTGTCAGGACAGGCCGGCTTCCAGGATTCTCAGCAATTGGCGAGCGGTAACGATCCTGGTGTACTTATGCGGCTTGGGAAAGTGCCTGGTGTTCTCGGTGACGATGTAGTCGGCTTTCGCAGCCGCAGCGCATTCATAGATACGGTTGTCTTCCTCGTGTGCGGAAATTTTCAGGCGGCCGCCTGATTTCACCTTGATGCCGGTGCGTTCCAGGGCGTTCTGCAATCGGGCGATTCGGCGCTTATCAAGATGCTTCAGATGTTTATACGTGAACACGTCATCGTATTCTTCCAGGATGTCATCGGTCACGTATGGTCGGATTTCCTTGGTCGCAATGTAATCGAAGAGCTGCGCATTCGGCCCCGTTGGGGAGATGACGGCCGCAACGAGGACGCTGGTATCAAGCACGACCCGAATCATTTTGCGGATCGTTTACTGGCCTTCTTCTTATGGTTCCGTCTCATGGCGTTTACCGCGGCGTGGATCTCGCTCATGGAAATCTTATCGAGCCCCTTTTCCTTGGCTTCCTGTCTGATTTCAGCCACGACTTGAGCCAGATCGCGAAACGCCTGTTTGACGTCCTTGGAACTGGTCGCGCCATTGCGGTCCACCGTGACCTGCGGGGTGAGCATCACCCGTCCTCCTCGAGCGACCGACACCTTCATCAACATCCCTTCGGAAAGACCCGCCTCTTCCCGAATCGGTCTGGGAATGACCATCTGGCCTTTTCTTTGGAGTCTTACCAGCGCTTCAGACATATCGCACCACCATTTCACTGGTCAGTCGGACTGACTTTCCGTCCGACCACCCATTCCCAGGATAGCAACCGAAGCTCCAGCCAGCCAAGATTCCTCCGCCCAAAACACGATGTTCGGTTTTGAAATTTTCCGTATTGAAAAGAGACGACTTACGAGCGGCTAGAAAACATTATGTTTTGGCGGGCCGTTTCCAGCGCGGTCCCGCCGATCACTGGCCGGCCGTCCGCCCGTCCACCATCCGCTCATTAATCGTGAGCTTCTCGTGCATTCTGCGCTTCCACCCGGCCGCGGTCTTGATCCACGTATCGCGCACGTGCGACCCGGTCCACACGCTGCGCGGCGCTCCGTCGATCGTTTCGGTCCGCGTGCTGCCCACCAGGCAGAGCACGACGGCGCTCGTTCCGTCCAGCTTCAAATCGTAGACCTGAATTCCCGTTGCCGGCGCCGTTGTATTGGGCTTCCACGTGGCTGTCCATCCGGGCGGGGGTTTCAAGCCGGCGATGTCGCGGCGGATGTACGGCTCCATTTCCTGCCGTGTTCTCGGCTTCTGGCCGACTACGATGCTCATCCAATCCGCGGTGTCGATCTCCAACGCACCATCGGCGTCGCCGCGCTCCAGCGCGTCGAGCGAGCGTTGATATGCAGCGACAATCTCGAGGCGGGCCTCCTCGATGCGGTCAGCCGCGGTCAGCAGCAATACCGGAATCAAAAGCAGCCGTACTACTGCTCGCATGCTCAATACCGCAGCGTCTTCCCGATCTTATTTTCGAGATCGACTTCCACGTGTGAGATCTTGCGGACCGGGTCGGGCCGATAGGAGTAGATCGCGATCTCTTCCGTGGCGGTGTGGCGGGAGCAGTGGGGCTGGTCGTAGTAGATCCGCTGCCAATCGGGATTGTCGTACAGCATCGCCCTTAACATGTCGTGATGCGGGTGCGTTTCTTTATCGCGCATGGGCTCGTTGTGCAGCACCACGATAGCCACGGAGAGGCGGTTCAGCAAGTCGCTCACCTCTTGCGGCGTGTGGCAGTGGAGTTCGTATTGCGTGAGTTGCCAGTTGGTCCGCACCAGCGCTTTGCTCGAGCGAATCAGGATGTGTTTCGGAACGATTTCACGGTTCGCCACCTCGGCGATCAGGCGGCCTTCGCCATCAGTATTCGACGAAACAAAAAAACCCACATCGGCCAGCTCGGGCTTGGCCAGCAGGAAATCGACCGCGCGCACAAAGCCGGGGCAGTAGCCGCGGGGAATTGCGAACGTCACCGCGGCGAATGCGGCCGCTACGGCGGCGGGCGCGAGGATTCGCCGAAGCGGAATCCTTCGCGGCAGCACGTCAATCAGCCAATCGATTCCGGCGCCCGCAAAGAGCAGCATCGCCGGCGCTGCGGCGAACATTTTTCGCGGCTCGATGCTGGTCGGCACCACGCCGTGAAATAGCCAGACGCTGAGAATGTACGCCGCCATTACCGACCAGAAAGGCTCGAGACGCCGCTGCCAGAGCGGCGCTAAAAACTTCGACCACATACCGCCGACAAAGCACATACTGAAAACCACGCCGATGATTTGAAACAGAAACCCGGCCAATTTCGGCATGGCGGTGAAGAAGAATTGCCAGGTGAAGGTCCCGCCGTCCCAGCCGTCTTTGACCATCGGCATGGTCCACAACGTAAACGGACCGCACAGCGCGGCGACCAGGCCCATGGCGAGAAACAGCCGCGGATGGAAGATGCGCCGGATTTCGCCGAGCATGAGGAACGCCAGCGGCGCTACCAGCACAAGCGCCCACGCGTTTCCCTTGGTCATGATCGCGGCCCCGGCCAGCAGGCCGAACCATGCGGAATCCAGCCAGCGGTCGCGCTCCACGAATCGAACCAGCGCCAGAACGGCGGCGAAACTCGCCAGCGTGAGCGGCGACTCGAGCATCACCATGTTGGTGTGCGCCTGCACGATGGGGAGCAGCAGAAACCCGAGTGCGATCAGATGCGCTGATGCGAGCGAAAGCACGCGACGTGCGGCCAGGAAAATCAGCAGGGCGGAACCCGCCGTAAACAACGCCACCATCAGCAACGCGGAAACACGCCCCGCGCCAAAAACCAGCATCCAGGTTCCGAACACGATGTAAGCCGCCGGCGGCCAATGTCCCAGCGCCATTTTCGGATAGTGGACGTAAAAATCTTCGGCGAAACGCATCGCTCCATGCGGCAGCCCGGCGGCGAAATAATCGCGAACCATCAGCGCGGTCACGTAGTGTGAAGGTTCGTCGTTGTAGCCGCTAAAATCGTCGCGATACGCCCCGCTGGCGCGCTGGAGAACTACGGCCAAAACAAAGTAAAGCGCCAACTGGAGAACGGCCGCGAGCACTGCAAGACCCACGCGACGTTTCGCGATGGCGGCCGCCACAGGCGCAATTTCGACGTCCTCGTCGTTCGAGGGAATAACCTCCTGCCGCATCTCTGGTTGCAAGCTCACGTTTGTATGTATTGTCCAACGAAAGTGCAGATTGGCGATAGCTAAGAAGAGTCGTCGGCCTTCGGGAGGTGCGTTTTATGCAACTAAAGTCACTATTCCGCCGATTTCATTTGCGTAACAACCGAAAGCGACCATGCCGGTTCGGGCGGTGTTGCGCGAGAATGCGGATCCGGTTTGCGGCCCGTCACGCCAAAAAAAAATGGCGCCGGGCTGATGTTCGATCCGGATCTCGTGAAATCCGATTCGCTGCGCTGTCCTCACCACCCCGGAAGCCGTGTTGATGGTTTCGAATACGCCATTCAACCACGACATTTGCGGCAGCCCGCAGTGATTCAATAAGCCGTTCGCGGTGATGTAGCCCATGAAGAGGATATCTTTCCATCGCCGCTGGCGAACATCTTTACGCAAGCGCCAGCGCACATACTCGAGCGAATGGAACGTGAGAAAGAAGCTTCCGCCAGGCGCGAGCACGCGATGAACCTGGCCGAGCGCAGCGCGAGTATTCATGTAGGGGAGCGAGACGTGGCCGATGACCTGGTCGAATGCGGCCGCGGCGAACGGCGGCGCCAGCCCGGAGCCCCGAACGAAATACAAGTCGGGATATTGCCGGCGGCCTTCCAGCAACTGGTCAAACGAAAAGTCCAGGCCCACCCGAAGCGTGTTCGAGTGGTCGGCTTTCGCCAGCACCCACCCGGTTCCGCATCCAAAGTCGAGAATTCTCCGGCGTGTTGATTTTTGCGACTCCGCCGCGGGCACAGTACCCATTGTGCCATTGTCATCGTAAACCCAGTCCCTGGTACGGCTTGCCCAAAGTCAGCTTGACACTTTTAGCGAGGTTCCGGCAGACTTAGAGGCGCGTCGGCCGGGCCGGCGAATCAGGAGGATCACGGTTTGAAATGGGGCCAAGTATTGGCGCTATGTAGTTGCGCCCTGCCGGCTTTCGCGCAGTCGCAGTATGGAGGGCCGGCAATCCTTTCACGTGGCGAAGCGCCGGCAGCCATGTCGGCGCCGGAAATCGACTTTCGCCCGTATCTGGGATTCTACGCCACTTACAGCAGCGGCCTGGCGAATGTTTCAGTCAATAATGAAGGCGGCCTTGCCAACCAGTCCTCGTTCGGCGGCGCGCTTTCCTGGGGCATCAGCGGTACGCACAGCTGGCGTCACACCAAGCTTGGTTTGGATTATAGCGGCAGCCTCCCGCACTATTTGAAAAATACGGCGTTCGATTCCATTAGTCAGTCGTTTCTCATGGGTCTGACGCACCGCATGTCGCGCCACGTCACGTTGAGCTGGCGCAACAGCCTGGGTATTTTTTCGCGATTCCACGGCCAGCCGACGCTGGAGTCCACGGTTCCGTTCGATCCTGCCACGACTTATACTCCGGTCACCGACTTTTTCGATAACCGCACCGAGTATGTGAGTTCGCAGCTCGATTTGATGTATCAGAAATCGGCGCGCCTCTCATTCGATTTTGGAGGCGATGGGTTTGTAGTCAAGCGTCGCTCGACCGCTTTGTATGGCGTTCTGGGCGGAGGCGCACGGGGTGACGTGGAATACCGGGTTTCGCGAACGGCTACGATCGGTGTGCAATACAGTTACATGCATTATGACTTCACAAAAATTTTCGGCGGCACCGACTTACACGGTGCGGCGGTGAATTTTGGGAAGCGGCTCACCAAGAACGCGGAATTTTCACTCTACGGCGGCTTTTACCGCGTGGAATCGAAGTTCGTGGAGCAAGTGCCGGTGGACCCCGCGATTGCGGCGCTGCTAGGTATCTCTACGGCGCTGCGGGTAGCGCACAGCATCAACTATGTACCCAATGCGAGCGCGCGCTTATCGCGAACATTTTCCAAGGGAGTGGCTTACGCTTACGCCGGCCGCACCATCACTCCCGGCAATGGTTTGTTCCTGACTTCGCTTGCCGACAATGTTGGCGGCGGGTACGGGTACAGCGGCGTCCGGCACTGGGCGATCGGTATTGGCGGCGGTTACACGCGCGCTGAGTCCCTCGGGAACATTCGCGGCGGCTACTCCAGCTCGGGCGGAGACGGTTCCATTTCGCGTGCATTGGGACGAAATTTCCACCTCTCGATGGATTATTCGTTGCGGCAGTATTCAAGCCCGACCTATGACAAGTACAACCGGCTGGTGCAGTCGGCCGCGTTCGGAATTGCATGGTCGCCGGGGGATGTGCCGCTGCATATCTGGTAGGGTCCTGCCGGAGTGTGCCGGAGATGTCAGACTAACTCAATGTTCACGCGGCGGCCTACGATAGCCGCAGCCCGCTGTAGACTCGACAGCGTGATGTCGTTTTTAGCGTCGAGCAACCGATCAACCTGAGTACGGCTTGTCTTGAGCAGCGTCGCCATTTTAGTTTTTGAGATTTTCTTTTTTTTTCATGGCCTCCGCGAGTTGCCAGGCGACCACTTCCTTGACGGCCTGCGTTTGCGCTTCTTCGAAGCGTTTGAGCATTTCGGGATGCTTTGAGCAGAGGGCCGCAGTCCGAGGTTGTCGGTGAAGGAACAAGTCGTCTTGTTAAAGCTCTCCTTGCACAAACGTTCGTTTTCGCAACGAAGGGTCAGAGTGCTCGCGGTGTTCTGCAGCCCAGCACACATAAAGGATCGATTCCACCTTGCGATCCAGCATTAACGGGCTTCCTCGACCAGGACTCCCCACTCCGTCTTTGTTCCCCGTTAACCTCCGAGGACTACACTATGACCACGTCTCAGAGCTACAGTGGGTGTGCCTGAGGTCACGCACATGCACTGTCGTTCTCTGCTAGCGCTGGCACTCTTGTTATTGCCCGCTTTCGCCAAAGACAAGAAACCAGTCGACCCACCATCCCCCCTCACCCAAGAGCAAATGCAGATGGCGTATAACGTCGGGGTGAACTACATTAGCGAACGGCTCAAGGCACCGTCTACTGCCAAGTTTCAGCCGATCGAAGGAATCCGATTCAACCCGGACGGCCGGGTTCTCTTCACTCGGCATCGGATCACGTTCGAGATTTGGGTGGATGCACAGAACAGCTTCGGAGCTATGCTGCGAAACCGCTTCTACTGCGGTGTGGATCCCAATCCGCTCCCCGAGGACGACCACACGCACAAAGTGCTCTGCATCGAGCAGAAACGGTAGCGGTGGTGGCGCGCAGGGAATGGGGTGTGTAGATGCAGCGGGCCGCGGTCGAACCGTCGGGCAGCTGCTCCTGCTTGAGCGCGCCTGGCAGCTGCTCGAGGTAATGCTGAACGAGCCGGTAGAGGGCGGAAGGCTCGAGCGGCCGATCGGCCAGGCGCTGGCTGCGCGGGCCCAGGCGCGGCCGGAATAGGGGACCGGAGGTCAGCTCAGCCTTGGCGATGTACTCGCTGATAGCCGCGGCGGCGTTGACGTGCAAGCCGATGGTGCGGCGCTTGTCGCCTTTTTCGTGGAGCCGCAGCGTGGCCTCATCGCCGTCTTGATGAAAATCCTGAACACGCAACCGGCAGCCGGTGCTAAGACGGATGCCAGACCAGAGGAATGTTTTTAAAATTGCGCGGTCGCGGTAATCCACGACGCTTTCGCCGTCCGGCAGGCCGATGAGCTGGCGGGCGCGGACAGCAGACAGCGCGCGGGTTTCCTCGCGGGGATCGGTGGACTCGCGGGAGATGAATTGGGCGTGGGCCGGGTTCGCCACGATGATGGGCAGACGGATCTCGGCCGCGGCCGCGGCCAGGTATTTATAAAAACTGGAAAGCGAGCTGATGCGGCGGTTGATGGTCTTGGGCGCGGCGTTCTTTTCGATCAGCTCCTCGCGAAAGGCCAGCACGTCTTTGACGGATACGGAAAACAGAGCCGTGGCCTCAGCCGGCCAGGCGAGGCCCATGAAGCGAACGAACGTCATGACGTCTTCGCGGTAAGCGCGCTGGGTGTGAGCGGACTTGTGGCGGGTCACCCAACTTTCAAACAAACTGGCGAGGGAAGAAAAAAACTCCTGGACGCGCTGGCGCATGGCCGGCGAGGCATTACCGGCGAGGATCGGCGGGAGGGTAGGGGAGTCGATTTTGGGGACGAGAGAAGCGGCCATGGTGGGTGTGCTGGAAGCATACCCGAGGAGCCCAGATTAGTCAAGATAACGGATTTTATCTTGCGCAGTCTCCTCACGGGGAGGAGGATTTTGGTGAATCGGGTGGCCTGAAGAACACCGGGGCTCGGCTGTCGCTGACGAAGCCGGGCGGCAGCTTCACAATTGCTACTTAATTAATTCGCAGCGCTGGCCGCGGTTTCAAACGAAGGGCCTGACGCGGAGTCTTCCGCGACCCTCCTGCTCGGAAATACCACGCCTGACATAAATGCCAATAAGTAACAAACCATCGCCGCCAGATACAGCCACCGGAATCCGAAATACATCGAGTTATACTCCAGCAGGCCCCCAAAAATCGCACCCAGCAGGTTCATAGCGAGGATTCCGGACACCTGACCACGACCCGTCAACAGTGTCGAGAACACAATACCCGAAAACAGCAGCGGACATGTCAGAACCACCGCAGTTTCGAGACGGCCGGTAGCAGTGGAATCGAATCCACCCGCGCGCGATACGTACCAGCCGATTCCCAGCGCCGCGCCCAACAGCAGAAACGGCAGATACGGATTGCGAATCTTGAACCGCTCAACGGCCAGGTTCCCCAGAAACGCCATGATGAGAATGCCCGCGATCACGATGCCGATCACCTGCCACGTGTTGCCAAACGTGAGCCCCATTTCCGTGATGCCCTTGGTTTCGATCAGCATGAAGCCCACGCCCAGGAAGAAAAACGGCAGTTGATTGCGCTGAACCTTTTCCTCGCGAACACGCAGGAAAGTACCGCCCAGAATCAGCGAGAGCACCAGGATCTGGAAAATCATCACCAGGTACGACTTGGGGTAAATCCGCAGCGGCATATAGAAGAATGGCCAATCATCGGTAGAAACGCTCGCCGGGATCGTCGGATTCGCAAAGAACGCGGTTTTGTCGGTGAATCCGGAATCCGCGGCCACTTGCGGCGGGATACGCCAGTTGGGGTCGTTCGACTCCACGAAGATAATCGAGCCGTCGTAATCGGCGGAGACGCAGAAAGGCGGGCGGCCGTCGAAGACGTCCTGTAGCATCAGGGAGATCTTGCGGCCTAGGCCGTCGGAAATCACCGAGAACGAGAGCGAAATCATCCCATCCGGTTTCAGCCGCCGGCGCGCTTCACGCAGACCTTCCACGGTGTAGACGAACGAATCCAAGCGCACGCTCGAGCCGTGGCTGAGCAGCGTGTGCGAATCCAGCAGGCCGTAGACGATGAGGTCGTACTGGTCGGTTGAGTTGCGCAGGAACGAGCGCGCGTCATTATTAATAGCGCGTGTGCGCGGATTGCTATACGGCTTTTCGGGGTGATTCCCCTTGCCGACCAGCATAATGGCCGGGTCGATTTCGATGGCGTCGACCCTCTTGCTTCCGGCCCGCAGCGCCGCGGATACATCATTTCCAGTGCCGGCGCCGACCACCGCAACATCATTCAAAACCGGCCGCATCTTGTACGGAAAGTCGTAATAGTCGCGGACGTGTTTCAGAGCAGGAGTGAGGCTCTGGCCGGAGAAATCGTAAATGCGCTGGTAATAGTGGCCGGCGGCGCGAATCAGCGTGAGGCCGGTATCGTCGGCTGAGCCGACTTCGAGCAACTGGTAGGGAGAATAAATTCTGTTCCACAGCCGATCGACAGGCCACCAGGACAGGATGACGGTGCAGAGGATGGTGAACACCAATCCAGCGATCAGAACGGGCGTTCGCCGGACATAAAACGCAAGCAGCCCGAGGAAGCACAGGCCGAACCAAACCAGCGGAGGCGTCCACAGGAAACTGGTGAGCAGCATCAGCACGACGCCCACCAGGCTGCCCAGGAGATTCAGGCCATAAGCGCGCAGCTGGGGACGGCGTTCCATCAGGCGTCCGCAAAGTTGGCCGACGGGAATGAAAGTGATGCCGGTGATAAGGAAGATGACTGTAAGCAGCGCGTAGAGGACGATGATGCGCGGCACGTCCGCGAGGTGGAATCCCATGGTGAGCTGCTCGCGGAACGGGATGATGTGGAACAGGCTGGGCACCAGCCGCGTGATCATCATGAATCCGAACTGCCAGGCCAGCAGCGGAATCACCAGCAGCAGTGGAATGTGGGTCCGGCGGGCCAGCGCGTACCCTAAACCCAGCCCGGCAAAGCAGGCCAGAAGACTGAAATTTTTATAGAACGCCAAAAACTCCAAAACCGACGACTGCCAGCGGATGAGAGCCAGTTCGAGAAAGAGGCTGAGGGCCGCCGAAATTACGATGGCGATGTCGACATACTTGATATCCAGGGTGTCGAGGTAAGAGGCCTGCGCCGAGGAGGCGCCGTCGAGAGTCGGTTCGAGCCGTTTCAGCAACCAGTACAGCCCCGCTGCAGCGATCAATGCGCAGCTGAACAGCAGCGCGCTTTTCAGTAAAAATTCAGCCGACCACAGTCCGCCGGCGGTGAGGCGCTCATCCAGCGAGAGCGTGGAACGGGCGAAGCGAAAACGAACCGCCAACGGAAGCGAAATAAGAATAATAAAGCTTCCCAGACCAACCAGAGAGAGAAGGCGTATCATCGACCGCAACATGGCAGGTTGCTGCCGTACTTCCATGAGTATATGACTCCTTTTTGCCGGGGCCTTAGGCAGGCCTGGGCGTAGACGCTCGACGGTTTCGTCAGGATAACATTCCTTGGGCTTGCCTTGAGGGGAACTTGTAGTACTTGCCATGGTTATAGCCCTTTGATTGCAGCCCCAATGTGATAATTGACGCAGTGCCTGCCGTAACTCAGGTTGAACCATTACCCCAGGGAGGAACTCGCGGCCGTTTGTGGTCATGGCTACTGGCGATCCCGCTCGCGGCGGTGCTGCTCTATTTCGCGGTCCGCGGCGTGGATTGGAAAAATGTCTGGCGGACGATTATTGGCGCCGATGTGAGGTTCATCGCGGCCGCGCTGTGCGCCACCGCCTTTTCATTTTTCCTGAGATCGATCCGCTGGCGGGTTCTGTTGAACGCGGAAGGACGGTTCAGTATCCCTACCGTCTTCTGGATCAACATGGCGGGTTACCTGGGCAACAACTTTCTGCCCGCGCGCGCGGGAGAGGTGCTGCGCAGTTTCCTCATCAGCCGCCATTCGTCGCTGAGCAAGACTTATGTGCTGACCACGGCGTTGAGCGAACGCATGATGGACGTGGTCGCGTTGGTGCTCGCCAGCTCTGTGGCGCTGTTAGGGATCCAGCCCAAACCAGTATGGATGGAAAATGCTTCGCGCACCATGGCCCTGGTAGCGGGCTGCGGCGTCGCGGCGGTGATCGCATTGCCGCACACCGGTGGACTGCTGGAATCACTATTGCGGCGCGTACCCCTACCAGTAAGGTTTCGGACACTTCTGCTGGGCCTGATGAAGCAGGTCCTGATGGGCCTGTCCGCATTCCACAACTGGGGCCGCCTGGCCGCCTTCATCGTTTTCACAGCGATGATCTGGACATCGGACTCCGTCGGGGTAATCCTGGGCGCGCACGCATTGGGGATCAACATATCTTTTCCAGTCGCGCTGCTGCTGCTGACCGGGCTGGGGCTGGGCAGCGCACTACCATCCACGCCGGGATATGTTGGGATTTACCAGATGGTCGCGGTGACCGTGCTGGTCCCGTTCGGGGTAAGTCACGACGGTGCGATGGCGTATATTCTGGTGTCGCAGGTGCTGGGGTACCTGGTAATAGTGGCGTTCGGGTTGCCGGGATTGTACCGGTATTCGGGGAAGAGCGCGGCCAAGGCCGCGGTATAGTCCCGGGACTCGTACTAGTCCAATTTTAGGCAGGTACTGTATTGTGGCGCCGACAGTTTAGGATGACACTATCCTAAACTGGCTGGCTACATGGCGCAAACCCGAGCGAAACTGCTACGTTTCCTAACATGGTCCACTATAGTTATTACCGCTGCAATAATTACCATCGCAGCGGCCTATTTTCCCTATGACGTGGACGAACCGCTAACCGCGGCTAAATCCGAAGAAGTCCGTCAATATTACGCTGAGGCATACAAACAGGAAGCTGTCGCTTATCAGGAAGGGCCGGCGGAGTCCGACACCAAGTATCTCCGGGCTGCGACCGATGCTGCGGACGCGGCAGGTATCACCAGGCAGGTGTCGTCCTTCGCCGCCACTTATGGGCTTGAGAGGGCGCCGGTGTTAGATGTTGGTTCAGGGCGGGGCTATTTACAGGACGTGGTCCCGAATTACACCGGCCTGGATATCTCCACGAACGTTAGCTCGTTCTACCACAAACGATTCGTCCTCGGCTCGGCGACAGCGATGCCATTTCCGGACAACTCCTTCGGCGGCGGCTGGTCGATTTGGGTTTTGGAGCATGTACCGAATCCGGAGCAGGCGCTGGTCGAGATCCGGCGCGTGATGAAGAATGACGCTGTGCTGTTTTTGTACCCTGCCTGGAACTGCTCCGAACTCGCGGCCGAAGGCTACCGTGTGCGGCCTTATTCGGATTTCGGCTGGCAAGGAAAGCTGGTCAAGGCCGTGAGCCCGGCGCGTGATTCTGCATTCTTCCGGGTGGCTGCACGCATCCCGAGCCGCATGGTCCGCAATGTGGCGTCACATTTCGGTTCGACGCGGCTTCATTATCGATTGCTGCGGCCGAACTATAAGGAGTACTGGGAGCCAGACAGCGATGCGCTGAACGCCATCGACCGGTACGAGATGATGTTGTGGTTTCGGAGTCGTGGCGACGAGTGTTTGAATTGTGCAGGTGTGGAGGGGTCGGTTTTGATGAAGTCGTCGCCGTTAATGATCCGCATACGGAAATAACGGCCGTCTTGTATTCCGCGCAGGCGCTCGGTTACGTTTGGCATCCACACTATTCGTGTGTAATACTCTTAGACGCGACGAATCGACTCAACCACACATGAGCAAACGCATCAATGTCATCCTGCCGGACAAGACTGTCGCGGTGCTCGACCGCGTAGCCGGCAAAGGCGAGCGCAGCCGGTTCATTGATCGGGCGGTACGTCATTTCATCGAGACGGCAGGCCGGGCGAGCCTCCGCGATCGGCTCAAGCGGGAAGCTCTTGAAAACGCCGGCCGCGATCTGGCCATGGCGGCCGAGTGGTTCCCGCTCGAAGAGGAAGTGGCACAAAGCGCCGAAGGTCGCAGCAAGAGAATCGCACGAAAGCGCCCATGACATTCCCACGCCGGGGCGAGGTTTACCTCGTATCGTTTGATCCGACCCTCGGCCACGAAATCAAGAAGACCAGGCCGGCCGTCGTGATCCAAAATGACGTGTCAAACCAGTACAGCCCGATCACGATCGTGGCAGCGGTGAGTTTGCAATTCAGCGATCCGCCGCATCCCCGCGAGGTTCCCCTGCCGGTTGGTGCGAAGACCGGCCTCGGGAAACCGTCCGCCGCGATCCTGAATCAGATCCGTTCCATCGACCGAACCAGGCTTCGAAAGCGGCTCGGTTCGCTCGACGCAGCGACTATGGACAAGATTGATGAGGCGCTGAAAATCAGCCTTGGGTTGGTGGCGTTCTGACCCCGGCCAAATACCTCTCAATCCTTGCCGCAATCCGCTCACTCGCATGCCCATCCCCATACGGATTATGAATCCGCGACATGCGTTCGTACGCGGCTTCGTCAGTGAGCAACCGCTCCGCCTCGGTGACAATCCGATCCGTGTGCGGCCCCACCAGTTTCACCGTACCGGCCTCGACGGCTTCCGGCCGCTCGGTGCAGTCGCGCATCACCAGCACCGGTTTGCCGAGTGACGGCGCTTCCTCTTGTATACCGCCGGAATCCGTGAGCAGCAGGCGCGCCCGTCGCATCAGGTCGACGAATGCGACATACTCGAGCGGCTCGAGAAGCACCATGTTCGGCCGGCCTTCCAGGCGCGACGTCACCGGATCCAGCACGTTGGGATTGCGGTGGACCGGATACACCACTTGCGCGTCGCCCCGCGCCGCGAGGGTTGCCAGCGCATCGCAGATCCGTTCGATGCCGCCGCCAAAACTCTCGCGCCGGTGTGCGGTCACCACGATCAGCTTCTTGGTGGGATCGAGCCACGGCCATGGCGGAGCGGTCAGCGCGCCGCGTTCCAATTCGCCGGCTATATATAGGACCGCATCAATACCCGTATTGCCGGTGACTTCAATGTTCTCTGCGCGAGTGTTCTCGGCCAGCAGGTTGCAGCGAGCCCGATCAGTCGGCGCGAAATGCAGAGTCGTAACGCGACCGGTCACCAGCCGATTCATTTCTTCCGGGAATGGCTCCGCCAGGTTGCCGGTCCGCAGGCCGGCTTCCACGTGGGCTACCGGAATGTGCCGGTGAAACGCCGCGATGGCGCCGGCCATGGTGGTGGTTGTGTCCCCCTGCACCACGGCCATATCAAAACCGTCGCGCACGAGGATTGGATCAAGCGCGTTGAGCACCCGCGCCGTGATGCCGGAGAGCGTCTGTCCCGGCGTCATCAGGTCGAGATCATAGTCGGGGCGGATCTGAAAGCAGTCCAGCACCTGGTCCAGCATGGAGCGGTGCTGCGCCGTGACGCACACTCGTAGCTCGATGCCATTATTCAGCGCACGCATGTGCCGAACCAGCGGGCAAAGCTTGATCGCTTCCGGCCGCGTTCCGAAGATAAAGAGGACTTTCTTCGCCATCAGTTCACGACCACCATAGTAACGGGCCTAGCCTCCAGCCGCCTGATCCACGGCCTGGCGCATTTCCCAGGTGGAGACATAGTGCAGCTCGTGACCTCCGCGGCGGCACTCTGCCTCGACCAATTCGAACAGCCGGTCAAGCCCGCCTTTGAGCAGGAGCGTGTCGGCGTTGCGCTCGAGCGCGCCGTGAGCGTGTAGCTTGATGAAGACATCGCGGCCGATCCGCGGCGCGAGCTGGAGCCACCGGCGCACCCGATAGGGGGTCGCTAAATCCTGTGCGGCGATCTCGGCGTTTTCCAGCCGCGGAAACAGCCGATCGCCATAACGAACACCCAGCGGTCCCGGAATCATGAGCAGGTCGCCCGATGCCGGCGAACCGGGTCTCACGGGAACGCCGCGGTCATAGGATCGCGGACGCTCGGGATCGTCGGTCACCCAGTAGATCGTGTTCACTGTGCGAGATTGTGTCGGCGATGCGCCCGATGGCATAGTGAAATCCGCGTAGCAGCCGAGGTCGCGCAGCAGCGTGATCTCGTTGTTCAGCCCGCAGTACCTGCCGTCCGGCCGCGAATTATCCAGCGCCCAATTGCCGTGAATGAAGCCAAACACGATCCGGCCATGGTGTTTTCGCAGCAGCCCATGCCGCACCGCCAGGGTTTCAATAAAACCGTTCATGCGATCGATGAAATTCTGCTGGCCCTCGCCGTCGTGGTGAATGTGGATGTCGACATCGGCGATCTTCTGGCAGCGCAGCTCCGCCAGCAGGTCGAGAAATTCGGCGTGGTATTCCTCCTGCGGATAGTAAAACGTGTATTGCGGCGGGCGGCCCGTGGAATCGGCGTGTTTCCGCGCAATCGCGGGCCAGTGGGCGCTCCACATCGTGGCCCGCTCGCGTGCGGTCTCGTGGGTGACGTTGCCGCGATAGGGCTCCCAATGATCCGCGACCGCCACCCAAACCCGACCCTGCGCGGGCGGCCGAAGATGTTTCAGCCGGCTGCGGATATATCCGGGAAACCATAATTCCGCATAGCGGGGGAAGTGGGGCATCGGTCAGCTTGTCCATTCAGGATAACCGAGCCCGCGGCTTGCACGCGCCCCGCAACCGTGCGATGGTATTACACTGTGAATCGCCAATCCGGCGGCGTCGGCGCAATGGCCGTTCGTCTGCCGCGCCTCCTCGTCGCGCTTGCCTGTGTCCTGTTCATCGTCCAGGAGTTGCCCTGGTTTCAGACGCGCTGGATCGAAGACGAAAGTTCCTACGCCGACGCGTCGTGGACGTTTTCGCGTGAAGGGCGCATCCGGATGTCGATGTATCCGCCCATCGATCTCGGATCGCAGGTGGATGTGCGGCCGCCGGCCATGCCGATCGCCGAGGGAGGCGTGTTCAAAATCATCGGCATCGGTGTGTGGCAAGCGCGCTTCCTTCCTTTCCTGGGCGCTTTGGGCGCAATTATCCTCACCTGGCTTCTAGGTTTGGAACTGGCCGGCCCATGGACCGGCGCGATCGGCGCGCTCCTCGTGGCTACCGACAATATGCTCTTCGTCGCCGCGCGGACGATGCGCCCGGAAGGCATCATCGCATTTCTGAACGCCCTGACCTTTCTCCTGTTCCTCAGAGCCATGCGGCGCAATTCGTGGATCGCCGCGGCGGCAGCCGGCCTCACCGCCGGAATCGCGATGAACTTCCATATCAATGGCGCCATCGCGCCGATTGCGATGGGGCTGTGGGCGCTATACGAATATCGCTTCTCCGTGTGGCGCAAACCGGTCGCGTGGATTTTCGTTCTTGCCGTGGTGGTCTGCATCCTGCCGTACATGCTGTGGGTGAATGCCGACCACGTTCACAAACAGGCATATCGCGACATGCAGGCCCTCGGTACTGTGGTGCAGCAGGCTTCCGGCAAGCTGGCGGGCGAAGTGATGCGCTATTCGGATTTCCTCGGCCTCGGAAACATGAAGCTGCGGCTACCGATCCGCGTGCCCGCGCGCGGGCCGATCGTGCTGGTTATGCTGGCCGGCATCGTCGTTCTGTTTCGTTACAAGCGCCCTCTCTTCTGGTGGTTGATACTGCCCTTGGTGGCGTCCATGGGCTGGTGGCTCTACCTGGCGAATAAAAATGTTCGATATACCGCCGTCGCAGCGCCGATCTTCGCGCTGATCGTGGCCGGCGCGGCGGTGGTGTTTTCGACCTCTCCGAATCGCCGCCGGATCGCCATTGCCGCGTGCCTGCTCTACGCAGCAAACCAGATTGCCGGGAACGCATTCCTCGTGTGGCGTTTTCATAACGCCGATTACAACCGCGTCGGCGCCGAACTGCGCGCCACCATCCCCGCCGGCGAGACCGTCTATGGAGCGAACACGTTCTGGCTGGCGCTCCACGACCGCCGCTACTATTCCTACGACCGCTCGCCTTTCGATTACGCGATCGCCAATCTCAAGCCTACTTACTTCATTCTTTACGACCGCGTGATGATGAGCGGATCCGGTTTCGGCGCGGATGATTTTGCCGATGTCCGAGCCAAGGCGACTGAGTTCGTACGGACGCACGCGGAAAAAACGGCGGTGATTTCGAATCCGTTTTACGGGGACCTGGAAATATATAAGGTGCGGTGAGGAAGACCTACTTCCCCAGCCTCCGCACCACCAAAATACGCAGCGTGTTGTACGCCGTGCGGAACACCCGCATCTTGCTCGCGCCCTTCTTGAAATCGTACCGGAGGATCATCGGGACTTCGCCGAAGATCAGCGACATGCGGCGCAGCTTCAGCAGAATATCCACCATGCACTGGAAACCCTGCTGATCCACAAAGCGGTCGCCGTACTTCGCATACGCGGCGCGCAGCACCTCAACCCGGTACGCGCGATAGCCGCAAGTGTAGTCGCGAACTCCGCGAGTCGGGAACACGATGCGCATCATCCAGCACGCCACCCAGCTAACGAGCCGCCGTTGCATCGTCAGGCCGCACACCATGCCGCCCCGCTCAAATCGCGAGGCGATCACCACGTCGTGGCCTTCCCGGATCATGCGCACCATCCGCGGCGTCAGCCCCGGCGTGTGCGTGTCGTCGGCGTCCATCGTGACGATGATGTCTTTTTCACCGGCGATTTTCGTGGCATAAGCCAGCCCGTCCCGGATCGTCGTCCCCAAACCTTGATTCACCGGGTGGCGATAGATCTGGACCGGCAGCTTGCGCGAATATTCTTCGAGAATCGCAAGGCTGCGGTCCTTGCTGCCATCGTCCACGCCTACGATTTGATACGGGATGCCGGCTTCACTCAGGTGCTCGTCGATCCGATCCAGCAGCCTTCCGATATTCTCCTCTTCGTTGTAGACCGGCAATACAACGATGACTTGGTAAGAGAACCGGGGAGCCGTTTCCAAAGCCTTCACGGGAGAGCCTGCGGGAACCGTCACGCTCCATCAGCATCGCATGTAGCGTCGGCTTGTCGCAATACGAACGACCTGTTGAAACGTACTAACGGCCGTTGGATTTCGACACCAACCGCCCCCGGGCTACAATGAGCCGATGCGCGTGAGCGCCATTATCCCCTGCTACAACTACGGTAAGTATTTGCCGCGGGCGATCGATAGCATTCTGGCGCAAACCCGCCCCGTTTCCGAAATCCTCGTGGTCGACGACGGCTCCACCGACAACACGCGCGAGGTGGCCACATCCTACGGCGACCGGGTCCAATACATTTTCCAGCAGAATCAGGGGCGCGCCGCAGCCCGCAATCATGGCATGCGTGAAGCAACCGGCGATTGGATCGCGCTGCTCGACGCCGATGACTGGTGGTTTCCCGAAAAGATCGAGTTACAGCTGAAGGCCGCGGCCGCCCGGCCCGAGGCCGTACTCGTCTACACGGGCATCACGTGCCAGGATCCGGAGGGCGCGAGCGAAAGCTTTCAGGCGACCGATCCCGCCCGCCTCTGGCCCGCATTGCGATTCTCCAATTGCATCACCGGCAGCGCATCGGCCGCGCTCATCCGCCGCGATGTTCTCTTGGCTGAGGGCGGCTTCAACGAAACCCTCCGCGAGTGTGAGGACTGGGATTGCTGGTTCCGCCTCGCGCGCAAGTACCCGTTCGCCGCGGTGATGGAACCAGTCACCGTGCTGATGATGTGGCCCGGCAGCGCCAGTTATAACAATGACCGCATGCTGGCGAATACCAAAAAGCTTCTGGACACCACCCTGCTCGCCGACCTGAGCGGTTGGCGTCGCGTGCTCTGGCGGCATCGGATTTGGGCTGCGGTGCTGTTCGGCGCCGCGCTCAACGCCCGCCAGCAGGGTCGGCGCGAAGAACGCGCCTGGCTGTTCCAGTCACTGCGCCACTGGCCATCACCCGCGTTCATGCCCAAACGCTGGTGGGCCCTTTACCGCAACATCGCCCGCCTTTCTGACTCTGCCACAATAAGCCAGTGAGTTCCGAACCCTCCACCAAGGCCAGCAATACCCAAACCATCCTGCGCAATTCGTTGTGGTATGGACTGGAGTTGCTGGCGGGGACTTTCGGCGCGTGGCTGGTCTCGGTCATTGTAGCCCGCATGATGGGGCCGGAACGTCTGGGCTACTACACCTATGTCGGTTTTCTGACCAACATCACCGCCACCGTGGGCGCGTTCGGATTACCGATGACCGCGCGCAAGTACATGTCCGAATATCTCAACCGCGGCGAGCCCGGCCTGGCGCGATCTGTGTACAACGCCACGCTGCGGATCCAATTCTGGATTGCGGCGGTCGTAACCGTCCTGTCACTGGTTCTGGTATTCGTTATCGGGGATCCTACGCAGCGCGCAATTTCCGTACTGCTGGTATTGAACATGTGCCCGCGCATGCTGGGCTTCATCCCGTCGCAGGCCAATAATGCGGCCGAAACACTGCGGCGCAATACTGTTCCAGCCGTTCTTTCGGGCCTGGTGACTCTCGTGCTGACGCTGGTCAGTCTGTGGATGGGGTGGGATCTGCCCGGCATCGCAGCCGCTCTCTTGGCCGGGACGCTGTTGGACACCGGCATGAAGCTGCAATCCGTTCATTCGTGGATTACAAAAGCCGAACCCGCTCCGATCCCTCCCGCATTGCGCCGGCAGCTGTTCGTCTATTCCGGCCAGGGCCTGGTGCTGATGCTGCTGAATATCGTCGTGTGGAACCGTTCCGATGTGATCGTGCTGAAAAACCTCAACCCCGATATCAAGCAGGTGACCTTTTTCAATATGGCGTTTAACCTGGTCGAGCGCCTGCTGATGTTCCCCAGTGCTTTTGCGGGTCCCCTCGGCGTAACCCTGATGGCGCAGTATGGCCGAGGCGAGGGCAAAATGAGAACGCTGGCTGTGGAAGGGGCGCGCTACTCCTTTCTCATCGCCCTGCCGTTGCTCGTCGGGCTCGCTTGCGTCGCCGGCCCGGCCGTCTTGCTGATCTACGGTCACGATTACGGCCGCGACTACCGGCCGATGATCCCGGTGCTGACCATCGTCGCGCTGCTGGCGATCCCCAAAGCCCTGATGGAGCCGCCCACCAACCTGCTGCAAGCCACCGAGAACCAGGGATTCCTCGTAGCATGGGGCTGCTTCAGCGGCGCCGTCAACGTGCTGCTCGATATCCTGCTGACGCCGCACTACGGCGCGGTCGGCGCAGCGATCGCCAATGGAAGCGCGCAGACGCTCGCTGCAGTTGGGATCTGGCTCCGCGCCTATCGTCTGTTCCACCTGGATCTACGGCTTCTGGCTTTTGGCCGGATCGCCCTCTCGGGCGCCGGAATGGCCGCTACCGCAGTGCTCGTCGGCCGCGCCGTCCCGTCGTATGCGGGTTTGGCAGCCGCGATCGTGGCCGGTGGAATGATGTGGTTCCTTCTCCTGCGCTGGACCGGTGCGATGGATCAAACCGACAGCCAGCGCTTTCTCAATCTCGGCCGTTCGCTCCCGGGCCGCGTCCGGCCGGTGTGGCAGATGCTGGTAACCTGGATCGCACCCGGCCCGGCTACGGTTTAAGAAAACTGGCTACAGCGACCGTACCCGCACCGTCGCGTAGATCAATATAATCGACGCCAATTGCGACGCCACCGTCACGGCTACCCACCGCTTGGTCGGAACCCCCGCGTCCGGGTTCAGATTGCGTTCGTATTGAATCAATCCCGCGGATAACGCCAGCAGCAGATACAGCGTCAGGTTGTAAGTCCGCGAGAGAAACCAACTGGTCGCCATGAAACAATAGAAGGCCGTCCGTAGGGTCGTGACGCACCGGCGCAACTCGATATCGGACGGGGTTTTCAACGTCAGCTTCGACAGGCGCTGCAGGCCCAGAATCGACGTCACCACCAGCGCCAGCCAGAAGAAGTAGCCGAAAAAGCCCAGCTCCGCAAACGCCAACACAAACGAGTTGTGAGCCGTCAACTCGTTTACCTCGGTGAACTGCTCGAAGCCGATGCCGAACAGTGGGCTGGTCCGAAGGAACGAAATTCCGGCGCCCCAGGCCATCACGCGCCCGGCCGCCGAACCTTCACTGACGGATATGTCGCGACCCGCACCGAAATGCCCGAAAATCATGAGCGCGAACATCGCGGCGGCCAGTATAGCGGCTTGCACCTTACCCACACGGCTCAACGCCAGCACAAACACAATCACCGCCAGGCCGAACATCGCGCCCCGCGACCCGGTCAGGAAAATGGTGTAGACGAAAAGTCCGGCAAGCGGCGTCATGATGGCAAAATTGGCCAGGTAATGCTTGCGCTTCCAAAGCATTCCGAGCATCGACAGCGCCACCAGCAGAAACTGCGCGAAATCGTTCGCGTCGTTCAGGATTCCAAAGGCGCGGACGCGCTTGGTCACCGTGTCGCCTTCTTCGGAGATATGGAGAAGCTGGTCCCCGAGATACCCTGTGTGATACGCCAGGATGCCCTGAACCGACATGATTGCTGCGCACAGCACAATGGTGAGACATATAATCCGTATACGCGACGGCGTGAAGGCGTTCAACAGCACCAGGAAGTAGATGATCGCGATCACACCGAAGTCGAGGAACGCCTCGAACGATCCACGGATAATCAGGTGCGACAGCAGCGACAACACCACCGCAACCCACAATCCGAGCATGAGGATGTAGTGCGGTTTTGGCAGCTTTCCCCCGCGCATGATAAAACTCGGCAGCGAAACGGCGACCGCCGAGAGAATCAAAACCTGCTGGATATGGTAAGGGGCTAGGGAAGGAAACACTTCGCCGGGTGAGAAGTAGCACAACGACAAACTGATCAGGATCAGAATCAGGGCCATAATCCCGGCGCTCAGGCCATCACCAATGCTAGCATTCCGGTATTTGGCGCCGCCTGTTGTTGCGGTCCTTATCCGTCGTTAATCGGGTCTTCTCGGGCCGGGTTGTATAATTCTAGCTTCGACGGCCGCAACGTATCGCGACCAGGCAGCGGACCTTCCCGGTGAACAAGCCAACCTTACTCTTTGTCCTGGGACTCACTCCGTCCCGAATTGGCGGAATGGAGATCATGACCAGGGAAATCTGCCGCCAGCTCGTCGCCCGCGGTTGGCATCCCGTGGTGGTTTGGGAAGGCGAGATGTCCAAGGCAGTCAGGGACTATTTTGCCGATGTTCCGGACGTGGAATTTCGAATCCTGCCGGCTCAAGCTGGATTGCGGCCCGCTCATTGGTCGCCTCTTCGAAAACTCATCCGCGAGACACGTCCCGAGGTCTTTGTTTACGCCTTCAACGGGATACTCCGTCTCTTTCCATGGATCGCGAGGCTCAACGGCGTTAAACGAATCATTTACTACGACCACAGCTCCCGCCAAATTGGCTTCGTTCCGCGCCCGTTCCCCGTCTGGAAGCGTTTCGTGTACCGATTCCTGACCTCGCCCATCGACAAAGTGACTGCCGTAGCAGGTTACACCGGTAAGTGCCTCGCTATTTTAGGGCTCTATTCCGCCGCGAAAACCATAACCATACATAACGGCGTGGAAACCGAACGCGTCAAAGAACCGGACGCTGGCAATCATTTTCGGGAGAAGTTCAGGATTCCGGCGAACCGCCTGCTTGTGATTCAAGTAAGTTGGTTAGTGCCTGAAAAAGGCGTAGATATATTTATCAAAGCCGCCGCCGCCGTGCTATCGGGATGTCCGGAGGCGCATTTTGCGGTGATCGGAGCCGGTCCGGGGCTTGCCGAATATCAGGAAATGGCGAAAACCCTCGGCTTAGCGGACCGCATGCTCTTCACCGAGTTGATGCGGCCCACCGCCGAGGGTGTATTTGAAGCAGCCAATGTTTATTGCCAGCTCTCGCAATGGGAAGAAGCCTGCCCGCTGGCTGTTCAGGAAGCGATGGCGTCAGGATTGCCCGTGATCGCGTCCCGCGTGGGAGGCCTGCCGGAACTGGTGGCCGATACGGAGACCGGCTACCTCGTAGACCGGCAGGACCACGCGGCCGCAGCACGGAGGATCATGGAGTTGCTCATCAACCCAGAGCTTCGCGAGAGAATGAGCCGCGCCTCGCTCGCCCACGCGCGCGAACACTTCAATCTCTCGCGAAATATGAGCCGGTTGCTCGACGAATGGGGTATATCGAACCGCCGCTAGCGCCGGATGGTCCCCGCTTGCGAAACACCACCCGACACCGACGCCGCTCCGGCAGGCGGAACAGGCGGCGGCGCCATCGTGATGCTGAACGCTTGAGTCGCCGAATTCGATAAGCCGTCGGTGGCCTGCAAACTGAATCCGCAGGTCTGGACCGCCGTCGGAATACCCGCGATGATTCCAGTTGCCGAATCCAACGACAGCCCCGCGCACAACGAACCCGCACTCACCAACCAGGTAACCGGCGCCGTACAGTTAGCGCCCTGCGTTTGCTGTGAGTACGCCTGCCCGACCATTCCACCCGGAAGGCTGGTGGTAGTAATCGAACAGGTCAATGCACCCTGTGTGATCGTCACCGCTCCGGCCGTGCTTTCGAAATACAGCGAGTTGTCGTTATCGGACACGACAAACGGCGAGCCTGCAATCGGCGCCCCGCCTAGCGCGACGTTGTATGCGCCCGCCGCCAGACCCGCAATCAAATACTGCGCTGTGCCGGAATGGCTGGTCGTAAAGGTCAATGAAGTCCGCAGTACGCCACCGCGTGCGAACATGGCGACCTTATCGGTCGTCTGCACGCCAGTCCAGTTTGCATCCGGGTTGATCGCAGTCGCGGTAAGGGTTGCATCCGTGTTGAAGTTCCGCGTGATCTTGTGGACTTCGATCACATCGAAGGTTCCACCCGTCGACGCCGCAGTAACTCGAAAAGCATGGCCCTGGGCGCTGGCGTAAGTCGATCCATCCCAGGTCACTGTCACGGTTCCGGGTGAGAACCATTGCGTGATGACGCCCGTGGTCCTCGCCGGCCCATGAGCATCCGACGCCGCGCCATCCCCGCGGGTCAATACTTGCCGGCTCGTGTCCAGCGAAGCGCATCCGCCGGCTCCTGGGCAGGTGGTGGTTCCTTCGTTATAAGGAACCATATCTCCACTTGGATTCGGAACGTTGTCGCCCGCTTCGCCATTTTGCATGAAGAACGTGGGAACGGATATATTCGGCGTGCCGAAGTTAGTAGCGTCAATATCCCACCGGGAAATCACGATGTTCTCGGTTCCCGGCTTTTTGAAGTGGATCAGATGCCGGTGAATCCGGTTATACGTCGGCGAGTAAGACTCCGTTGCATCCGCCATCCCATAGGCGTAACGTCCGGCCGAATCTCCATATACTGGATCCGCGCCGCCCCAGCGAGCGAGTTTGGAGCGCAGCCAATCCGTGGTGGATTCATACTGCCGCAACGTGCTGTTCGGAAAAACGCCGATCGTAGGAACGTTCATCACCGGCTGAACCAGCGTCCCGTTGTAGCTATTGATGGTGCTATTGCCGGGAGGCATTCCCGCGTCGTCGTAAATCATCGTGCCCACGGCATAGATCGACAACGCCGCAGGTTGCGGACGGTCGTAACCCATCTTGCCGCTGCGAGCTAAAAACAACACCTGAGTGGCGGAGCGGTCGGTCCAGCTCGTCTTGCTGATGAATCCGTCTCCGCGAACCGCGCCGCATCCCCAATCCGCATTCCAGCCGGTCAGCCGGATGCAGTCGTTGAGCTGATAGCTATTGGGAGCGATCTTGGCTTGCAGCGGCGCCGTTGTGTAGTCGGTCGCGCTGACAAATGGATTCATGAACGGAAACGCATTTACCTGGCTGGAATTCAATGGAGCCAGCGAACGGCTGGTGTCCCACGACTTCAACCATTTCGATGGATTCGACGTCGGGCGGAACATCCATCCGGAATCTTCCAGCCACGTCGGCATCCCGGCGTCCTCCACGATCGTCGGATACCCCGAACTGGACGCCCCGAAAATGTTCAGCTGGTCCTGGCCGTTCGCCTGATCCGGGTACGGCAAAAACAGCTTCAAAAGCTGCGGATTATAGAAGTAGCTCGACTGTGGATCAGGCGCTGGTAACGTCGGAGCCATAGCATACATCACCACATCCGCCACACCCTGGCCGAATACCTCGTTGCCGAATCCATATCCCACGCCATTGGCGTTGAACCCGCGCAGCGATAAGGCCGTTTTAAAATTGGTGTCCCAATAGTAAATCTGCCCCTGCTCCGCCAGTCGCACCGCCCGCGGATCGTCGTCGGCGAAAGCGCCGCCGACTTCCATCAGGTAGGCGAATATCAGCGTGGATGTGTTCTGAAACTGGGTCGGAAAGTTGTGCCACGTAACATCGCCGGTGTTCCCGCCGCCATGGCCGCCATACTGATCCGGTTGAACGCCGAAATACGCGCTCTGCCACGACAGTTGGTGCGTGTAGCTGCAGTTTCCCGAAGCCCACTTCCTGGCAATGAAATAACCCTGAGGCGTCGAGCCCAGGGTTCCCGATCCGCCATTCCGCACCGTCATATGCGAGTCATCGCTGATTGCCGTGACCACATAGAAGTTTCCCGGAAACGGCGGCGCGGCCGACCATTTCGATCCGGCCACAATCGCATCTCCAACCGTAAATGCGGTCCTGAAAGCCGTGCCCGAACCAACCACCGTATTACCGGTGATGGTCACCGTCCCCGCGCCGACAATCGGATCTATGCGCGTGCACTGATGCGCCGGATCGGTAATATCGTTCAGCACCTTTTCGGCTGCCGTGGAGATGTCGCCGGCCGTGAGATGCCCCAGGGTTCGCGCCACGGTGTACGGATTGGCGATACCCATGGCCACGCGCTCGCCGTAATGCGCCACGTTGCCCTGGTCGCCTTCATCGTTCGGCTGCACAATAAAATTCACCGCCGTGTATCGCTCCAGATGCTCAACGATGTACACCAACGAATCCAGCACGCGCTGATTGGCCCGATCCGCCCAGAAACGGATGGCCGCGGTCTGAAAGTACAGCGCCAGGCTGGTGTCGTATGCGGCCAGGCTCCCGCCGTCCAACACGTGGGTATATGCCGCGGCGCTCGTCCAGCTATCGGTGGTGCTCTTGATAAACGCCCAGTTCGCGTTCGCCGAGTTGCACCACAGCGAAACCACCACGCAGTTCGCTGTTCCGCCGATCACGTGCGGATCGCTTGCCGACGGGCCGCATGCATTGTTGGTGGTGTAATTTCCACTCGACGCACTGGTCGAAAACTGGTACGTATTCGCCGTCACCGCCGTAATCACGTGCTCGCCGTTCAGGTTGCCGCCCGCCGTCGTGTTCCAGACGCTTACGGTGTCGCCCACTCGCGCGTCATGTGTATACGACAGCGTCACCGTCGCGACGCCGCCTGAAACCGTCAGACTGGTCAACCCATTATTGGTGCTCGTTCCGATCTTCCGCGTGTACGTCCCGTTCAGACCGTCAAACGTACCGCGCGGTCCGGCCGATAGCGGCGTCGGCGTCACCCGGCCCACATGCGTTGAGCCCGACCCCATTCCATATTGCCCATTCAGCACCGCATCGTTCGGCGAGATGTAATTGCCGTTCAAATCCTTTATGGTGTATGACGTCGTGTCCAGTACGTCAGCCACCATGAATCGGCCGTTCAGGTTACTCGCGTGATAATGCGTGTTTCCGGCGTCCGCCGTGGCGATTCCGACTTCGGAAACGTAGTCGCCCGAGGACAGGTTATGCGGCTCGAAAGTCTTGATCACCGCATGACCGCTTCCATCCGTCGAGTAGGTTCGGATCCAGGTCGCACCCGGTGCACCAGCGCGTAAGTAAGCCACCGCGGTCGTCGGGACCGTGATCGTCAGCGTGCCGGTGACACTGCCGTTCACTGTCATCGTATATGTTGTGGTCGCCGTTGGATTCACCGTCACCGATCCAGCCACCAACCCGCTCTGCGATCCCACGCCGTTGTCGATCGAAACCGACGTGGCGTTCCGAACCACCCACTGGAGCAGCGTAGGCTTCCCCGCTTCCACAGTGGTGTAAGTAGCTGTGAACTGTTCGATCGCCGCACCGGTTGTATTGGTCTGCTGCGAGCCGCTCCGGAAAAACAATTCCGGATGCGCCTGGTTGGCGTACTCCGTGGCGACCCATGCCGCGCTGCGCCCGGTATTCGCCAGCGTCACATGCGCAATTTTCGCCCGCGTACGATTGTTGGCGTCGCCGCAGATGCTCAGCCCGCCGGTAAATGCGTCCATTGCCGTGGCACTGGTCTGTCCGCTCCAGCCGCCGTCCGTGTACGCCGTAGCCACCGTGCCGTCCCACGAGAGCGTCGCGAAATACCAACGGTGCAGCGTGGGCTGCAACTTCGGATACCCGGACCACATCGGATTCGAACCGCCGTTCCAGTTGAAATACAGGCTTTGCGCCCACTGCGAATAGCCGTCCCAGGAATAGCCGAATACATTGCCATTACCAATCAGCGGCACAATGAGATTCGCTCCGGTAGCGCGCATATCCGCCCGATACCAGAAGCTCAAGGTCATGCCACCCGTCCCGGTAACCGGTGCGGATGCCGTGGTCAGCCGGTCGGCCAAGCCCGAGCATGAAAGCGCGGGGCCGATCGGACTGTCATTCGTGCCCGCCGGCGCGCCGCCCGCAACCGTGGCGTTGATCCCGTTCGACGTGGAATCCGTCACCGCACCGCCCGCGAAATTCAGCACCATTTTGGTGTTCGAATCCCAGACGCCGGCGCGGTTGCTCTGATCGGTCGCAGCCGGGTTGCCATAATAAACCAGCAAAGCCGTGTCGGCGGTCGATGAGAGCGACGGCACACGCGCGAAAGCATGGACCGTCCCCTTGCCCGGATCGCACGACAGAATTTCATGTGCGAGCTTGGTTCCGTCGGTCAGCGTCACCACGAAATCCTGGCACGACGATTTCAGATGCCCGGCCAGGTCGTTGTCGTTGTCGATAGCGATAAAAACCGGAAAATTGGTCAGGTTGGCAAGCACGCGGCGGTGGTCGATCACCTTGGCCTTGCGATATTGCCAACTGGCGTTATACCAGCTCTGCCCGAACAGGCTGGCGCCCGTGAGGAGAAAAATCGCTAGCTGTCTCATGGCTCTCCTCACTGCGCAATCACGATATAAGGCGGGTTGCTGTTGCTCATCACCGCCGTTGCAGTGCCGCAAGAGGATGGGAGGGTCGTGCTCGGTCCGCTGTATGTCACGCTATTGCTGCATTTTACCCTTCGTGGACTGGTGAGATGCCCCGGAATCGCGCCGGCGTATCCCGAGCCCCACGTCGGTTCCACTCTCCACATCGCTCCGGAATTGGAGTTGCTCGAGCACATCCAGTACACCCCCGCCGCTAAAGTCGGGTGCGTGCTGCCCCACGGAACTTCGCTGTACTGCACCGCTGTGTTCCCCACGATCACCACATCCGAGCCCGAAACCTTGCTGCTCACCGCGTTGCTGCCGGAATCCTGATATACCGCCAATGCAAATACGTCGCTCGCTGTTCCGCCGCCGCCTGTGACTGTGAAGAGATCCCCCAATTTGATTCCGAACGGAGCCGTCCACTGATAACACTCCATCGATCCATTCGACCCGGTCGACTGGAAATAATCCCCCGAACCATAAGGCGGAACCGACGTCATCCCCTGGAACGGCGAATATACGCCCGCGCCGCTCATTGTGAATCCGGAGCCGCTACCGGAACCGCCTGACGAACCGCTGCCGCATGCACCAAAGGTCCCGTCGCCCAGCAGGCATTTGCTGTTATCGCCAGGCAGCTTGGGAAGAAATCCGTGTTTGGTCGTGCTGGCATTGTTAGTGGCGACATCGCTCAGGCTCAACACCTGGTCCGTTACGACCGCCGTCTGCGGCACACCATCCGCGTTGATATATGTGACGTACTGCTGCGCTGTCGCGCTGGACGCGGTCAAGACCGCTGCGCGCACATTGCCGCTCGTATCTTTGCATTTCAGCGCGCCGCCCCCGCCGACCAATGCGTCGAACCAGCAACTCAGCCCCGATGACGGCGCCGCAGGCGCAATGCGCGTCGGACCCGCGATCAGCGTAGCGGTATCCGTTGTCGTGCAGTCTATGGCATTCGCGCTCGTTCCGTCGTAAATGGCCGATACGATCGTGGACACGCCCGGCGACGAGCTGACCGCACACACATGGGCCACATTTGTCGGCCAGATGAACGTCCGCCCCCCGGTCGCATCCTGGCTGATGATAAACGTCAGCGCCTGTCCCGCATCTGCGTTCACCAATGTCGAACTCGTGACCGTCGTCGCACCCAGCGTCAGCGTGAACACGCCGCACGATGTCGCATCGAACACCGGCGTGGCCGAGAGCGCCACATTGCACAATCCGGTGGCGCCGCTTCCTCCGCCAGTTGTGAGCGTCCGCCACGTCCCCGGACTACCGGAAGCCGCGCAATAGCTCAGCACTCCCGTATCGCTGGCGAGCCAGATTTGCCCCGCCGCGCAGTTGACTGGTCTATCAGCCGCCAGACCCCCCAGATTGACTTGGCTGCCGCCAACCGTCGTCTGGCAGCCCGCGCGCCACGCGCCGCCAGCCAGCAGAATCGCCGCCAAAATCCATTTGCCCTTTACCATTACTCCCCCAAAAGAAAAAAAGGCGCATGCCGGACGGCACGCGCCTGTGGAGCGGACGAGCCCTGCTCTGGCTTCAGCTAAACAAGGCGTGAAATGGGCGCAACTTGCGCCTCTCCGAAACCGTACCGGCACAACTTAGACCTGTTAGTCCCGTACGTAGGTCCTGGAACGCAGCCAGGGAGATCGCTCGGGCCTACCCTCTAAGTCGTTCTGCTTCCAGGTGATTGGCGAGTCCTGCTGTGATAAGTTAACAGCCCTGGATTCCCTAACGGCAACATTGCGGGCCTCACGTCCCAGACCCTATGCTGCCCTTTATGCCGCGAATCAGTGAGAACTTTCCTGTTCTTAGACCACTGATTCTATGGACTGACAAACAGGGCTGGTGAAATGAAAAATCTGAATCTCGTTGTAATGTTTCGCCTCTCGAGCGACGACCAGGTGCATGTTAGAAACGCCTCCAGGATTAAGCTGGACGGCCGCGGCAGTCTCATGCTGTACGATGCCGAGGGCGCGCCTGAGACGATTGATTTGCGGAACGTCCGATCCTTTTCGATCCAGCCATTGAAGGCCGCCAGCTATTTACCGGCGGCGTGATCCGTGCGGCCTCTTGCGCAAGATCAACGCAAACCCGACTAGCCCGCCACCCAGCATCGCAAATGTGGCCGGTTCCGGCGTGTCACTGATGGTCACCCTCCCGCAATCCGTCGCAGCCACGATTCCGGTATTCCCGTATCCCGTCCCGTACCTTGCCGTGTTGTAAATGTCGACAGCAAAATCGTAACCTCTGGCGTTCGTATTGGAAAAGCTCGCAGTCGACAGCCCCACAGCCGTCAGGGTGAAGTCCAGCGGACCCCATTGCGAATATGACGCACCATTCTTTCCGCTGCAGCAAACCAAGCCGTACTCGAAATTGCCCGTGCCGTCCATCGCAATCGAGGTCGATTTGCCGCCATCGTACAGCGACCAACCTGAAGGCAACCCGCTCGCCGAAACCGTCGGGTTCCCCCACAGATCCCACGCGACCGATACGTCAAAACCGGTCTTCACAAACTTGTACTTGGAATCGAGCGAGATCTTCACCTCAACCGTGTTGGCCACGGTGTCCATGAGCGTGATGGTTCCGAAGAGTGTCCCGGAAGGGCCGCAACGGCCTGTGCAATGATCGCTTTTCAGGGCGTACTGTATAACGCTGGCCTGCGCCGGCGCGAGCGTGATCGCCAGAACTGCAAATAATGAGAACTTCCGCATGGTTAGAGCCGCGCAACGTCAGTTTGTAGTTTTATTCGCCCTTTTTACGCAATTCAGAGACCCATCACAAACCCCTTAATATTCAATGGGCTCTAATGCGACCAAGGCGTCTGGAATGCGAACCTCTGGAACCCCGACCGAATTAGTTGGATTTTCCGGTTCGCCCTGGCAGTCCCTTAAAATGAAAGCGCGTGAACTGACGCATGCAAACCGCCGCTATTCCGCTTTCCGAACCAAAAACTGATAGCTGGCCCCGTGTCCTCGCTCGTTTGCTGCGCGTTCATCAGTGGTCGAAAAACCTGCTCGTCTTCGCGCCTGTCGTAACGTCACACCAGGTGTTATCGATCGCGGTCCTGCGAACATCCGCGATCATGTTCGCCGCATTCTGCTGCGCCGCCTCGGCCACATACATCCTCAACGATCTCCTGGACCTCGATTCCGACCGGCTCCACCACACCAAACGCTACCGCCCGCTAGCCTCCGGTCGCGTCTCCACGCGTAACGCGCTCTCCATTGCCGCTGGGCTGCTGGTCGCAGCCGCCGGATTGGTCGTGTGGCTGCCTCGGGCTGCCGTGCTTCTTTTGGCGATCTACTGCGCGTCAACGCTCCTCTACTCGGCTTGGCTGAAACGCCTGGTGCTCGTAGATGTGGTGACCCTGGCCGCGCTCTATGCTCTCCGCGTGCTCGCCGGAGGCGCCGCAACCGAAATCGTCGTCTCCGCCTGGACCATCGCCTTTTTCCTGTTTTTGTTCCTCAGCCTGGCCCTGCTCAAACGCTATGCCGAACTCGCCAATGCGCCGGTCGAAACGGACTGGGCTCCCGGCCGGAACTACTGCCGCGCCGACATGCCGTTTATCTCGGAGTGCGGTGTCGCCAGCGGCCTGATCGCGGTGCTGGTGCTCGCGCTCTACATCCACAGCCCCGAAGTGCACCCGCTCTACAAACGCCCCGAAATGCTGTGGCTGCTCGGACCGTTGCTGGCCTATGGGATCCTGAAGCTCTGGCTGGCCGGACATCGCGGCGTCATGCATGACGACCCGATCGTCTTCGTCGTCCAAAGCCGCTGGACGTATGGCCTCGCAGCGCTCGTCGCCGCAGTGCTGATCGCAGCTTCTTATTAATCAGAGTGAAACGCGCGCGGTCTAATAGCCAAAGCACATCTACCCGGAGAACGCGGGCGAAACCAGCAGCGCCGCCTTCGCGTAAGCAGCTGACTGTGTGGATCGCCGTCGCGTTGGCGATTGTAACCGCGGCTGTGTTTTTCCAGGTTCGTACCCATCAATTCATCCTCTACGACGATCCGGAGTACGTCACCAATAATCGGGAGGTTCGCGCCGGACTCAACTGGCATGGATTGCTATGGTCGTTCCGGACTTTCACCGCCGGCAATTGGCATCCGTTGACCTGGATATCCCACATGGTGGACGTCCAATTATTCGGGTTGAACAGTGGAGCCCACCACCTTGTCAACGTAGGACTTCACGTGGCCGCCACTGTGCTCTTATTCCTTTTTCTATATCGAGCGACAGGCGCGCAATGGAAAAGCTTATTCGTCGCGGGGGTCTTTGCCATCCATCCGCTGCATGTCGAATCCGTTGCGTGGGTTGCTGAACGCAAAGACGTCTTATCCGGACTTCTGCTGATCTTAGGCATAGGCGCATATTTGGCCTACGCAGCGCGACCGTCGCTGCTGCGGTATATCGGGGTACTCCTGGCTTTTGTTGCGGCATTGATGGCAAAACCCACTGCCGTGACATTCCCCGCGCTCCTCCTGCTGCTCGACGTTTGGCCGCTAGGGCGATGGAGGCTGGCGGAGAAATTGCCCCTATTTCTAATGAGTGGAATTGCAGCGTCATTGACGTTCGTCGCCCAACGAAGCAGTGGGGCAGTGGCATCCGTGCAGGTCGTGTCGCCGGCAGAACGGCTTGCAAACGCGGCAGTATCGTACGTCGTCTATATTGCGCAGTTCATCTGGCCAGCCAGGTTGGCGCCCTTTTATCCGTATCTGTTCGATCGTCCTCTGTGGGAATCAGCTGCAGCAACCCTGATTGTGATTGGTCTGACGATAGCTGCGATCGTATGTTTCAAGTGGCAGCCAGCCGTAACCGTCGGCTGGTTTTGGTATGTCATTAGCCTCGTTCCAATGATTGGGCTCATCCAAGCCGGCGCGCAGGCGCACGCCGACCGTTACATGTACATTCCCAGCATCGGCCTGGCGATTATGCTGGCGTGGGGCGGGGGACAGTTGGGGAGACATTTGCCGTCGGCTTGCCGCAAGCCTGTTCTGGCGATGGTCGTACTGATCGCCGGCATTTGGGGGGTTCTGACGTGGCAGGACACGACAGCCTGGCACGACACCGTCAGCCTGTTTTCGCACGCGATTGCCGCAGGCCACGATAGCGTAACCGCACGGCATCAACTCGGGCTTGCGTTTAAAGAAAAGGGCCAGCTGGACCAGGCTATCGATGAATTTGAACACGCAGTCCGTCTTGCGCCAAGTTCCGCGCAAGAACGACACGCGCTCGGGAAAACCCTGCTCGCGGCCGGAAAAGCAAATCTGGCAGCCGCCGAGCTAAGCCGGGCTGTCCAAATCGAGCCGGGCCAGGCGTCGATTCACACTGACCTTGCCACTGCCCTATTGCAGAGCGGGAACGTATCGGAAGCCCTTCGCGAATACACCCTGGCAATCGACCGCGATCCGTCGAACGCTGATGCTCGCGCCGGATATGGCGGCGCGCTGATAGCGATAGGGCGCACTGGCGAGGGGATACGCGAGCTGACCAAAGTGCTTCCAACGCTTGCGGATCGCGTCGCCGCCAATCCCGACAACGCCGACGCGCATTACGACCTGGGGACGTATTACGCATACACCAACCAAACGGATAAAGCGACGCAAGAGTTTTACGAAGTTACCAGGCTAAGACCCACCGATGTGGATGCGCACTTCAACTTAGGAGTTAGCCTGGCTGCAGGCGGTCGATACGAGGAAGCGCTTCCCGAATTTCGGGAAGCCGCGGAACTGAACCCCGGAAGCGGTCGCCCACACTTATTTTTGGGCAAATGCCTGCTGGCTCTGAAACGTTATCAGGAAGCGCGCCAGGAATTTCGCACCGCTATCGCCATCGATCCAGCTATAGCCCGAGCTGAACCTGGCTTGGAACACTATCTCCAATAGGAGTGAGTTCCGTCTTCAAAAAAAGAACCGCCCGATCGCCTCACACACATACGCGACATCCTCCCCGGCCAGCTCCGAGTGGATCGGCAGCGCAAGCGCCTCATTGGCCAGCCGCTCGCTGACCGGGAAGTCGCCCGCCTTATGGCCCAGAAACGCGTAGCACGGCTGCAAATCGAGCGGCAGCGGATAATACACCTCGGTCCCGACGCCCTGCTCTTTCAAATACGCCTGTAACTCGTCGCGGCGCGGCGCCCGGATCACAAACTGGTTGTAAATGTGCCGCGTCTGATACTCTGCCGGGCGCGGCGCCGTCACCGGCGCGCCGATCCGCCCAAGCTCCGAGCGATATCGCTCCGCATTCCTCGCCCGCCCGTCCGACCAGCCGTCCAGATACCGCAGCTTCACCCGCAGCACCGCCGCCTGAATCGTGTCCATATGCGAATTCACGCCGATCCACGGGTGGATATACTTCGTCGTGCTGCCGTGCGACCGCAACGCCGCCACTTTTGCCGCAAGCTCGTCGTCGTTGGTGGTCACCAGCCCGCCATCGCCGTATCCGCCCAGGTTTTTCGTTGGATAAAAGCTGAAGCAGCCGATCCGCCCCATCCCACCGGCGCGCCGCCCCTTGTATTCCGCCCCGATCGACTGCGCCGCATCTTCGATCACCGGAATGCCGCGCCCATTCGCGACCTCCAGCAGCGCATCCATATCCGCGCACCCGCCGAACAGGTGGACGACGATAATCGCCCGAATTTTCGGATGCGCGTCCAGCACCGAAGCCACACGGTGGACATCGAGATTGAAGGTCGCCTCTTCGATATCTGCGAACACCGGAACCGCGCCCACCTGTGAGATCGATCCAGCGGTCGCGAAGAACGTATAAGGCACGGTGAGCACTTCATCGCCCGGTCCGATTCCCAGCGCCATGAGCGCCAGCAGCAGCGCATCCGACCCGGACGCACATCCCACCGCGTGCCGGCAGTTGCAATACGCGGCAAGCGCCTCCTCGAGCTTCTCCACTTCCTCGCCAAGGATGAATCGCTGCGAGTCCAGCACGCGCCCGATCGCCGCCAGGATCTCCTCCCGAATGTGCTCGTATTGCGCCGGTAAATCCAGCAGCGGAACCTGCTTATTTCGCGTGATTGCGGTCATTGGATCCTGTCCCATTTTGACCCAATCGTTGCCTGGATCACGTTCCCGACTTTTTCCCCCGGTCTCAGTATTTCTCCGAACAACTACGCCCGAAATTCGCCCAACCGATGTTACGCAAATAACTTCTTCAACAAGAATAACTTACAAACGAACATGGCCGTTTAGTCCTAGACCCAAAAAACTTGACTTAGAGCAAAAATCCGGTATTCTAACCCTTGTTTGGGAGCGGAATACAACTTCGGAGGAAAAGCGGACCCCGGCCTTAACGTCCGTTTCGAAACTGTTTCCAATCCTCGCCACTAGAACCAAGCCATTCGCGCACGACCCGGACCCACGGGAAGAATGGCTCTAACAAGACGGCGGTTTCGTCTCGCTTCGCTCGTTGATGCACATCCAACTGCTGTCTCACGATCCTGAACTGTGCCGCCTTTGCCGGGAAGTCCTGGCTGAGCTTCCGATACATTCCATGCTTTCGGCGCCGGGCACGGACGAGGTGAAACCCGGTTCGGACGCCTACCTTCTGGATTTCGAGCCGGGTGTTCCGATCCCGGCGGTGCTCAACGAAAATCTAGCCAATACGCTGTTTCTGGTCGACCGCAAGGACCTGGAGACTTTTCGAAACCAGATAGCCGCCGAAAGTAAGATTCTGCTCAAGCCGGTCACACGCGGTGTGCTCGCCGTTTTTCTGAAGCAACTTTTCCGTGTTGAGGGGACGCCGGTTGAAACCAATCTGCGGCTGCAGGAATACGATCGCGACCGCACCAATTTTCTGGCGTATGCGATACATGATTTCCGCGCTCCGCTGACGGCGCTGAGTGGATATTGCGGCCTGCTCCTCGACGGTCCGCCGGGTTCGCTCGATGACACCCAGCGCGAAGTTCTCAACCGGATGCACAACAGTATCCAGCGGCTCTCACGGATGTCCTCCGCCATGTCGCTGCTGAGCGCCGGCGCACAGGTCAAGAAGCAGCCGAACCTGGAACAGGCCGATCTCTCCGCACGTGTGGATCAGTCGATCCACGAAACCGCATGGGCGGCCGACGAAAAAAACATTTCCGTAACATCCGACCTGGAACCTTGCCGCGAACTCTACTTCGAGCCCGACCGGATCGAACAGGTGCTCGTGAACCTTTTGGACAACGCCTGCCGCTTCACCCCGCGATCGGGATCCATCCAGATTCGCGGATATCGCTGGTTTTGGGAGCGCCGTACAGCCGGCGCTGAGGCCGCGTCCGCGCTGGAACGGCGCGAGAACACGATTTTCGAACCGAACAGTTACCGGGTGGACATCCGCGATTCCGGCGCGGCCATTCCGCAAGAAAACTTAAACCGGATTTTCGAGGAGTACACCTCCTTCGGCGGCGCACGCGACCGATCCGGAGGGGGGCTGGGGCTGGCGATCTGCAAAAAGATCGTCTCTCAACACGAAGGAAAAATCTGGGTGGAAAACACGGCGTTGGGACCCGTGTTCTCCTTCGTTCTTCCGATTCATCGTCTTGAAGTTCAGCCGGCGGTGAATCGAGACGGCAAAAGTCTGCAGTTATTGGAAATCGGAGCGCACTAAAAATCGAATGCAGAACTATAAAAACCGCCGAACCATCCTGGTGGGGGAAGATGAAGCGGAAGTCCGGGGCTATCTCGATATGGCCCTCAAATATCTCGGCTATTCCGTAGAGTTGGCGCAGGACGGGGATGAAGTGATCACCCGCCTGGAATCTTCGCGCTCGGAAATCGCCGCTGTTCTTCTGGATATCGTAATGCCCAATCGCGACGGCCTGGACACCCTGGCCGCCATTCGGGCTTTCAATCCACATTTGCCCGTCATCATAGTTTCAGGGGCTCCTTCCACCCTGAACATCGTGACCGCGATGAAAAGCGGCGCCACGGATTTTTTATGCAAGCCCGTAGCACATGAAGATTTGCGCAAGGCCTTGGCACGCGCCCTGGAAACGGAAATTCCGGCTCCGCCTTCGCGCAAAACCGCGCCCACCAAGGCGTTCATGGGCTCCAATCCGCGAATGAAGGAAATCCAGTCTTTCGTGAATCAAATTGGCTGGTCGGAAGCGCCCGTCCTGATCCAGGGCGAAACCGGCAGCGGCAAGGAAGTGATCGCGCGCGAACTGCACACTCAATCTCCCCGCGCGCAGAAACCGTTTTTGAAACTCAACTGCGCCGCACTGCCTTCCGAACTGGTGGAAAGCGAATTATTCGGCTATGAACGCGGCGCCTTCACCGGCGCTTTTCAGAAAAAAGCCGGCATGTTCGAACTCGCCGACGGCGGAACTATCCTGCTGGACGAAATCGGCGACATGGACATCCGCCTCCAGGCCAAGCTGCTGCAGGTCCTCCAGGACCAGGAATTCCACCGCATCGGCGGCAACGAAGTGGTGAAGGTGGACGTGCGCGTCATGGCCGCCACGCACCGCGACCTGGAAAAAGCCATCCTGGAAAATACCTTCCGCGAAGACCTGTACTATCGGCTCAACGTCATCACCCTGCAGATTCCGCCGCTGCGCGAGCGTAAGGAAGACATTATTCCGCTGGGTGAATTTCTATTGAAGAAATATGCGGTCAAAGGCGTCCCCATTCCGCTTATTCCCATGGACCTCAAGCACGCCATGATGACCTATCATTGGCCGGGGAACGTCCGCGAGCTTGAAAATTATATGCGCAAGCTCATGATCATGCGCGATCCGGATGGGCTTACGCGCGAACTGCACGCCCGTGCGAGCCGCAAGCCGCTGCTCGCCGCCTCCGTAGCGTCCGCCGCTCCCGCGCCCGTGGCTGTGGAGAAGCTTGCGCCGCAGCCCGAGACCGCCGCCGCCGCTTCTCCCATCCTGGAACAGGTCACCAAGGCCAAACAGCAGGCCGAAATCGAGGCCATCCTCGCGGCTTTGAATTCCACTCGCTGGAACCGCAAACAAGCCGCCGCTTTGTTGAAAATCGACTACAAGGCGTTACTCTATAAGATGAAAAAACTGGGAGTCGAGGACAAGCCTGCTGCGTTGGCCGCCGGCGCCGAAACAGCGCCTTCTAAAATCATTACTGCGGCTTTCGGCGATTAACCCCAGTTCACACCAGGGGTCCAATGCCTGAACCGATCGCGGCCGAAACGACCGCCTTAGCGGATACACTCAGCCATAAAATTTCCAACCGCACCGCCCGAGTCGGAATTGTCGGGCTAGGCTATGTCGGATTGCCGCTCGCCGTGGAATTCGCCAAAGCCGGATTTACCGTGACCGGCGTCGACCTGGTCGAGTCCAAAGTCGCCCGCATCCTGGCCGGCGATTCTTACGTCCAGGATGTTCCCTCCCGCGACATCAACACTTTGGTTGACGAGGGCCGGCTGCGCGCCACCACCGACTTCGGCGTCATCGCCGAACTGGACACCATCAACATCTGCGTCCCCACTCCGCTGCGCAAAACCAAGGACCCCGACATGAGCCATGTCGTGTCTGCCTGCCAGGAAATCGCCAAATATTTTCACCCCGGAATGCTGGCTATCCTGGAATCGACTACCTATCCCGGAACCACCGAAGAGGTCGTCCTGCCCATGCTCTCCCATTCCGGGATGCGCGTGGGCGTGGATTTCTTTCTTTGTTTCTCGCCTGAGCGCGTCGATCCTGGTAATTCGCAATTTCAAACACGCAATATTCCTAAAGTGGTCGGCGGCGTTACCCCCGCGTGCACCGAAATGGGGCGGCTATTTTATTCGCAGGCTCTTGAAACCGTCGTACCGGTGAGTTCTACCGAGGTGGCCGAGATGGTGAAGCTGCTCGAAAACACCTTCCGCATGATCAACATCGGTTTGGTGAACGAGCTCGCCATGATGTGCGACCGCATGGGCATCGATATCTGGGAAGTCATCCAGGCCGCCGCCACGAAACCTTTCGGCTTCATGCCGTTTTATCCCGGCCCTGGCCTTGGCGGTCACTGCATCCCCATCGACCCGTTTTATCTTTCCTGGAAAACCCGCCAGGCCGGTATCGAAGCCCGTTTTATCGAGCTCGCCGGCTACATCAACGGCCAGATGCCGCACTTCGTGGTGGAAAAGGTTCAAAACGCGCTCAACTCGCAGCGCAAGCCGCTCTACGGCTCCCGCATTCACATCATCGGTGTGGCTTACAAGCGCAATATCGACGACGTGCGCGAGTCACCCGCGCTCGACGTCATCCACCTGCTGAAACGCCGCGGCAGTGTCGTGACTTATACCGACCCGTATGTCCCCTCGATCCGCATCGAGGACGAAACCATCTGCTCCTCGGACCTGAAGTCGGCCCTGCCCGCCACGGATTGCGCCGTGATTATCACCGACCATTCGGATTTCGATTACCAGGCGATCGTGCGCGAGGCCCCGCTGGTGGTGGACACGCGGAATTCGCTGCGGGGGATCAGCTCGGAAAAAATCGTTCGGTTGTAATTGAGGGCCGGCTGTTGACTCGCGGTCCCGACAAATTAGTCGAATTGATGACGGAGGAGCACCTCTTTGTCGGCTCACTCGGCCAGTCCTGGCTGGCGCGGGTTGAAAATGGACTGAAAGCTTAACCCGCCTTCTGCAGCCGGAAATCGTGCCGCAGAATTCGCGCTGCGCAGCCGCCTTCTTCGGACCGGACCGTTTGCCCGTAGACGTAGAGTTGGATCAGCCCGGAAGGCGACGGCCAGCGGATGGCCAGCTCGATTCGCAGCCCTCGCGGAAGGTCCTGCAGGGTCTCGAACCAGACCCCGTTGGTGGATAGATTCACTACCCGCGTACGCCCGGACTGCCATGTCCCAAGCGCATCCAGCAAACGATATTCAGCTTCCAAATCAACAGGATATCGGCGAGCCTGGCGGCGCTCCGTGGATTCCGGGCCGGCTTCTTGTTTGGGACCCATTGGTCAATATTCATTATGGGTTTCGAATCGCTGCGAACGCTAGAATACCGGCTGTCATCGCGTACTAGCGTCGTACCACGCAAGTACCGGTTCACATCCGGCGGAAACGTTGTTTTCCCCCTCGCGGGATATTTTTTTCTCACCAGTTTTTCTTACAGGCTGATCCAAAATCCACAAATTTTCCCCGCCCACTCGAACTTTCCCTAATTTTTTCCCCTCGCGACTTGATTAACTAATTTGTAATCAGTGGGTGAGCGTTGGCGGGAGGATTGCTCGATCTTTCCCTTACCTCCCGGGTGATTGTGGATTCGTGCGAGCGTGACAAACATACTATTGGTTGACAGCGATTTGGGCTTCACTTTCTGGCTGGGTCAACTCCTGGACCAAGCCGGTTACGAAGCTTTCCCCGCAAAAAGCGTGGCGGATGCCATTCAATTGTTGGATCAGCTCAAATTCCAAATCGATCTGCTGCTCCTTAATCCCGCCGTGGAAGGCGCGGTCCGCTTTGCGGCAGTCTTACGCCATTCGCGTCCGCAGATCAAAATCGTGGCGATCCACGACCCCGAACTCGCCGGCGATTGGTCGGAAATGGATGATTCCCGGCCGAAAACGTATCGCACCGACGATGTGGCCAGAAATGAATGGCTCAGTTTTGTTCGGACGTTCTGCCGCCCGGTGCTGGCCGGTCGCCGCTCCTCGGCTTGTTAAGCCGAGATGCGTACCAGCGCCGGACCGATCGCGCCGGAGACTCCCTCGGGATCGGTGGCTTCCGCAGTTAGTTCATATTCCCCGGGAGCGAGATTCGGAAGATGGACCAAAGTCTGCCATCCACTGCGCAACAGGTCTTTACGACCGTAATAGGCCGCGACATCCGGCCGGGCATGGAAATTCCGCACCGCCGCCAGCTCGCGGCCACCCAATTTCAGCCGGATTTCGCTGACCGGCGCGCCGGTTTTCCCGCTTGCCACCCAACCGGCCACCCGCACCCGCTCGGATCCGCGCGCTTCGATCAGCCGCGTATCGAAATACCCGAACAGTGGTTCGACTGGAATCTCCGCCGCCGAGCCATTCACCGTAATTTCCGGTTCCGCCTGGAGCGATAGCGCGGATTCGACGCTTTTGAGATCGACAAAACTGCTCAGGTGCCGGTCGCGGCTTACGCAATACGCACAACTGGGATGCACCTCCCCGCGTGCGATCGACTGCCGAATCGCGCGTAGCTTGTCGCCATTCCACACGCGGTCCAGATCGCCGGATTCCAACACCGTTCCGACATCGCCGCGCATCGAGCAGCAAACCGACGTGCTGCCGCGGGCCGTCACGAACAGCGATGTCCAGGGGTAGACGCAGTAGAACGGTTTTAGCGGCTCACTGCTTGCGCTGCTACTATCGGCAGCCGGCAACCCCGTAATCGATACCAACTCGGCGGCATCGTTGAATTCCTCTTCCGCAGTCTCCGCGTCTTCTGCCGCCTCGCGATAGATCCGGTCCAGGTCGAAGTAAGTTTCACAGCCGATATTGGCTTTCGCCGCCAGCGATTTCGCCTCCTCGAGAAGCGCCTGGACGCGTTCGCGGGGAACATTGCCCAGCCCGTAATCCCGGTACAGCCGCCCGTAAGAATCGTCGCCGCCGGGAACATATTTCTTGTAATGCAGTGTGGCGATCGCCAAAAAGCAAACCCCGAACTCGCCCAGTTTCCGCACGAGGTCCGGCAGCTCCTCGATATTGTCTGCCTGCGCGACGAATCCAACCACAATCTGCGGCCGCGCACTGCCGGTTTCTTCTTTCCGCCGCTGGATGTAGCCGAGAATGTCCCAGATGCGGTTCAAATCCGCGCCGCGCAGCCGCTGCATGGTCTCCGGCTTTACGCCGTCGATGGAGAACACCAGCTGGTCATAGCCGAGATCGACAAGCCAATCCACTTCGCTGCGATCAATCACGACTCCGTTGGTGGTGCCTTCGGTCCAGCATTCATACCGTTTGATGCGCTCCACCAGCGACCGCAGCCGCGAGAACAAAAACATCTCTCCGTAGCCGGAGGTCCGGACCTTAACCGCCGCCCGAAAGTAGTCGTCGGCCTCATCCACCACCGCGTCGGCAAGATTGCGCGGCAGCGTGCGGGCCGACCCCGGACTATCGTAGGCATGCCCGCATTTGGTGCAGCGCAGGTTGCAGCGCGCCGTACTCTCGAGCCACAGCAGCACAGGCTTGCCGGCGAACGATCCGTCCCCTACCGACTCCGGCTGTTCGATGGCGCGCAGAATCAGCTCGAGGTTTTCGCGCTTTTTCGGGAAATACACGCCCATGGGGAGGATTGGTAGCAGTATAGCATCCGGCGTTGAGCGGGCCCGCTCGGAGAACAGTTCCGTCGAGCCATGCCGACCGCTGCGTAATCGCCGGCGGCGTGGCCGGCCTGGGCGCCGGCCGTACGCCTGGAGCCATCTATTGGTATTGCGCTGACGCCGTCTGCATCGACTCGAACATGCCGGAGATGTAGTTATACTGCTGTTCCATCGAGGAGATGAGTGCGTCGGCGGCCGCCATCTGGCTCTGCAGTTGCGTTTTCAGCGCATCGACCCGATCCTGCTGGTCGCTGATACTTTGTTGCAGTTGCAGCGACTGGGTCGCGTTCGAGGCCTCAGCGGTCTTCAGGGTGCCGGTCGTCGGATCCTCAACCTCGTTCAGCGTGTCGTTGGCGAGTTTCAGAAAACCGCTTCCCGAAGATGCGCTTCCGAGAAAGGACGCGATCGCGGACTGGTCAGCCTTTGCGTAATTCGTGCTGTTGAAGGTGAGGTGACCGGTCTTGTCCAGATCGAGGCCGATGCTGGCTAAGCCTACGCCACTGTAAGCGTCCTGGTAGGTGGCCATGCTGCGCAGATTATTGGTGAGTAACTGCACCACCGAATCGCCGGTGAGGGATCCGCCGGAGCTTCCGCGCTGCTTATTCAGCGCGTCGACGGCGGCGTTATAGGCGGTAGCGAACGCTTGCAGCGCAGTGGACACCGTCGAAGGCTGCTGTGCGACCGAAATCGTCGCCGGAGAGCCTTCATTGGTTCCGAGCAGATCTACTGTGATTCCCGGCGCGATGCTGACCGAACGCGTATCGCTCTGCACGGTAGTGCTCGAGCCGCCGACCGTGTATTCGGCGTATTCGCCCGGGTATTGCTCCGCCTGCATATCGGTGGCGCCTTGCAGCAGTTGCGGGGTGAGGTTGGTGCCGAGTTTGACGCTGGTCAGCACGATCCGGTTGTCTGGGTTGGCGCTGCCGCCGATGTTGATTACGGTGGCCCGCACCTGGTCGCCCGCTACTTTGTTAATCTGTGCGGCGACCGCCGTGGCGTCGTTGCTCGCCGCCGTGATGTCGATAGGCGTGCCGTCGCTGCCGAGCTTCAACTGATAGGTGACCGGCGTGGAGCCCCCCGCCCAATTCGCTTGCGACATGCTGGTGGCATAGACGCCGAGCTTCTTCACCTCGAGGGTGTAGTCGCCCAGCATCGCGCCGTCGCTCAGCGTAACGTTTCCCACACCGGTCTGGGAGATGGTTGACTTCAGTGAGGTGCTGCCGAGCGCGCTCTCGATATTTTGCTCCGCAGTCTGGAGCGCCGCGAAATCGGAGTCGAGGGTGGACAGATCGGTGGATTGGCTGCTCAGTTTGGTTTGGTCGCTGGTGAGTTGGTTCAAGGGCAGCGAAGCAATGGCGACGGCGCGGTCGATGACGGACTGGAAGTCCGAAGAATAACGGCTGGAGCCGCTGGAAATTGTAGTAGTGGTGCTCATAAAATGCTTTAGGGCCGGCATCGGAATGATCGTCCGATCCGGCCCTAACCTTTAGTTGAAATCCGCCGCTTAGCCGCGGAGCAGAGAAAGGACCGCTTGAGGAGCGGAGTTTGCCTGCGCCATGGCCGCCATGGACGCCTGTTGCAATACCTGCGCCTTGGTCAGGTTGGCCGCTTCCGACGCCACGTCGGCGTCACGGATGCGGGATTCGGCTGCCGAGAAGTTGGCAATCTGCGAGTTCGCCAGGCTGACGGCGTAGTTCAAAGTGTTCATCGCCGCGCCGAATGTGGCCTGCGTGCTGCTCAGCGTTCCAACTGCGGTTTCGATCTTCGTGAGAGCGGCCTGGGCGTTGCCGGTGCCCAGCGATGGGGATGAGGCGGCTGCCTGGGTAGCGTCGTGGTTAGTCAGCACCGTGGTGCCCGAATCCGTGCTGTCTACTGTGAAAGCTGTCAGTGACGACGACGAAAACGTCAGGTGGCCGCTTGAATCCAGGCTGGCATCGATGCCAACGGCGTTCAGTTGTCCGTTCAGGCTTTGGAGGATCTGGGAGCCGGTGAGGCCAGCGCTCCCGCCATTCACAATAGCTTGGGCAGTGCCCGCGCCACCGTTGATATTCGTAATCGCTATGGTCAGCGTTTTGCTGCCCGACAGGAACGTGCCCGACCGCAAGTCGTTGGAAGTACCGACGGTGTGCGACATATCGCCGCCCACCAACGTGGTGCCAGTCAAGTTCAGAGTGCCCGTATCGACTCCAGCGGCCCCAAAGTTGAAGCTGGCCATCGCATTGGTTTGGGTGTTACCGCCCCCTACGTACACGCTGTACGCGGCGTTGGCATTTTTGGCGGCGCTGCCGCCAGCGGTGGAGTTGAGCCCAATATTCGAGGCTTCTCGGTCAATTTCCGATAGGAGCTGCGTGTACTCCCCATTCAGGTCACTCGGATTTCCGCTGAACGTCGAAGTGGCCGCCTCCGTCGCCAGGGTTTTCATGCGGTCCAGCATCTGGCTGATATTGTTCAGCCCGCCATCGACAATCTGCAGCTGGCTAAGGCCGTCATTGGCGTTGCGGACGCCCTGCGTCAGTTCGGCCGTGTCGCTGCGGAACTTATTGGCCACGGCCAGTCCGGCCGCATCGTCGGCCGACGAGTTGATGCGGTACCCGGAGGTCAACCGCTGGATCGTGGTGCTCTGGAAGTTTTGGTTTACGCGCAGATTCTCCTGCGCGACGATCGAATTAACGTTGGTTTGGATTGAGAAACTCATGGGGTGGATTCATTCCTTTTCTAGGGCCTATCCCCCGGATTCCTTAACCAGGGGCTCCTGCTGCTCGCCGAGGCCAGCGCCGGAATTTCCGGTCCTGACAGTCTTATCGGAGAGGGGAGAAATTATTTGAGCGCTAGAGGAAGAATTTTTTATTTTTTCGAATAGGCCCGCGGGCAGACGCCCGGCGCGCACGTTCTCTTCCGCCACCAGGTGGGTCTCGGTGCGCTGGATGCGGACATTGCCGGGCGCTGTGATCCCGATGCTTACTTTTCCGTGGCCGATATTAAGGATGGTGATTTCAATATCGTCCCCGACCTGAATGGATTGACCTTCTTTGCGTCTGGTTACGAGCAAAATAGCACCTCGTGGAGCGCCGGCGCCGGATGGCGCAGGCTGTAGTCGGCATCGTATTGAACCGCCTGCACCCCCCGGCGGGCAGGTACATTGATTACCAGCGGCCCTCTTAGATTTGCCGTCGGCGCGTGGCCGTCCTCGTCCAAGTTGACGATTGCCAGGCAGAGCAGGTCCTCGACCGCCGGCTGTGCGTGGGCTCCCAAGCCGAGTTGCACGCAACTGTCGCTGTCCAGTGAGAGGCGGAACGCCGGATCCACCTGGGCCGCCGGCATGACCAGGAAACACAGCTCCGGTTCTTCCAGGTTTTGCAGAAAGGAAAGAGGTTGGGAAGCCGGCTGGCTGATCAGCACGTAATGCTGGTTGCCTTCGAACGCCAGTAGTCCGGTGGGGAAGAAGACCACGGAATCTTCGCTATAGGAAAGAACCCCGAAATATTTGGAAACAATAGTGGCCACGTCCTTGGAGATCGGCAGCGCCAGCCGGAAACTTTAGTGGCGGCCAATTGCCGAACGAGGCCACGGCTCTGTTTGCGTGTGCGTCAAAGACGTGCTGCCGCGCCACGGGACCACTTATTCCGATTGCCGCGCGGGAGGTCGGCCTTGTGCGGAGCCAACCTGGTGAGGGGTGTGCCGTCAACCGCTGAAGGGCCAAACCGGCACACCACCACCCTCAAGACGAAGAGCTCAACCTGCTGAATCGTCAGAGTTAGTTGGGAAGGTCCTTAAAATTGAAAAAGCCGCCCCAATCCCCTTTGTAATTTCCGATTGTCGTACCATTAGTATCCTCGCCTGCGAATCCGCTGGTGTGTAAGCTCATCAAAAATTCAGCGAATGCCTCTTGCACTTTCGAATTATGCAGGGGATATCCGGCGCTCTGGGCGCGAACAGCGTAAGAGTCACAATCCTGAAGGGCCGAACCAACGGGGCCCTTCAACGTGCCGTAGTTTTTTAACTTCTCTTTGACGGCATCTTTGAACCACTCCAGCGGATATGCGCGTGTCACCAGGACCTGGCTATAATACTGACTCCTTATCCGTTTGGCATTGTCAGATGCTTCCTCTAAAGCACACTGCTCTGCTATGGTCTTGAGGTTCTCAGCAGCAATTCTCAAGCCCTCTTTCGGAATCGCTGCGATCTTCGGGGGTACTTGCAATATATTCCACATGGTTGGCGTCCTTTGCACCTATAGGTGCACTGATAACAGCCTCGCCGCAGCCTGGGCCGAGCTGTTTTAAATGTTCTGATAATCCGCCGCCCGCATGGAGACCTCTCTTAGCAGAGCGTCAACAAAGGCTGTTGCTGCGGACCTGCGGACCTGCATTCGAGAGCACAGCGTGCGCCCTCTATCTATGGAAGCGACACTTGCTTTGAAACGGGCTCAGGACCTCGCGAGCTTAGTACTAAGGTGATTCTCGGATCGGATGCACCCGCTGGGGTCTTCAGCGGAATGCCGGTCATTTCCCGCCGGCAATCCCAAGGCCGACTCCAGCCACAAAACTCGCCGGATCAAACCTCCGCTCCTCGAGCGGCGGTTTCACACCCGGCCTGGTCCGATGTACCACCCAGGGCTGTTTCCACTTCTCCTCGAATTTCCTGCGATTTGCGTCGAACAGGCGATTGTAAGCGTCGCTGTCCAGCTTTGCGAATGACCCTTGTCCGAAATGATGGATGAAACAATCTTCGGCCGTGGCGATTTTGAAGCCGGCCTGGTGTACGCGCAGCGAGAGGTCGTCATCTTCGAACATGCCGATGCCGTACCGTGTGTCCATCTCGCCGACGCGGTCCCATACGTTTCGCGGCATCATCGCGCAGTAGAGCGGGGCGACCGGGATTTCAATGTGTTCCCCGGATTTCTCGGCCGCCAGGCGCCGGGCGAACTGGTCCATCTCGCGGCGGCAGCTGTAATTCACGTTGATCTTCACTTCGTTGCCGGCGAAATTCGTCACCGGGCATAGCAGGCCCATCGAAAGGTCGCGCTCGAAATGTCGCACCAGGCGGCCGATCCATCCGCCGGTCACCATCGTGTCGATATTCAGGAAAATCAGATAGTCGCCGTGCGCCTCATGCGCGGCGCGGTTGTTGCCGCCCGCGAATCCCAGGTTCTGGTCTACTCGAATCAGGCGCAGGCGCGAGTCGCGTTCCGCATACTCCTGCACCAATGCGGCGGACTGGTCGCTCGAGGCGTTGTCCACCAGGATCACCTCATACCTCGGCCAGGAAGTATTTTCGAGCAGCGAATCGAGACAGGGCCGAACGAAGGATGCACTGTTATAAGTAATGATGAGGATCGAGACCAGCGGAAACGTCTCCCGCACGGCCCCGTCGATCTGGTCCACCCGGCTGCCCCAGGTGTTCGCCTTAGCAAACTCGATGCGGCGCTGGACCAAATCCGACGATTTCTCCGCCACGGCCAGGTCCACTTTGGCGGCGAAGCCTTCCGCGTCCTGGCCGATGTAGATCAAGTCGCCGCATTGGCCCAGTTCCTTCATGTCGGTGGCGACCACGGGCTTGCCCAACGAAAAATACTCGTACAGCTTCACCGGGTCGGTGGCTTTGGTGACCTGGTTCAGGAGAAACGGAATCAGGCAGGCGTCGAAACCGTGCAAGTACGCGGGGATGTCGGTGTACGGCTTATTCCCGAGCAGGCGCACATTTCCCAGCGACTCCAGGGCTGAAACATCGCGCCCGAACACTTGGCCGATCAGCACGAACGAGTATTGCGGGCGCCGGCGCGCCACTTCGTAGACCAGGTCGAGATCGATCCAATCGGCGATCGCGCCGAAGTATCCGATGACCGGCCGGGGCATGCCATCTAATAGATGATTGGGCGTGGCCTTCGCGAAAAACGCGTAGTCCGCTCCATTGCGTGCCAGCACGGGGCGCAAACCCTGAGCTTCGAATTTCTTCTCCAACTCGGCGCCGGTCACCACCAGGACATCGGTTTCGCGGACCAGCTGCTTCTCTTCGGCGATGTTGAACGTTCCCATGTTCTGGAACGTTTCCCAATCGTCCATGCAGTCGTAAACCAGCTTCGAGCCTGCGGTGTCGCGCAACTCGAGCGCCAGCCGCCGCCAAAATGGAAGCTGAATCAGTACGGCGTGTTCGGCCACCGTCCAATCGCGGCAGAACTCGCCCAAGGCGGCCGACATCGATTCCACATGGTCAGCCTGAAGCTCACCCATATAGATGTCCGGCTGGCGGGAGCGCAAATGGATCTCCCACAGGTTGTCGCGCAGCGGGAGCACGGTGTAAGCCTCCTTTGAATCGGGAGGCAGAAAGCGCGTCGGGCTGACCCAGAACACACGATGTCCGCGGCGGGCGAACTCGGCCGCGATCTGCTGCGGGCGCTGAAAGCGAAAATCGAAATCGATGATGGCAAAAATGATGATGTCGTAGTGGCTGGTCGCGGGCGGTCCCTGAAATGCCGCGTCCTGCTGCGGCGCAACCGGAGCGGCCGGAATGTACCCCGCCACGTCCGGCAATACCAGGTCCTGCTCCGCCAGCGACCCGATCCGCCCGAATGGCAGTCCTAAGGCCCACCCTAGAAACGCGCCCTTCGACCGCCGCCACAGCGTGTACGCTTTGCGGATCAGCAGCATGATCTGCCACGCTCGCTGATTGCGCCAGAGGGTCAACTCACTTCGCAAGACGGTCTGGTATTCCTCGACGCCGTTGCGCGTGGCGTTCAACGTGCCGGCGTACCCGTCCAGCGACCGCTCCAGTCCGCGGCAGTATTCGGCCGCCCGCGTGAGTTCGGCGCTGATCGCCGATTTCTCCTTGCGTAGACTCTCGTTTTCGCGTTGTACTAACGGGGCGCCAAATAGATCGAACGTCCTCGGCTGGCGTTCGGACGTCAGCTGATCGAAGAGCTGAAATGCAATCGACGCGTTAACCGCAGCTTCCTGCCGCAAAGCTTCGACACTGGGCACTGTACGGCCGCAGGCCTCCACCAGCCGCGGTCCCAGAATCGCGCCATCGATATTCTTTACGTCGAACTGCTCGAGCCCCACGCGGCTGGCCAGCTCGCCGACTTTGGGGTCGTAATTCAGCGCGACGGCCGGTACACGCCCCAGCGCCGCGAAAATCAGCGCGTGCAGGCGCATTCCCAACACGACGTCACTTTCGCGCAGCCAACAGAAAATCTGGTCCGTCGATGCCGGCCCGCGCGTGATTGTGGCTCTCTCGCGGAATCGCATCTGTGCGAGGATGCGTCCGGCGGTGGCACGATCGTCTTCCTTCTCGCCAGAGAGATCCTGAAAGGGAACCAGAATGACCGACCCTTCCGTGTGCTTTAGGAAATAGTCGAGCGACGCCGCCAGTTCGCGCTCGAGAAAATCGGGATGCACGCCGACATCCCACCGTCGCGGCGCCACCGCGAGGACCGGCCGTCGCAGGGCAAACTCCGGTTCTACCGCTTCTTCAAGGGTTGACGTTGAAGCCGGCTCGTACGTGAACGCCGGATCGGCTGTCACCCGGATATCGGCTGCTGGAATCCCCATGCTCTCGAGCGTCGCCTTGGACGCCTGGTCGCGAACCGTAATCGCGCTGGCCGACTGGCACGTTATCCGCGTGAACTGGACTCCGTACTGCGTTTCGAGCGGCCCCACGCCCACGCCGTAAATCATCACTGGCTTGCGATACAGCGTCGCCAGCACGGCTGGGCCGGCGTAGTAGACCACGCCCCAGTGCTGTTCGGTGAGGAAGGTATCGGGGTCGCTGCCCCAATAGTCGTGGAAGAGCCCGCCGCCGCCGATCACCACCAGCCGCGCGTGCCGCACCGCGTTCAGGATGGCGGCCATGTCGTTCCAGGGGATCGCCTCCACGCGGTGCTCAGCTGCGGTGCGCTCGGGATTGCCGGACGCCACCACCAGGCGCAGGTCGCCGCGCCGGGCGCGGAACTGTTCGAGCATGGCTTCCAGAATGGCCTCGTCGCCTGCGTTTTGAAAACCGTAGTAGCCGACGAAGAAGATCATGAGGCTGAGAGCGTGCGGTTCATTAGAAACTCCAGCTTACAATGACACTTAATGCACTGCTCTCCAGCACTAGCATGATTCGCGTCCCACGACCGCGCGTACTTTGGGTGCGCCGCCACCTACCTGACCGCGTAACCGTTGGCGACACGGCGCAATCGCGTCTCGATCCCGGAACGATTGCTCTCCTGGACAGCCCGCTCGGCGCCGGATACCTGGCGCGGTACAACATTCCCGTCATGCTGGCGTCCACCTCCGCGATGGCGATCCTCGCGCCCGCTTGTCGAGGCGGCATCGACTGGGCCGGGCGCAATCTGGAAGTGGAATGGTTTGCCGTGCCCGGCGACCACGACGTGATCGTCGCCGAAGCGCGCCTGGAACAATTTTCGGAGCAAATGGCTCGATTTGCTACCCGCGGACGGACGGAAACCGGAACGGTGCTTTATCGCGGGGTTCTGCGGCAGGTCGCGCTTCGCGATGGGATTCCGGCGGCGTACCGATCGCGCGAGGAGTATGAGGCTGCGATGGCAAGCCTCGCCAGACCGACCGTCGAATTGGCGGCCGGCAAGCTGCTGCGTGTCATGGCCGCGCCGCAGTCGATTCCACTCGGCCGCTCCGCCGCTATCGAAGTGGAGGTCTCGAATCATCAACGCGATCCTGTCGCGCTGGCCGTCGCCGCACACGCTCCCTTCGGTGCGGGTCTGAGCTTCGAAGCCCCCGAGCAGCAACTCGTACAACTCGCGCCGGGCGGGACCGCGAGCGTGCGCTTCACCGTCCGCGCCGACCGTCCCCACGAAGTCAATCTCGGAAAACCCTGGGAAGCTCGCATTTCAGCCGGCGACGCGACCGTCACCATTCCCATCCTCGTGCCCGACCCTAATCCCGGCCGCACCTTCTACCTGCTCACCGAAGATTGCGAAACTTTCGACGGCGGCCCGCTCACCGGCAATTACGCCGGCAACGAGGACCTCGGCAATCACAACAACTTCATGGACCCTGAGGATTATCGCGTGCAGATGATCCTTAAACCGGCGCGTATGAACGCCATCGCCGAGCGGCACGGCGCCCGGTGGACGCATTTCTACGCAGCTACCCAGCGATTCGCGGCGGATTGGGCGGCGGCGCAGTCGACCACCGGCGAATGGAAGAAGGTCGCGGCGGAGATGGACGCGGCAGTGCGCGCCGGCTCGCAGCTGCACGAATACGCTCCGCACATTCATTACGATTACGAGCCCGATTCCGCGCTCGCCCCGCAACCGCGCCTGGTCTACGATCGCGCTACCGACGGAATCCTACCCAACGACTACTACGATCCTCAGACCAATCCGACGCACCGCTATCACGATTGGGACGGCGCTGCGCGCGGGCACTCCTACATCAAGCCGCTGGGCGACTTTACCGTGCTCGACAGTAAAGCGGGGTCGATGCGGAAGTATTTGCGCCATCTCTCGCGGATACAGGCGAATCGCCGGGCGCCGCTGGTCGCACGCACCGGCAGCTACGATTTCGGTACAACGCCCGAGGACCAGGCGATCAGCACCGAGGCGTACGCCACCAACGGCCTGCGCGGCAATTCTGACGTCTACCGTGTGGGCACTCCGCATTCGCCGGGCGGCCAGATCTTCTTGTGTGTGGATCGCGACCGCCACAGCGCCATTACGGACCTGCGCCAGACACGCCTGGTCCAGTTCGCGATCCACATGGATACGGATTTTCAATCCGCGGTGCGAATGAACGAGTGGTTCGCGCGCGAGTGGCAGGCGACGCGAGGTCCCGGCGTGCACACGATTCTGTTTACAACCCACGCTATGTTTCTGGCCGGTGCGCCGGATCGATTCCGCAGCCTCGACGGCGGCACGTTCGACGAATTGGACAAACACCTGGCGTGGGTGCGTGAGCAGTATCCCGAATTGGAATTCGCTACCGCCACCGAAGCGCTGATCGAATATCTGGACTATTTCACGCCTGAGCTTTCGGCCGTGGTTGAACCGCGCCTGTGCGGAGGCGATCCGGCCGAGGGCCGCTACGAGTTTCCGGTCCGGCTGCTGGGTAAGGGCATTCGTGTGGATCCCGCGCATCCCGCCGCAGTCAGCATCGCGGCGCCGGCGGCGTTTAATCCTGAAGAACTGTTGGAAATGCGTGTCCGGCAGGATGGCGCGGTGATCGGCGCCGCAGTGGAATTCGACCGGTTGAAGCTTCCCGCCGTGACGGTTACGCTATGCAGCCGTGCGTCCTTGCGGCTTGAAGTTGTTGTCCGGCCGGAGGCCGTGGAATCGGTGCGGTCGTGGTTCGGGGAATCCGAGTTCTACGATCCGCCCGAACAGCGCGGCGCGGATGTGCTGCGTGTACGAGAAACGATCGACGTCCTGCGGTTCCTCATGAATCCGGTGGGCGGCCACCATGAACCACTCGGTCGTCGATTACATCCCATGGGCGGGTTCTCGTTGAGCGTGGCCGTCACTGCGGCAATCGAAGGAGCCGGCGGCGACTTCATCCCTGCTCGCGTGAAACTACATTGGCTGCATCCGGTCGATTTGCAATCTTCTTTTCGCACGGAGACGCAACGCACCGGCGAGAACACCACCAAGGTTCGCATCCTCGACGATTTCGGTGCGCTGGTGGCGACCGCGGAAGTGGTGTTGTCGCCAGCGCCGGTATTGCCGCCTGCGTCGCTTGCGGCGACTCCGCAGCCCGATCTCGCCTGGCAACGGGAATTCGCCGCCAAGCTGGAAACTTATCGCAGCCAGCGCGCCTGGAAGGCCATGCTGGCGTTTCGGAAAGCTTACGATCTGCTGCTACGCCGCGGGTGGAAGGGCCGGATCGATTTCGTCAAGTGGGCGCCAGGGTTAATGCTGGGCAGCCCATCCGGCCTGGAAGAGTACGAGTTGGAATTCCCGAAGCTTCCCCATAAGAACTGATGCTGCTCCTCGGCGCTGTTGCTCTGATCCAATGCGCGTTTGTGCCAGGGTTCCTATCTCTCAAACTGGCCCGATGGCGCGAGCGAAGCACGCTCCAATTGATCGTTTATGCCTTCGCCCTCAGCCTGTTGATCAATTACTGCCTGGTTTACGGTCTGGTGGTGCTGAGGGTTTATCACCGTCCCGCCGTATTCGCATTCATCGCAGTGGAGCTTGCGGGCGCGGTATGGCTGTTGTGGAACCGTAGGTTTGTCCTGCGCTATCGGATCGACCTCTCCGCCATCGCCGAAATTCTGGCGCTTCGGCGGCCGGTAGGCTGGCTCGCGTTCGGACTCGCAACCGCCGCCTTCTGCTGGTACGGCTGGATTTCGTATAAGTACTTCGGGTCCGTCTTCAACGACGTCGACGACCTGCTGAGTTGGGACCGGTGGGCGGAAGACTGGTTTCTGAACCGGTTTCCCGTCGCCGCCGGATATTATCCGCAACTGCTCCCGGCCAACTGGTCGCTCACTTACGTCATCCTCGGCTCGACCGACGTGAAGATGTTCGCAAAAGCTTTGATGTCGCTGTTTCCGATCGCGACGTCCCTGCTATTTGTCGATGTGGCGTGGCGAGAGAAATCGCCCCGTTACTTGTTCTCCGTCGCAATCTACGGCGCCCTGCTCTCTATTTTTATCGGTGAATCGCGAATCGTCTCGGGCTACATGGAAACCGCGCTGCCGTTTTTTGGATTTTTGGCCGTCTACGCTCTCATCGAAACACCCGACGTATTTTTCGCGGCCGTATTCGCGGCCGGCGCGGCCCTGGCGAAGCAAGGAGGTTTGTACTTTCTGCCGCTCTGCACCGTCGCAACGCTGCAACGCCGGAGTTGGCGTGTAATCGCAGGATGGCTATTGATCGCCCCCTGGTATGTCCATCAGTCCATCGCGATCGTCCAAGGCAAAGAGCTTTCGAATATCACCTACCTGGCTAACCTGGCGAGCCAGGGAAAGGGTTATTTGCAGGTACTCGTCGCAGCGTTTGGCAAGCTGTACAACTATAGCGGATTCACGAAACCGTTCTGCGGGTTCTTAGCCATCACGCTTCTGCTTAGCTTGCGCGACGAAACCGCGCGCAAAATTCTGCTGTGGGCTCTAGCCCCGGTCCTGCTGCTGTGGGCGCTTTTCTTCAGTTACGAAGTCCGCACCGCCTCGATTGCGTTCCCCTTTGCAGCGTTCTGCAGCGCTGCCGGCCTGTTCAGCCTGTTTCGGGGACACGCTATAAAACCTCGAAATTCCCGCGCGGTGGCGATCAGCATCAACTGGTATTATCCGATCGCGGTGGCAGTCTGCGCCCTTGTGGTGGCAACCCTCAGAACACCCGATCTCCTGCATAAACAGATCGAGCAACAAAAGAATGTCGGTTACCCGGAATTGAACCGGAAACTATATGCGTTTCTGGCCAGCGAAGGAATCCACGGTAAGGTCGCAACGGATTACCGAGCCTTTGCACGGCTACCCGAACTCAAGCGGTATTACCAATTTTTCCCAGAGCACACGCCGGTTCCCAGCCTGGAGCTGGTGACCGAAATTCCGGGCGTCTGCTATGCGCTGATTGTCGACAGCGAGTTCGGTCCGCGCGCACGGGAAGCGCTGGAGCACGGCGTTTATCGGACCATCTTCTTTGAAAGTCGACGCCGGTTCATCCAGACCTGCCGCTGAGCTATGCCACAATCTCGACGCGCCAGGGCGGCAGCGTCCCCTGCAGCCCCTCGCGATCTGTGGCTTCCACGATCAGCTCATAATTCCCGGGCCGCAGAGTGGGCAAGTAAACCAGGGCTTGCCATCCGCTGTGCAGCAGGTCGGCGCGGGCGAAATACTCCGCTACATCCGGCCGCGGGAAGAAATCGCGCACGGAACCAAGTTCCTGGCCTTCGATCTTCAACCGCAACTCGCGGAGCGGCGTCCCGTTGGGACCGCTGGCCGCCCAGCCCGAGACCCATACGCGATCGCGGCTGTGCGCCTGAATATAGAACTGGCCTTCGCGCGCATCCACGTAGCCGAAGACGCGATCGGTGGGCGCCTGCTCGACCGGCGCTTTCCGCAGCACTGGCAGTACCGCCGCCTCTTCCCTTTGCCGCCGCGCCTCAACCTGCTCATACCAGTAAGCTACGGCGCTGCGCCGCACCTCCGGGTCGTCTACGCGACCGGCGCAGCGGTAATCGCTGAATTCCTGTGAGTAATCTTCGAGTGTGTACAGTTTTACCGGCTTATCGTGCCGCGGCTCGTCGGTCAGGGCGCGATACATATCGACGCAGTTGTCGCACTGCTCCTGCGGGCATGGCACAGCCGTCCGCGACAACTCCGGAATGCCCTCGGTGAAGAGGTCCTGATAATGGTCCATGCAGCCGATGCGGATCCAGCCGTCGTAACGGATGTTCACCGTCATTGCCGGATAGAAACACAGCCGACCCCTGGTGCGCGGCAGCAGCAGCTTGTAATGCAGGTCGAGCGGAGTGTTGTACCGGACCAGCATGTCGAGTTCCCGCTCGGTGCGCTCCTTGCGCGAGAGATACAGCCCCGTTTGGATCATGGGCGACGCGTTCACACAGAACCCCTCGCGATCGAGCCGTGCGAACGCCGCTTCAAACGACTCCATGTTCTCCGGCGCGACGATGTAATTCACCATCGTGACCGCGAACCCTGCGTTTCGGATCGCCAGAAGACGGTTGAAAAATTCCTCGAAATCCGCCTGCGAAGGATGGTAGCTGACGTTCAGCCAAATGCCGCTCTTATCCACGCCGTCGTACCACGCCGGGTCCCAATATCCGTTGGTGTCGATACCCGTTCGGATATGCTTCATCTCCGCCAGGCCGGCCAGCAGCGCACGGAAGTTCTTGCGATCGAGGAACGGCTCGCCGCCGGTAATTTTCAGATGGATATTGCGCTGTGGAAACCGGCGGATGGCCTCCAGCCACTCTGCGACCGTGTGATGGTCGAACGCGTGCTCCTGCGGCTGCCCCTGTGGAGATCGCTGGCGGAATACCAGCACCGGACAATACTGGCAGCTGTAGTTACACCACAGGGTAAGGTGCCAGTTGATCCGGATCGCGTCCTGTAGTTCGACAGGCAGCGGAATCGAACTGGATACACTGGGGGACGGTGACAGCACAGGTATGGGAAGCCCCAATTATACCAGCGGTGTCTGGGAGAGCCACGGAGTCGATCGCTACAACGCAGCACGAAAGTTTCGAGTGAAAATACCGGCCTGCGGCGGAATGTCTTCGACGGTTTCCGGCGCGATGCGGTGTAACGGGAGCGATCCGAAATATTCCGCCAACCTCTGCATTAGCCGATGGTTATCAATCTTGCGGCGGGGCTTAGTTCAGCTGGAACCCTGCACACACCTAGACCTATACCCTATAAAAAACACTCACGGTCCGGTCAAAGATCCGTTAGAATAGTCTGGCGGGTGGGCGGTTGTGCGCGCCGGGGATAGGCGTTTCCTCCTGATCCTGGTCCTCCGCGTCCAGTGCAGAATTGCCTGCCCGCGTTACATTCTTTGCCGCCTGAGAGAGTAACTCCACTCCTCGCGTGCGGCGCACCCATTCCAGTCCGGCCAACCTCCGACGCTCCAGAATTGCCGCTCGGGCATATACCCGATAGCACTTCCCTTCCCTGGTGGCTGAATTTTCGTTGCCGATTACCTCAATAGCGAGTTTCTTTTCGAGCGAACGCAGATTGGCTTTGACCGTCACCCAACTCAGCCGTGTGGCCTGCGCCAGACGGTGATATCCAATGCGGATGGTGCGATCGCCATCGGTCAGCGACTGTCCGAATTTCCAAAGCGCATCGTAGACCGCCTGCTCGGCCAGTGAATGACCATCTTCCACCACGCTGGCTTTGCGAATCCGGCTCCGGCGCGGTGCGCGAGAGGGAGCAGGTTCAGTCGCCGGGGGCGCCGGCGCAATTTCCACAGTTGTTACGGGATGCTCGGGCGCATGTTGAGGAGTCTCCAGGAATGAAATGAATCCCGACATCCCGGCGTTGCTCATCAGCTCCTCATACGTAATGGGCGGAAGCGGACGGCGCCTTTTGTTGGTCGTGAATGGCAATTTCCTCTCCTAGCAGCTTCAGCAGCGCGCCCAGGGCCTGGTTGTAGTCCTCCATTACTCTGGCCCGCGGATCGAAGTCCGCCAAAAATTTCTTGGCGCGGCTGCATTTGGTTACGGTGGTGTCGGTGCGGATCGGCGGCAGCACGGGAATATGCGTGCGCGCCGACAACTCCTCGAGCGACGCCGACACAACCTCGGTAATTTGCAACCGGCGGTCGACCATGACCGGCAAAAGTGCGGCCGCCGAAATATTCATGCGCAACAGCGAGCTGAGAGTACGCGCGGTTTCAATGCTGGCCGCGGCGCCCTGCAGGCTCAAAGGATCCATGCTCACCGGAATCAGCAGCCGCCGCGCATATGTCATGGCGCAGGTCTGCAAAAGGTTGATGGAAGGAGCCACGTCGATCAGGACCGCGTCGTAATCCCCCTCGACCTGCGAAAACAGGTTGGTGAACACGAATTCCCGAGCCACCTGGCCCATCAGGTGACCTTCGGTTTTCACCGTCTCGCGATTGCTGCATAACACGTCCACACCCGGACAGGCAGGGACGGCGCATTCTTTGAACAGGTGGTTGTAAATGACAAAATCGTGCAGGTATTTGCTCGGCTTCAGGCCCAGAACCGTGCCCATGGAACCCTGCGGGTCGGTGTCGATGATCAGCACCCGCCGGCCTTGATCCGCCAAGAAACGCGCCAGAGTATGGACGGTGGTCGTCTTGGCTACCCCGCCGCGTTGGTTGACGATCACCAGACGAGTCATCGCAACTGGTTTCTTTCACTAACAATTCGCCGAATAGCTTCGACGTCCTGCAGCGTCCAGCGCCGGTAGCGATTCATGGGGTTGCGTTCGGGCTCAGGAATCAATTCTGTTTTCAACCAGTTTTTTAGAGTCTTCTTGGTAATTCCCAGAATTTCAGCTACCTGTCCCGTACTCAAGTAGGAAATTTCGCGTCGCCCACTCTCAGTTTGGGACATAGATATCGCAAATACCGGACTAGATGGTATGTCACTACACTTATGCGCGTCAAGGTAAATCTGGGGAAAGTGGGGAAATTAGGTACTGGGGTGGGTACCAGAGCAGAAAGTTAATCAGTCTGGGGCTCCAAGGGGAAGCGCACGGGCTTCTGCACCGCTTGCCCCAGCCATTCAAATTCGTCGCTAATATCCCGGGCTCGGGCGTCCCAGCTCTCCAGCAGCGCGATTTCGCGACGCCGCATGCGCCTGGAAGCGTCGTCCTCGGCCAGTGCATGGCCCACCTGTCGTGCGAATTCCGCGGGTGTGGACGCCAGATATACCAAGTCTCCCATCGACTGCGCCTCGGGTAATGGAGTGGTGACCACGGGCAGCCCGCAGCTGAAATACTCATACATTTTGATGGGATTAGTCATCAGCGTCAGCGGTGTAATGTGGAACGGGATCAGGCCCACCTGAAAGCGCGCCAACAACTCCGGAACGCGGTGATAAGGGATTTCCCCGGCCAGCTCGATATTCCGGAGCGCCGCCAGCCGCCGGATCGGTTTGTACTCGACATGTCCAGCCACTACAAACCGGCACTGCGGATAAGCCAGGGCCGCCTCACGGACGGCCTCGATATCGAACCAGGAATCCAGCGCCCCAACGTAGCCGACCACCGCATTGGACGGCGTGCTGCGGCGCAGCTCGAACTGCCGGGCATCCACGGCATTCCGCACCAGCAGCGATTTCTTCAACCCCGCCCCATATTGATTGAGCAACCCCTGCGCGGAGAACAACACCAGGTCAGACTGCCGCAACAATTCCTGCTCGGCGGAAATGATCTCGCGGCCGATGTTCCGGAAGCCGGACAGCAAGTCATGGCAATCATAGACGATGGGGAATCCCGCTTCTTCGCGAAAGCGCCGCGCCACATCCAGCCACAGGGGGAAACTCAACATCTGGATCGCCTGGCGTACGGGCAGGATCTGCCGGATGACCGAAAACACCAGCGCTTCTTCATCCCGCGTCAGCAGCCGGTCGTGAAATACGGGCTCGCGCGGGAGGCGGATATGCAGCTCGTAGATGTTTTCTTCGATGTGCGACAGCCGGTGGTCGGGATCGAATAGCGGCGTGGTTTCGAATTCGCGGCCGAGGTGAGGGTTCACATAGATACAGCGAAACCCCTGCCGGGCGAACGCGCGCACCAGGTGCTGCGTGCGCTGGATGCGCATGTGCCAGTCGGTCATGGGATAAAACAGCAGGTCTGGCCGGTCGGCGGCCGGCAGCCGCACCCCACCCTGAATTTTCTCGAACGGATATTTCCAGCACGCGCGAAACGCGTGCGGCCGTTGATCCGGACGCAGTGGGAAATACAGCCACCGCAGGTAGTAAGGGCGAACCGCCTCTTTGAGCCGCCTCATTTGTGACATGCCGCTATTCAATGAACACACCTGACGCGGAGGCGTTGCAACTGTTCAGAATATCAGACGGCGCTGCGCGAACCTATGTCGCGAAGTGATGCATAGCACTCAATAAAAGTAGAGTCCGGATTCAGAACGTACCGGGACGGCTGTAACCTGTTTTCAACTAACCTTTAACCTTTGCGTTAGTAACGAGTGAGGAAACTTCTTAATCAAATACAACCATTTATTGCAGAGCAGGAGGACGAGCGGGAGTCGGTGGAGAACGTATCCAAGCGCAGATGGGCCGCCCCATAAATGACAGCCCATCCGGCAAACTAAGCGTTTATTTCGAACCGATCACCACTGGAGGAGGTACGATCTCCACCGTGATCTCGTAGCCTGGTCCGCTGCCGTAGATAGCCTTGCCCAAGACGATTCGCTGCAGCCATCGCTTGGAGACATCGAAGGTCTGCACCCCCGCGCCGAAGTTGACGTTTTGACCGTAAGTGACGAATGAGCTGTCTTCCATGGGAAGTCCTTCATACGTCATGGTTCCGATCAAAACGAGATTACCGGTCTCGATCGGAACGAGGGTCGTCAGAATATTGCCTTCGGTGGGAACGAATGTCTGCCCGTCGATCATCTGCGGAGCTGGATATGAGCGTGCGAGAAGCCGGCATAGAATTCGAGCGCCGGCGTTTCGATCGGACTATATTCCGGGTTGCCGTTGGGGCCTTGAAGCGCAAGGCGGTGTCGAAGGCGTAGTGCTTCCTGCCGGGGGCGCATTGCCCGCCTTCGCCAGCTTCGCTTCTAAGATGACGGTCGGATAGGTACCCAACGTGCGGCGCCCCGCGCCGTTGTCGAGTTCATTCGATCCTGCCGGATAACTTTTGATTTTGGGAGTGAGCACATTGTTGATGAAGTTCGGCAAAACGGTTTGCAGGAAATTGGCGGTTTGCGGATTGGGAAATTAGTGGACCCGATGTAGCTGGCGTGATCGGCCGTCGCGGTGTAGGTGAGGGTCCCGCTTCCGGTGAACCAACCCTCACAGGCGGCGCTGACGTTGATGTCCTGGGCAATCGTTCCGGAGTCGGCTACCGGAACCCAAGTGTTGCCGACGCGTACGCTGATATCGCGCACCCAGTAAAACATCGTGTACGGGGCGATGGCGATGAATTGATTGGGTGCGTCGGTGTTGTTGGTCTGGCTCAATTCGGCCCCGGCCGCGTCAGGCGCAGCGGTGAGGACTGCGTGGAAATTGGGGTCTTTAGCGAGAGCGGCGTTCTCCGTCGCCAACTCTAGATTAATGAGATTCATTAATACGTCGTGGCGGTAAACGGGATTGTGCGCGCGGCGGCGTGGCCGGCGGGGGCCCTTGCGGGGGCGACTGAGCTTCAGCCCACGGTGGGATAAACAGGTACATCGAAATGGCCGCGACGCAGATTGCGCCGGGTAAAGTTGGAACAGCATTTTGACGGTTCATTTGGTGCTCTCTTCGCTCTTTCTGGGCCGGCCCTTATTGGTCAGCCTGGAATCGAAGTTAGAGCCAGCCACGATGTGAGATATGAAGGGCGCGTAAAAAGATTGTGGCAACGCGGGCGAATCGCTAAGCGGTC